>Ga0302275_10002164_pt1 | contig 20831 bp, 19 predicted proteins | sample III_Bog_N2_2_FD_200229 | JGI IMG/M metagenome (GOLD analysis project Ga0302275, IMG submission 200229) | Peat permafrost microbial communities from Stordalen Mire near Abisko, Sweden - III_Bog_N2_2 | ecosystem: Environmental > Terrestrial > Soil > Wetlands > Peat | place: Sweden: Abisko... | reverse complement strand
TGCGGACAAAGCGATTGATTTTTTTGACCGGACGCGCCGTCGGATTGATGAACGCTACGGATCAGGCACCCTCCTGGTCAACAAGGTGAAAGAGCATCCCTCCGAGGGTGATGTTCCCAAGGATACCACCTACACGCTCATCATCTACCGATGGACGCAGCCTGTCGTGGCGCTGGAGCTGAATTTTTACAGCTGTGAAGATCAGGCCATGGCCTGCCGCGTCGTGAGTCTGATTTACAAGACTCCGTGAAGGGAAGCATCCCTGTTCAGATCTTAAGGTTATGGTCTTCGGCGTAGGAAGTTTGGATGAAGAGCAAGGCGGACAATCATTAGCCGTAGTGTGCCTACGGCAAGCGAAGTCCAACGCAGCTATACGCCAAAAATTCCAAGCCTCCTATCCTCTTGGATGAAACTTTCGGTGTACCGATTTAAGCTGCCCGCGATCCACCTGGGTATAGATCTGGGTGGTGGCAATGGAGGCGTGGCCGAGCATCTCCTGGATGATCCGGAGGTCGGCGCCTCCGGCCAGGAGATGCGTGGCAAAGGAGTGGCGGAGTTGGTGGGGATGCACGGATTCCTCGATGCCGGCTTGCTTCGCGTAAAAACGCACGAGCTGCCAGATTCGTGCCGGAGTCAGGGGATGCCCCCGCACGGAGAGGAAAATCGCCGCACCCGATCGGGCTGACAGCAGCTTCGGACGGGCCGCGGTGAGATAAGTTTTCAGCGCATCCAAGGCGGCGCGGCCCACCGGAACGAGGCGGGTTTTGTTTCCCTTCCCTGTAACACGGAGGACACCCCCTTCTTCATCGAGATTTTCCAGGCGGACGCTGCATGCCTCGGCAATCCGGAGGCCGCAGGCATACAGCAGTTCCAGAAGGGCGCGGTCGCGAATTTCCAGCGGGGTGTCACCGTCGGGTGCTGCCACGAGCTTGGCCATCTCCGGCTGGGAAAGGGGCTGGGGCAGTGTCTGGGGCAGGCGGGGGAGCGGGAGCTTTTCCGCAGGGTCGCTCTCAATGCGTCCACGGGCAGTGAGAAAGCGGAAGAAGATCCGCACGGCCACCGCTTCGAGTTTGATGGATGTGGCCGAGAGCCCGCGCTTCTTTTCAGCAATCAGGAATTCCGAGAGGAGTGAGGGAGTGACTTTTTCCGGTGAAGAGACCTCACGCTTTCCGGACCAGGCGGCAAATCGTTCCAGCGAGGCGCGGGTCGAAAGCTGGTAGTTTGTCGAGAGTCCCCGCTCGGTAGCCAAATAAAGGAGAAAAGACTCGATGTCACTTAACATTGTGGGGCTTGTGCTTTTGGCGAATAGCTGTGTTGGACTGAGAATACAACACCGAGTGGGCACTTTGAAGATCGATAAGATCAGGCTGCCGCTTTCGTCAGGCGTGTCAGTGCCTCGTGGTATTTTTCCGAGGTTTTGGCAACGATCTCGGCTGGTAATTCGGGCGCGGGTGGCAGCTTGTCCCAGCCGCAATTCTCCAGCCAGTCGCGGACGAACTGCTTGTCAAAGCTCGGGGGGCTTCCCCCGGATTGATACTGATCCGCAGGCCAGAAGCGGGAGGAATCGGGCGTCATGCATTCGTCGATCAGGATGATCTCCCCCTCGCGGATGCCGAACTCGAACTTGGTGTCGGCGATGATGATGCCGCGGGTGGCGGCGTAGGCGCGGCCATGACGGTAGAGTTCCAAGCTCATCTCCCGAACTTGCAGGGCGATTTCATCACCGAGGATCTGCCGGCACTCCGCCCAGGTGATTGCCTCATCATGGCCCTCTTCGGCCTTTGTGCTGGGGGTAAAGAGATCCTCCGGGAGGCGGTCAGCCTGCGCGAGTCCCGGCGGTACTGTATGTCCACCGACCGTGCCGTTCTCCTGGTATTCCTTCCAGCCGGAGCCGGCAAGGTAGCCGCGCACGACGCACTCCACCGGGAGCGGGGTCGCCTTTTTGGCGATCATGGAACGCCCCCGCAGGATCTCTGCATAGGGTTTCAGTTCGGCCGGAAAGGCCGTCACTTCGGTTTCAATGAGGTGGTTGGGAACAAAATCGAGGCGGTTGAACCAGAAGGTGGAGAGACGGTTGAGCACCTCTCCCTTGCCAGGAATGGCATTGGGCAGGATGCAATCGAAGGCGGAGATCCGGTCGGTGGCCACGAGCAGGAGATGCTCCCCAAGGTCGAAGACCTCGCGGACTTTGCCGCTGCGGAGTTTTTTGATGCCGGGAAGATCAAGTGTGAGGAGATCCATGACGGTGGGAGGCTAAACCTGAACAGTGAAAGGTGAAAGGTGAAAGGTGAACCAAGACGCTGGGAAGCGTCGCGAAAAGGCGCGTTGGAACGCGGCTTAGTCATAGGAGGCCAAAGGGCCGAGTCGTCCGAGGATCAGCAGAATCAAGGATGCCGGATTCGGGAGGATCGGCAGACAAAGACTGCTGAAAAGTTCATTCGCTGACCCGCCTGCGGCCGCTTTTGATCTCGGAGCGGTGCCGCTTTCCCTCCACAAGCTTGCGCTTTTCGGAAAGGGAGCGCCTGGCTTTTTGGCGGCGCGCCTTGGCTGCCTCGGACCGGAGCTGGTTGCTTCGGGCGGTGCGGCGTTCGGCCAGCTTTTCCGCAAGCCGTTCGCGGGCGATCCCGCGATTCATGCTCTGGCTGCGGGAATCGGAAACGGTGACGCTGAGACCCGTGGGTAGATGTGTCAGGGTGACGGCGGTCGAGACCTTGTTCACATGCTGCCCGCCGGGCCCGGAGGAGCGGGCAAACGATTCCCGAAGATCCTCTTCCCGAAGCGGAGTAAGTTTGGAAGAAGTCATGGGTGGATGTTCTCTCTAGGGAAACGCTGATTTAATCGCATAGAGACTGTTGCGGAAAGAACGGGCCGCAGGCAAGGCGGCTTCGCGTGAGCATCCCCTTGCGGGCTGTAATCGTGAAGCCAACGCCGCCTCCGGCCCTGTTATCACCGCAACCCCTTTGGGCTGTGGTCAAAAGCTTAATTTTGTGCGTTGTTCGCTTGGACAAGACCGCAGGGGTATTGCCACTGCGATTCACGCCTTGAATCAAATCCCTGGGAGGGGATGCGAAGAAGCATGCCGAAGGCATGATCCCGAAGGGACGGCACTGCCTTGCGGGAGCGAGGTGCCGTTCAAAATTATGCTTTTGTCCTACAGCAGTCATCATGGGATTAAATCAGCGTTTCCCTTGGACGAGATTCTGACTGGCTCTTTTAGCCTAATCGTCTAACAGTCTGCACGATGCCCTTCCATTACGAAACGATTGAATCCCCCGTCGGCCCGCTGGATCTGATCGAGGAGAAATCCTCGGGATTGCGCCTGATCGTTTCCCGAACGGGAGCCGAGCCGGTGAGTCTCGCTCTTCGGGATGAGCAGGGAGTATTGCAGGGATTTCTCTGGCGGGATGGGGAGGTCGAAAAGCCGGTCTCCGGGTGGGCCAACCACGCCACGGTGATGGGATACTATGTCCATCGTCTCTGGCAGCAGGAGTCGGTTTATGACGGCCATGTCATCAAGGGCGGCACGCATGGATTCCTCCGCCATCACCAGTTTGGAAAACCGCTTGTCGATCTGGAGGCGGGAACATTGAGCTACATGGTGGAACCTTCCGTGATTCCTGTGGAAGCCTACCCCTACAAGGTCGCTCTCCGTCTTACTTATACCCTGAAGGCGGGCACATTCGGGATGCGGTTTGAATTTGAAAATCGAGAGGAACATCCCGTGAAGTTGAGCTTCGGATGGCATCCCGGATTCGCCGTGGGATCGCTTGCGAGTGCCCGTCTCCTGCTGCCTCCTGGCCTCTACCGTCGGGAGATGGCACCGGGAGACTTTCTGGATGGCACAACGCAGGAAATAGAGTTTGCCGGGGGCGAAATGCCGTTTGCGAAAAAGGATCTGCCCGGATCCTATCTGCTCGATCTCTCGGGCGTGAAAGAGCGGCGCTTTGTGCTGGAGGCTCCCGCGCTGAATGGCGGGCCGGGACATCGGGTCATCTGCGATTATTCCGAGGCCCCCTACCTTACGCTCTGGAGCAACGGCGCCCCCTTCCTTTGTGTCGAGCCGTGCTGGGGTCTTCCTGACAGCAATCCTCCGGTGGCCTTCGAACAAAAGAAGGGACTTGTCACCATTGCCGCGGGTGAAACGGAAAAAGCTTCGCTCTTTGTGACGCCATCCTTCCTTCCGAAGTCAGGAATATTGCGGGAATCGGAGCGAGCTGCTAATTTGAAAGGCCCTTGAAAACCCAGAAAGATCTCTCCCCGCAGCAAAAGCAGACATGGCTCAAAGGAGTGAGTGCCATGGAACTGAAGAATTACGGTTACGCCATCCAGATTTGCCAAAGCCTTCTCCTCCTGGCGCCTGATTTCCTGGATGCAAGAAAACTGGCTCGCCGTGCCGCGATCGAGAAATCCAAGGGTGCAAAAAAGGGATTCTTTTCAGGACTCGGGGGAGGTTCTCAAATCGCCCTGATGAAGGCCTCTTCTCTTCTCAGGAAGAATGATCTTGTCTCCCTCCTTCCCGCCCTGGAGGAAGTTCTGGAAGAAGAGCCATACAACATTCAGGCCAACTCGCTTCTTCAGGAAGCGGCCCTGAAATGGGAGCCCCCGTTGCCCGAACTGGCCTATTTCGCATTCGAGACCATTCTGGAGGGGCATCCCAGGGACAAGGAGCAGCTCATGAAATTCGCCGCTTTTTGCATGGAGCGGGATGCCCAGGATAGTCCGAGGGATCCCGGCCGAGCCGTGGAAATATACGGTAAAATCCTGGCAATGGATCCCAATGATCTTTTCGCTCTCAAGGGGAGCAAGGATGCAGCTGCCGCGAACTCCGTGCAGCAGGGCGGTTGGGCCGTGGCTGACAGCTACCGTGATCTCATCAAGGACAAGGATCAGGCCACTGCTCTTGAACAGCAGAATCGAGTGGTTAAAAGCGATGAAATCATCGACAAACAAATAGCCCAGCTTTCCGGGGAAGTGCAGGCCAATCCCCAGAGCATTGATAAATCCCGCCGCATTGCGGAACTCTTTGAGCAAAAGGAAGACTACGATAATTCGCTTGAGTGGTATCGCTACACACTTGATATCTCAGGCGGCGCCGACCCCACGATCGTCCGGAAAATCAGCACTCTTCAGCTCCGGCAGCTTGATGCCGCCATCAAGGCCCGCGAGGACTATATCGCCGGGGCATCGCCTGAGGATCCCGAACTCCCGCGTCTTCGCTCAGAGAGCAAGGATCTCGAGAAGCAACGCGCCGATTTCATCCTTTCCGAAGCACGGGAAAGGGTGGATCGCAACCCGACCGATCTGCTGGCCCATTACGAACTAGCCGTGGTACTCATGGAAGCCGGGCTTCACCAGGAGGCCATCGGGCACTTGCAGCGAGCCCGCAGTAATCCCAGCGTGCGCCTCAGGGCGATGGGCAAACTCGGCGAGTGCTATGTGGTTCGCAAGATGACCGATCTGGCGGCCAAGACCTTTGCCGATGCCGTTGCGGAAATCCCCGGCATGGATGCCACCAAGAAAGACCTCCTCTACAATCTGGGACTTGTCTATGAGTCCATGGGACAGAAGGTGAAATCAATCGACTGCTTCAAGCAAATCTACGAAGTCGATTACGGGTACCGTGATGTCGCTCGCAGAGTGGAGGAATCCTACGAATCCGGGCAAGGCGAAGCGTCGAATGGTTAGGAAAATTCAAACTCTTTACGCTGATTTCATCCAGCCCCCCACCGCCTGAATCGGAGTAAGGCTATCTGCGGATCTCACCCAAAGGGCAAGCGCTGTGGCCGGCACTTTGAGATGTGAGGGAAGGATGAGAGTGCCTTTGTATTCCTCCATTGAGGAAGCTGCTGCCGGCTCCAACGTGCATCTGATGAGCGCGAGGGCGATAAAGTCATGGTGCAGGTTTCGCCCCGCATTTTCTCCTCTTGGGACGATGCCTGTTATATCGTTTCCAAGAAGAGCCACCTCAGCAATGAGCGTTTTTGTCACAGGCTTCCGCGGCAGGAATGCAACCCGGAGGCTTCCATCGCTTTGCAGGGTGGCTTTCAAAGTTCCGGGCAGATGATCCGATGAAATCATGCCAATATTCCCCTCCATCGGGTGAGCCTCCATTCCATTGAGTACGAATTCAGGGGTGTAAATGCTCTCACTGCGCCACTGCGCACCATACTCGCGCTGGCGCTGCGTGTAGTCTTCCGAGGAATAGGGATCGGGCCAGCCCAGATGATTCCAATAGTCCACATGGAAGGAGACAGGCACCAATTTTTCCCAGAGACCCGGATCGTTTTTCAGGGTGCTGAACCATGCCTCAGCGGGAGGGCAACTGCTGCACCCTTCGGAGGTGTAGAGTTCCAGCAAGGAAATCTGCTGGTCGCCGCTATCCAGAACAAACGGGATCCAAGCCTTTGCAGTGGTAATCGGGACAGCGAGGAAGCCAAGAAGGATGAGTTTTGCAAAGGATCCTTTCATCTTAATGCTGAAAGAATTTGGGGCGGACCCAGTGCTTCAGCACGGCATCCAGGGAGATTCGGCCGGGACCGAAGAAGAGGACAAGCAGGCAGACGAGCATGAAGGGCCACTCATCGGCGGCAAAAAACTTGTCGAAATCCGAAGAGAAGAGTGACTTTACGGCAGCAAGATCAGCGGTCACATAGGCTACGATCAGCGTGGAGGTCAGTGCCGCTGCGGCAAAACGCGAAGCCAGCCCGATCAGGAGCAGAATGCCGCCGCCAAATTCAAACGAGCCGACGAGTGCTGCATTGAAGCCGGGAAAAGGAATCCCCAGGGAGGTAAAGAAGGCGATGATTTTATCAAGATGCTTCAGCTTTCCGAGGCCGGTCTGAATAAAATCGATACCCCAAAAGAAGCGAAGGGCAAAAAGGAGAAAGGACTGGGGCCAGCGGAGATTATTGACTACGGTATCGTAGAGGCTGATAAATTTTGCAAGCAGGGCTTTCATAAGATTGTTTTGGTTTTTTTCGGCTTGTCTGATGTGTACGGAGTGAGCCATCCGAGGGAGGACCAATCTGCAAACCACTCGGCGAGCTTTAGTTGGAAAGCTGCGGAATTTTTGCGGGTCGGCTTGGCCAATTTGAGCGCTTTGTTACAGGCAGATTCCAGGGTGAGTCCTGTCTTTAATGCCGTGAGTAGCACAAAGGCCTCCGGTTCCAGGCGTTTATAAAAGAGGGCATTCTCGTAGCGGTGGACGGCAAGATAGACGCGCTCCTTTTTGGGAGCAGCGGGGCGACGGGTGGATTTTTGGATCGGTGTCTTCTCCGATGTGTTGCTTGCCGCGCTGCGCAGGCCCGCAGTTTCGTCACTCTTCACGGCAAGAAGGTAGTGATCGACCGCATGATCGAGTGCGAGGAGGGTGAGATAAGGCTGTAGCCCGAACCTGAGGCTTTCGGGATGCTGTCCCTGAATCTCGCGGGCTGAAACGGGTTTCCTGGCCGGGCCGTCAAAGGCCACGATCTGCGCCCATTCAAACCGGACCATGTCGAGTGCGGCCTGCTGCCGTTCGCCCGCGTATTCAGGCTCGGCAAGAAGAAAATTTTCGAGGCGGCTGCCGAGGTTGCGAAGCGTGAAGGATTCGGAGGGATGGCGGATCAGGTAGGCCGTGACAAGCTTGAGGAACTTCCGGTTACCCAGGAGCGCAAGCAGTCCAGGAAAGTCGTCGTAGAGGGAATCGAGCACGCGAAACCAGTAACAGCGGTTATAAATCTGAAGTCTCTCAAAGGAGCTGAGGCGGTCGTTCGGCTTGATCAGGGAAGCGGCCATCGCGGCGATGTCATCGCCTCCGGGCGTCTTCTTCCGAGTTTTCCAGGCGGTGTTCAGAGGCTGAAAAAGCAGCCCCGCCATCTGCCGCTGGAATTCCTTCAGTTCAGCCTGGGAGCGGACGCTGCTCATGATGTGCGTTTCCCCTTGTTGTCAGAAGGCAGAAAACGGCGTGCCTTAAGTGCCTCGCGATGGACTTCCTCAAAGGAAGGAATCCTGTCGTCCCACTCCAGAAGCGTTGCCGTGGGGCCGGTTTTTTTGATCACGTGGGCATACATTTCCCATACCGGATCAAGCACCGGATGGTCATGGGTATCGAGAATGTATTTTTCGAATTTGGAATGGCCCGCGATGTGAATCTGACCAACGCGGCCATGGGGGATGTTGTCAAGGTAGGCGTAGGGGTCGAAGCCGTGATTCTGTGCCGAGACATAGATGTTGTTCACATCGAGCAGGATTCCGCAGTCGGCTTGTTCGACGACTTCGGAGAGGAATTCCCATTCGGTCATTTCGGAAACATGATACTCGGCATAGCTGCTGACATTCTCCACGCAGATGGGAACTTCGAGAAAATCACGGGCTTGCCGGATGCGCTCCGCCGTCACTTTGGCCGCAGCGAAGGTGTAGGGCATCGGCAGCAGGTCATGAGTGTACCGCCCATCGACGCTTCCCCAACAAAGGTGGTCGGAAAGCCAGGGCGTCCCGGTGCGTTTCACCAGCCGCTTGAGGCGCTTGAGATGCTCACGATTCAACCTGTCAGCGGAGCCGAAATACATTGCCACGCCATGCTGCACCACGCTGTATTGTTCCAGAATCTGATCGAGCACCTCCAGAGGCCGCCCCCCATCGACCATGAAGTTCTCCGAGATGATTTCAAACCAGTCCACCACCGGATGTTCCGCAAGAATATGCCGGTAATGGGGCACGCGCAGACCGATTCCGATGCCGTAATCGGTGAATCCGTTGAAGGGATTGGCTGGCATGAGTGTGTCCGGAAAGAGAGCAGGGGAGCGGTGAACCCACTCCCCTGCACCAGTGAATCTGTCGAATTAGCCCTTACCGTTGCAACCGCCCTTGCCTTTGCAGGAGTTCTTGCCCTTGCAACCGTTGTCGCTCGACTTGCAACCACCCTGCCCCTTGCAGGAATTCTGCCCTTTACAGGAGCTGGAGTCGGCAATCGTTGACTGGAGCGATGTTCCAGGATTGACGATCTGTGGCGCGTTGTTTCCGGCTGCACGCACCTGTGTGGCCATGGATCCGCTGAGTAAGCCGGCAACTGCTGCACCGGCGAGGAGTGCTTTTGATTTCATTTCTGTTTCCTTTTGTTTTGGGTTTGTTCCACGGATGCGTCCCTGTCTGGAGACTCCATCCGTAATGATAGGAGCTCTCACCCGGTTTTTTATTCCCCGACTTTTTCAGGAACAGAAAGTTTTTGCGAATTCCGAGGATTTGCCAGCCTACACCAGCCTCTTCAGGGTCTCCATGCTGACGTGATCACCGGTCAGCACATAGCTCTTGCCCTCCCCGCTCCAGGAGGCGACAGGGATCCCTTTTTCCTCCCGAAGCTGGAGACGGGCGTCAGGGGGGGCATCGGCAAGGGCTTTTTTATCGACAATGAAGAGATGAGCGATCTGGCTGTTGCCGAGATTAAAGCAAACCAGGGAAATCTTTGTTCCGTGCACGCTATAGCTCTGGCAGCCGACGGCTGGCAGGCCGCGAAGGCCGGGAGGCACGACAAATCCAGCTGGCGCACCCCGCTCCGCAAGCCAATGTCGTAATTGCTCAGGATCGGTGCTTTTCATTCCAAGGCTGACTCCTTGTTCCTTGATGTCCAGCGCCTGCTTTGTGAAGCTGGCCATAGTAAGCTCATGGTCGCTGACTCCGGAGCGCGAAGCCTCATGAAACACGACAATCCCCGCGAGGCAGATGATGGCCGCCACCAGAGAGGCAACCAACCGCAGGGGAAAAAGGGTCTTGTTGGTGGAGGCAACGAATCCGGTTTGTTTCGTGAGAAGTTCCTCCCGTAGTCCGGCAGGTGGGATTTCCGAACGAAGCGCCTTGCGCATTGTGTCGTCAAAGTCCTGCTTCTCTTGAAGCCATGCACCGAGTTCAGGGTTGATTCGTGTCATTTCCAGGGCTTCGGCAAAAAACGGATCGGCGGCATCCTCCCCATCGGGGCGGTATGCGCTCAAGATCTGTCTGGCTTCCTGGATGGTCATCGATGCAAGAATTGGTGGGAAAAAAGGTTTGTTGCTGCGAATGGTGTGCCCGGGCTACGACTTCGACTGTTCATCAGAGGGAAATGGAAGAACATTTATTCCATGAAACTTCGATAATTCCTCTATTTTCTGTCGGAGAATTTCCTTGGCCCGCGAGAGGCGCGACATGACGGTTCCCACAGGAATATTGAGTATCGCGGCGATGTCCCGATAGCTGTGCTGATTGAGATAAAAGAGAGTCAGGATCACGCGGTGATGAGCTTCCAGTTCATCCAGGGCCTTCAGAAGCTCGCCCCGTTCAGCCTCCCGATGCACGGAGGGTTCGATGGAGGGCTCCGGCACGCTGAACTCCTCGTCATCAAGGGAGACCAGCGGTTTGCCCGCGTGATATTTCGCCACATACTCGCGGTAGAGTGTTGTAAAAAGCCACTGACGCGCCTTGCCCGTCTCCCTGATTTGATCCCCTTTGACGGCAAAAATCGCGTACGTCTGCTGCACAAGATCCGAGGCATCGTCCGGATTACGCGAGAGCTTCAGCCCAAACCGGTAAAGGTCGGCGTAGAACTCATCAACGACGCTCTGGAACCAGACATGATCCATGGAAGGGTCAGGGGAGAATGCAGGGAGTGCTCCCGTTTGGAAAGTGTCGAATGAAACCTTCGCTTCCTTTGGAGTCGCCAAATCAAAAACCCTGCGGTCTTCAGGTGTCTCAAAAAATTAAATAAGATGTGTCAAAGTGCTGACCCACTACCAGCCGGGCTCGTTGCTTGGATTAACACTCGGTTCTGTGCTTCGATCTGGCATGATGACCCGATGAAATCGGATCAGGAGCTTTACAAGCGATTGAGAGAGTTGCCAAAGGAGGAGCTTTGGAGGAGAGAGGTTCCGCGATTTGATGCTGCCGGATCCCGCGAGCGGATGGAACGCGTCGCCCTGATTCGTGCCGTGGGAATGATCTTTTCCCGATTTGGGACGGAGGAGGAGAAATCGCTCGTCCGGGAATGGCTGATCACCTTGCTTCGTGATCCTCAGGAAAAGCTTCGTCGGTATGCCTTGGCGGCACTCCCTAAAGTCGGCGTTGGTGAGGGGGAGGAAGTCGAGATGCTTGCCCTTCTAAAAACGGGCGGGGAACGGGAGAAGAAACATCTTGGCCGTGCCCTGGAGAAGGTCGGTCGTGAGGCAACACTGGCAGTCCTTGAGGAAGCAGATCTTAAGGAGGGAGTCTCACTCCCCGCCCTTACCTTGCAGAAAGTGAAGGCCGGCGTCTCCCGCATCAACAACTCGGGAGGAGTGAACCTGGAAGCCCCGCTGCCTGTGACCTCCGATCTCCGGGTGCTTCTGCGCTGTCGTCGCGGGCTGGAAGATTTCGTGCGCGAAGAGGCCATGGAGATGCTTTCCAAAAAGGAGTGGAGCCTTGGAGCAACCCAACCGGGCTGCGTGGAACTGAAACCGCTGAAGGAGTTCCCGCTTTCCACCCTCTACCGACTTCGCTGCTTTGCCACGGTCGCGTTTCCTCTCGGGAGCGTTACGGGTGCCGGCGTGGCTTGGGTGGAGAGACTGGCCCGCTGCATTGCTTCACCAAGCGCACGCAGTCTCCTGCTGGCAGCATCCGAAGGGACTCCCCGTTATCGCCTGGAATTTGCAGACCGGGGTCATCAACGCGGAACAATCCGGCAGGTGATCGACCGCGCCTACGCTCTTTGTCCGGAAATTCTCAATGACGCCCGACAGTCCCCCTGGTCGGTCGATGTGCTTGCACCTGCCAGGGGCGAATCAGCGGTCGAACTGAGGCCCCGGCTTTATCCCGATCCGCGACTCGGCTACCGGAAGGATGACATTGCCGCGGCTTCGCATCCCCCGCTTGCAGCCTGCATGGCCCGGCTGGCGGGAATTCAAGAGAACGAAACACTCTGGGATCCCTTCTGCGGTTCAGGGCTCGAACTCATCGAGCGGAGTCTGCGTGGCGGTGTCACCGTTGCCTATGGAACGGATCTGGATGCCAGGGCCATCGGGGTGGCTCAGACAAATTTCGAGGCGGGAACTTCGGGTCGGGTGCGATCCGAATTCATCTGCTGTGATTTCCGGGAGACATCCATTCTTCCCGGCAGCGTCTCGCTGATCATCACCAATCCCCCGCTTGGCCGGCGCGTCCGAATCAAGGATATGCAGGGACTCTTCGCCGATCTCTACGCAGCTGCATCACGCGCGTTGCAATCCGGGGGTCGGCTGGTTTTTGTGAATCCCCTCCGCTCAGGGCCGGCTGATGCCTCCCTGAAACTGGAATATCAGAAGAGCGTGGATCTGGGCGGTTTCACCTGCCGACTGGAGATGTATCGGAAGATGGCTTACGGAAAACAGACCAAAAAATCAACGGCGGCTAAACTCGAAACTCCTTCTGCAAAAAAGACTCCAGCTCCCGCATGGTGGAGTCGAGTTGGTCGTGCAGATCGCTAGAAAGCACCGTGTCAGATTTGGGAAGTGTCAGGGCATTGGCCACGCGGTGCGCCAGACCACGGTTCGGATTGGTCTCCACGATCTGATCCATCAGGGCATTGACCTCGGCCACTTGTGCACGTGCTGCACGGATCTTTTCGCGAGCCTCTTCCTCGTTGATTTCACCGGCGACAACGCCACGAAGCTGACGGCAGTCGAACAGACGGCATCGCAGGGGACGATTTTCATAGATCGTGCAGGAGCAGGAACTGGCTTCCTCGCGATGGGCGGAGCAGGGTTGCAGGAAAAACTCGACCCTTTTTTTCCGGCGCAGCTTGAGCCCCAGGGCAGAAAGCTGGCGGGGAGAATCGCCTTTCTGCAGTTCGACGGAGTGAAAGAGCACCCCGTCGCAACACATGCCGCAGGTGGAGCAAAGTCGCGCGGAAACGTTCGGACAGGTCATCAACGAGTGATACCATCTCCCCTCTAAAACAGGGAGAACTGACTTATTCTTTTCAGTTTGAGCTCATCCAGAATTTGAAGCAAATAGCCGAAAAGTGTCTTTCGTACTTTCAGCGCTCCGCTGCTCTACGGGAAAATCTTCTCCTTTTTCTCAAATCAGATTGCCCGGAGATGAATCAGGCGAGGCCCGTCAGCAGTTTTTCATGAAGACCGTCAAAGGCCCCGTTGCTGAGAACGACCACGATGTCTCCCGATTGCAATTCCGGGCGCAGTTTTTTTACGATTTTTTCTGCGGAGGCTTCATGAAATGCCGGATGTCCGGCGAACTGAAGATCGGAAACAAGCCGGTCTGCATCGAGTCGTTCCTCGGGCTTCAGAGCGGCGGCTCGGTTGACCTCCCCGATGACCACGCCATGGGCGGCTGCGAAGGCCTTCGGCAGATCATGCTGGAAGATGGCGCGGCGCGTGGTGTTGGAGCGTGGCTCAAAAAGCGCCCAGAGCCGCGAACCCGCATAGCGTTGGGCGAGCCCCTCCAACGTCTGGCGGATGGCGGTCGGATGATGGCCGAAGTCATCGATGATGGTGATGCCGTTCACAACACCCCTGACCTCCTGGCGCCGTTTGATTCCTTGAAATTTCAGCAAAGCCTCGCGGATCACCGGAATCGGAACTCCGTAGAAATGCGCTGCGGAGACCGCCATCGCCGCATTGCGGATATTGTGTTCCCCAGACATCGGCAACTCGAACAAAGTCCCGAACAGTTCAAATCCGCTGGATCCTTCCCGCTGCCATGGATTGAGAATCCGGTTGGCCGCATTCTCGGAAAAGCCGACCTCCACAATGGGTGCGGGACAGGAGGCGGCAACATCAATGCAGTTCGGATCATCCCCATTGATCAACACCATGCCCTCCGAGGGGACGATATTGAGCAGGCGGCGAAAACTCAGTTTGATTGCGTCGAGATTTTCAAAAATGTCGGCGTGATCAAATTCGATGTTGTTCACCACAAGCAGTTCCGGAAGGTAATGAAGGAACTTCGAGCGTTTGTCGAAAAAGGCGGTGTCGTATTCGTCCCCCTCGATCACAAAATGATGAGAAGTCTCCGGATCACGCAGGCAGGCCCCTTGTCCAAGATTCCCAGGAAGTCCGCCGATCAGGTAGGAGGGCTGCTTTCCTGCATGCTCAAAAATCCAGGCTGTCATTGAAGTCGTCGTCGTCTTGCCATGAGTGCCGGAGACAACAATATTGTGCCGCCCGCGTAGAAAATGGGCACGGAGCACCTCGGGAAGGGAGGCGTAATTCAGCTTCCGGTTCAGGACAGCCTCGACCTCGGGATTGCCACGCGAGATGGCATTCCCAACCACGATCAGGGCGTCGTGCTTCGGCAGATTCTCGGGGCGGAATCCGGAGCACACCTCGATCCCGCGCGATGCAAGGAAATCGCTCATCGGGGGGTAGGCTGCATTATCGGAACCGGTCACGATCCAACCCTGCTCCTTCATCGCCACGGCCACTGCTCCCATGGCCGTTCCACAGATCCCTAGAAAATGGACACGGCCCTTCGTGGAAACAGAAGGGGGGAATGTCGTCATGAATTCGGTATCAGGGAATCGGGGGGTACTGCCAAGTCAGAATTAGGCTACCAAAAAGCCTAATACACATCCTTGCGGTAGCGCTTCGACTTCTTCAGCTCATCGACATAAGCGGCTGCCTCTTCCGGGGATTTGCCTCCGGCTTTTTCAACGACCTGATGAAGAGCCGTATCGACATCCTTGGCCATACGCGAAGCATCGCCGCAGACATAAAAATAGGCACCCGCTTCAAGCCAGGAATAAAGCTCCTCAGCTTTTTCCAGCATCCGGTGTTGCACATAGATCTTCTCGGCCTGATCCCGGGAAAAGGCCACGGCGAGTTCGTGAAGCACCCCTTCCTGCTGGTAGGCTTCCAACTCCTCGCGGTAGAGGAAGTCGGTGTCGGCTTTCTGATCGCCGAAGAAGAGCCAGTTCTTGCCAGAGCCTCCGGCGGCCTTGCGTTCCTGCAGGAAGGCACGGAACGGCGCGATACCTGTGCCCGGACCAACCATGATCACCGGGGTGGAGGGATCCTCGGGCACCCGGAAATGCTTCGCCGAGTGGACAAAAACGGGCACGGGTGCCGCGTCGGCGCGGTCGGCAAGAAATGTCGAGCAGACACCCTCTCGTTTGCGACCATTGCTCTCGTAGCGGACGGCGGCAACGGTAAGATGAACCGCTGTCGGATGAGCCTTAGGAGAAGAAGCAATCGAGTAGAGACGAGGCTGGAGCTTGCGCAACACTTTGACGAATTCCTCGGCGGTAAATTTGGCCTCAGGATATTCCAGCAGGGCATCGATCACATGACGGCCGTAAAGATAAGCTTCGAAATCGGCTTTCCCCTCCGGCGTGACCATGGGAAGGAACTTCGCCGCCAAGGGATCTTTCTCCGCAATGGCCGCGAGGAGCTTCTTATCGATCTCGGTGATGACATAAAATCGGGTGAGTGCTTCACGGAGGGTGACGGGCTGGCCGTTCGTATCCACAACGGATTCCTCCCCGCCGAGTCCGAGTACTCCGAGCAATTCCTCCACCAGAACGGGGTTGTTCGTCGGGAAAACCCCCAGGGAATCACCGACTTCATAGGCAAGGCCGGAGCCCGCAATATCGACTTCAAAGTGTCTGGTATCCTTGGCGGAGCCGGGAGCGGTCAGCTTGCGGTTCACGCCGAGCTTGGCGGGAAAGGGATTTTTGCGGGAATAAAGGGCGGCGGGATCGGCGGACATCGGTGGAGAATAATAAAAGGTTGGTGGTTTCGTTCAAGTCAACAGGCAGCAATCCGCGGGCCAACGGGCAAAAATTCATCAAACGGCTTTCTTTCCCAACTCCTCCAGAAGGATCCTGTTCATCCTGATGCCTCCGAGGAAGTTCTCGATCAGCATGTTTTCATCCGGGGAATGGATGCGGGAGTCGGGATTGGCGAGACCCAGCAGATAGGAATCAGCACCCAGGATTTCCTTGAGCGTGGCGAGGATGGGGATGCTGCCTCCGTCGCGCAAAAGCAGCGGCTCTGCTCCAAAGGCTCCGGCAAGCGCCTTGCGTGCGGCAACGCCGTCAGGGGAATTCGGATCGGACTGGTAGGCGGCACCCGAATGACCGGTGATCACTTCCAGAAGGACGCCGGGAGGAGTCTGATTCCGAAGATACTCCTCGGCGGCATTCAAAATCATGGAGGGGATCTGGTCGGCAACCAGCCGGAAGGTCAGCTTGGCAAACGCTTCTTTGGGCAGGACGGTTTTTGTTCCCTTTCCCTGATATCCGCCGCCGATGCCGTTCACCTCTGCGGTGGGACGGGCCCCGATCCGCTCAAGCGTGCTGAATCCACGTTCCCCGAAGAGTTCGTCAACACCCGCCAGCTCCTTGATTGCCGTATCGCCTCCAGTGGCCTCTTCAAGTGCGGCCGCCGCATCGCGCTCCCACGGCGCCAGCGGCCTGACGGCGTCGTAGAATCCGGGAATGAGCACATGGCCGTTTTCATCATGCAGTGTGGCCAGAAGTCTCGCCACGACAGTGGCGGGATTCGCCACGGCGCCACCAAAGAGTCCGCTGTGAAGATCCCGTGCCGGGCCGCGCACGATCAGCTCCAACGAGGCAATGCCCCGCAGCGCGTAGGTGAGAGCGGGCCGATTGCCTGAAGCCATCGCGGTGTCCGAGATGGCGGCCAGATCACACGCCAGCTCATCGCGATGGGCAAGCAGGAATTCCGCCAGATTCGGGCTCCCGATCTCCTCCTCCCCCTCAATCAGGAAGATGACATTGACCGGCAGCGAGCCTTTTTCACGGAGTGTCTCCGCAACGCCAAGAATATGGGCTAGGATCTGTCCCTTGTTGTCGGCTGCACCACGGGCGTAGATGCGACCATGTTCGATGCGGGGCTCGAAGGGAGGTGTCGTCCACCCCTCCAGCGGATCCGGTGGCTGCACGTCGTAGTGTCCATAGATCAGGATGGTGCGCTTGGCTGGATCATGCGGAGTGCGGGCGACGACCACGGGCGAACCGGAAGTTGAATGAACCGTGGCAGCCAACCCAAACCCGGAAAGCTTTTCACGGAGCCATTCCGCACAGTCACGGAGATCCGGGGCGTGTTCGGACTGCGTGGAGATACTTGGGAAACGAAGAAATTCGGCCAGGAGATCGGTGGGAGTGCTCATGTCAGGGAAACGCTGATTTAATCGCATAGAGACTGTTGCGGTAAGCCGTAACGGATGCGAAGCAACGGCCGGGCAAGCCATGGGCCGCAGGCAAGGCGGCTTCGCGTGAGCATCCCCTTGCGGGCTGTAATCGCGAAGCCAACGCCGCCTCCGGCCCTGTTATCGCCGCAACCCCTTTGGGCTGTGGTCAAAAGCTTAATTTTGTGCGTTGTTCGCTTGGACAAGACCGCAGGGGTATTGCCACTGCGATTCACGCCTTGAATCAAATCCCTGGGAGGGGATGCGAAGAAGCATGCCGAAGGCATGATCCCGAAGGGACGGCACTGCCTTGCGGGAGCAAGGTGCCGTTCAAAATTATGCTTTTGTCCTACAGCAGTCATCATGGAATTAAATCAGCGGTTCCCAAGGATAATATCACCCTTCACCCAGGTTGCGATCTTCAGCCTGGGAATCTAGAGCTTTGAGGAGGGAAAAATTTCCGGCCACAAGGGTCAGCAGAAAGAGGGAGGTGATGAGTGGTTTGAACCAGATTCGCGTGAGCGGAAAGATCGGGTAGCCGTAGGCATCCACGGCCAGCAAAAGGCAGAAAACCGCGAGCCATTTGCCTCGGAATTGGCCATGGGAACTCCCGGCAACAAGATCGCGTGCAGCCAAAAGAGCCGTGAAGGCCGCCAGCATCACAAAGGAATTTTCCTCCGTGCGGGGATTGAAAAGCATCAGGTAGAGTGCCGAGAGAAGAAGCACGCCAAACGCCTCCAGAACGGAATCGCTCCGGAATCGCCTCGTCACATGGATGGCCAGAACGAGAGCCAGGAGAGCCGCCACAGCTCGTGCAGCGGTGATGATCACAGGTACGGGATGGATACCCCAGTGCCAGAGCATCCCGAAGAAATCGCTGAAATTATCCTTTACCAAGGGATGCCCCGCGAGAAGGAACTTGGCCCAGAAATGATGATACTCCGCAGTGACATAGGCTGCGCTTGGATGCAGGTAGGCCGCTGCCAGACAGATCAGAAATCCCAGGAAAAGGGGGATGCGCAACGAACCGAAGCAGACGAAGGCAAGCAATGCAGGAGCAAGCGCGATAGGTTTAAGCATGACTGCGAAGAGCAGCCAGACTGCTGCCTGGTTCCAGCGGGATCTGGCCACCTCGGCAACAGAGAGGAGCATCAGGCCGGCAAGAGGGAGATTCACCTGACCATCCTGGGCACTCGCGCAGGCGGCGGGAATGACCAGAAGGGTTGCTACGAGAAAAAGTCGCTCTTGTTTTGCCGGACTGAGAAGCCCCGCCACGCGCCAGAGCCCCATGGCGAGTAAAGCCAGCCCTGTCCACCGCCAGAGGGGTTCCCCGATGCGCTTGGGCAAGACCTGATAGGGCGTGTATAGGATCGCCTCCTGCGGCAGGTACAGGTAGCCGACCTGAGAGCCATCATAGAGGCTCTCCCGGCCACCCCACCATGTCAACGAAGCCTGACGGTATTCCGGCGTCACCGTGTGCTTGTCCGGCCTGCTGGCAACGACAATCCCGATGATCAGAGCAAAGAGAATCCAGACAACCACCGCAATGCGTACCGCCCTACGGGAATCGAGATCGCGCAGGAACCGGAAGATACGCAAGAAGCAGAACGGCTAGAGCTTCAGATCAACTCCCTGATCGCCGATCTTGCCAAGATTCAGTCCGGCGAGGGCGGGAGTCGCGGCAGCCATCTGCTTGAAGAGATCCTCGATGGAAGTGGCGCTTTCGGTGCCGAGGGTGTGCAGCAGCACGCTCAGGATTTCCCAGTCATCTCGGGCCTCTCCGGGTGCCTTCAGCGCACGATTCAGGCGCTGGAGACGGCCATTCACATTGACCATCGAACCACGCTTTTCAGCAGCGGCACTTCCGGGAAGGATCACCGAGGCAAATTTGGTCGCCGTGTTGGGAAGAATGTCGATTGCCACGAGAGAAGCAAGCTTCTCAAGATCGGCTTCACTAAGTCCGCAGTGAAGCGGGTTCTCACCGATCACCAGCAGGGACTTGATGCGACCCGCGGAGATTCCGTCAGCGATTTCGACAAGCTTGGAGCCGGGAATCGTTGAAGCCACACCGAGGAGCCGGGCGCCCCGGGTATTCGGATTGCCGTCGTCGGAGACAAGGAATCCATCTCCTTGCTGCGGGCGTGGACGGATGTCTATCAATTCGGTATCGAGCGCCTTGGCAAGCCGGGAGGTCAGGAAAAGCTCCTCATTGGTCTGGCGGCCCGAGGCGATGATCGCAGTGCCGGAACCGGCATGGGCCTTGAGGGACTCGGCAGCAGCCGCGACGGCTTCTTTCCAGCGAACGGAGGAACCCTTGACGACGGGTGCCTTCAAACGATCCTCGCGGTGGATATAGGTGTAATTCAGACGGTGCGAATCGGGCATCCAATAAGAATTCACAGCGGTGTTTTCCCGCGGATTGATCCGGTGGATCAGATTCTCACGGCTGCTAATGATGATGTTGGTTCCGGTGCCGCAACTGGTGTCAATGGTCTTGGTCTCCTTGAGGAACCAGACGCGCATCTTGAAACGGAAGTCCTTTGAAGTGAGGGCTCCCACCGGGCAGATATCGACGGTGTTCAGCGAATAGTTGCTGTCAAGCCGCTTCCCGGGATAAACGGTCAGGGTCGTGTGACTGCCGCGATCCACAAAACCGAGAACATCGTCCTTGGCCACTTCCTTCATGAAGCGGATGCAGCGTGAGCAAAGAATGCACCGTTCATCGTCGAGCACGATGTGTTTGCCGATATCGACCTGCTTCGGCTTCTTGACCTTGTTGTCCTCGAAACGGGAAGCATCGTTCCCGTATTCAACGGAAAATTCCTGAAGACGACATTCCCCAGCCTTGTCGCAGATCGGACAGTCGAGCGGGTGATTAATGAGGAGGAACTCCATCACGCCCTTGCGGCACTCCTCCACGAGCGGCGATTTTGTGCGGACGGCCAATCCCTCGGAAATATCGATGGCGCAGGAAATCGCGGGTCGGGGACTCCAGGCGATGACCGGGTGGCCATCAGGTCCGATCTCTGGCTTGCGATCGGGCCCCAACTTAGGGGTTCCCATCTCGATGAGACACATGCGGCAGTTGCCCGGCGAACTGAGGGCGGGATGGTAACAGTAATGTGGAACAAAGCTCCCGCTCTGCATGCAGGCCTCGATCAGGCGGGTACCCTTGGGAAATTGCTTCCACTCCCCATCGACCTGAACATTGATCAACGGGATGGCCGTTTCGGTTTTCGGTTCGACAGTAGTGGCGGAAGCGCTCATCGGTGGAGTATATAAAGTTGGATCGCCCAAATTGGAAATGAGGTAACTTTATGGACAGAGTGCCGCTTGGGAGCAAGGAAGAAGGGAACGGAATCGAGCGGGAATGAAAAAAATCGCTTTTTTACCGCGCTCACGACTTGCAGAAGCACGCTTTCACTCATACGCTCCACAACCCAAGCAATCCAGGATGGGTGGCAGAGTGGTCGATCGCGCACGCTTGGAAAGCGTGTTTACCTTTATCGGTAACGAGGGTTCGAATCCCTCCCCATCCGGGTTACTCTAAGAAGTTCAAGAGGGACTCACATCAAACCCCTGATTGATTGTCGAAAACAATTGATAAAATCCTGAGAGGACAACCAACTCGATGAACCCTTCCATACCATAAGCGGCGATTGCCTCACTTTGGATCCCTTCGGGAATACTTTTCCAGGGCAGAG
>Ga0302275_10002155_pt1 | contig 20859 bp, 19 predicted proteins | sample III_Bog_N2_2_FD_200229 | JGI IMG/M metagenome (GOLD analysis project Ga0302275, IMG submission 200229) | Peat permafrost microbial communities from Stordalen Mire near Abisko, Sweden - III_Bog_N2_2 | ecosystem: Environmental > Terrestrial > Soil > Wetlands > Peat | place: Sweden: Abisko... | reverse complement strand
CGGTCGGCTATGTTTCTTAGAACGGCGGCTTCCTTCGCTTGCATTCCTAGTTCTAGCACGCCCGCTGGCGCACCCCTTTCTCGGGGGTGTGGGGATTTCGGACCGTTAGAAGGGGACGTGCTACTATCCGAATGTCCGCATGGACTGCCGCACACCACCGATGAAATCCCTCCTCTCCCTCCTTTGCCTCCCTCTTTGCATAGCATCGCTAGCGGCGCAGGGCGTCACTACGCGCCGGACCCTCGGTCCCGTCGCCGTGCCGAGCATTACCCCTGACAACGCTCCTGCGGACCAAGACACTCAGGCCGCGGTCCCGGCCCAACAGGCCCCGATTTCGCAGCCCATCGCTGTCGCAGCGAAGGCCCCTGTGACTCCCACGCCGGTCGCTATGGTCATAAGCGCCACCGCGCCTGCCCCCGCGATTATCCCCCCTGTGGCGGTTCCGCCCCAGGAAATCGTGTTTTCTTCCCCCACACCGTCCTCCGTTGTCGTCACGGTCCAGCCCCAGACCCCCGTCGTCTTGTCGACCACGAAGCCCTTCGTTCCGAGCCCGACTTCGGCTCCTTTCTCGGCGATTATCCCTCCCCCGACGGGCACTCCTCTCGCAGTTCAGTCTCAGGGCGTTGCCCTCCCGGCATCCCTCCCGGCCACGGGTGCTCTGCCATCGCCGACTCTTGCCGCGCCTGTTCAGGCCGCGGCAGCCACCGCTCCCGGAGCCCTGACCGCCGTTTCCGTAAGCGCACAACCTGCTGCGGTTCCGCAGCAGGTTGCAGTGAAGGACGCTGTTTCCGCAAAGGTGCCAGCGGTGACAAAGACGGCCTACGACATTGAGGTGGAACGCCTCGAAGCCCTCCCTCCCCCTTCTCTCCCCCTCCGCAACACGCCTCTTAATCAGGCCCTCCGAGCCATCACCCTGTATTCGGGGATGAATTTCGCAGAGCCGAGCGAGAAGGACTTCAGCGAGAAGGTGAATATCCATATCGCTTCCCTGAATCCGTGGCAGCTCCTGACGCTCCTCCAGAGGCAGCACAACTTCGAGATGAGCTTCAAAGACGGCGTGTGGGAGTTCTTCAAGGTCTCTCCCTCTGAAATCGTGTCGCGCACCTACAAGCTGCGCTATGACACCGAGGCCGAGGTGGATCAGTCGAATGCCGGCAACGGCATGTCTTCGAATCCCACCCCCCCTTCTTCCAACGGCGGACAAGGTTCCCTCCAGACGGCCTCCACTGGAGGCAGCGGACCCGTGTTCTCGAGCAAGCACACCAAGCTCCTGAAGGACGTGGCCGACATTCTCTCCCTGCCTGTAAATGGCATCACTACGATCTCTGGAGGGGAAGCCTCGGTCGCCCAGCTGACTGGATTCCCGAAGAGCGGCCCCAACGGTGAACTCGAGAAGAACACAGCCAACAATAGTAAAGTACTTTACCTCGAAGATTCGAACGACCTTCTCGTGTTTGCGACCCGCCAGCAGCAGCAGAGGGTGGCTGAATACCTTGAGGACCTCGACAAGAAGCAGCCGCTCATTCGCATCGACGCCCTGATCGTTGAGACAAGCAGGGACCCGAGGATTGCCATTGGAGTCGACCCGACCGGCTATGCAGCCTCCACGGTTAACATTGGGGGCCCGATCAATTCCGCGGCGACGGCAGGCTCTGCCGCCTCCACGGCAGGCACTACGGGGTCGTCCGCCTCGACTTCGGGTACGACGACGACGACGCCCCTGGCGACCCCCTCCTTTGATATGAACCGACTTGGCACGCTCGCCCTCCCGACGACGGCCGTCCTTTCGGCCTCAACCTTGAGCTTCCAGTTGAATGCGCTCCAGCAGGATTCCAAGTCGCGGGTGACCAACCGGCCGCGTCTCATCACGACCAACAACAAGGAAGTCTCGATCGAGTCAGTGATCGAGGAACCCTACGCCTCCTCTACCACCCAACAACTGGGAACGGGCAATATCTCCGGGGGGCAGGTACAGACCCAGATTACGAGCATCAAGATCGGCACGATCATCAACGTCCTCCCAAGGATCATGATCGACGACGCGGGCAAGCGCAGCGTCCAGATGAACCTTGTCATGACGGTCTCCGGGAAGGTTAGCGACAAGTCGATCTACGGCCAGCTGGTCCCGATCACAAGTTCCCGCACCTACAACTATTCGGTGGTGGTCCCTGACGGCATGACGCTCGCGATCGGAGGACTCGATTCCATGGCCCTTAGCGAGTCGGTAAACAAGGTCCCGTTTGCAGGGGACATCCCCCTCGTTGGATACCTTTTCAAGAGCAAGTCGCAGGAAGACAACCGGAGCAACCTGATCGCTTACCTGACGCCGACCATCATCGACGACAAGTCCGGCGATATGGTGCCATCGGAGGGCAAGGCCCTTCCCACCTATGCCCAGTTCGTCAAGGAAACGAAGACCGCGGACGCCGGTTCCGGCTCCAAGGCCCTCTTCGCCCCCGAGAAATAAGGGGGTCCAAATCCCTGTGCTAGACTTCCACCACGTCCAGTCCTCTTCCCTGAAACAAATAACCAAATATGAAAACCAATCGTAAGAATAATCGCGGCTATACGCTGATCGAAGTCGTTATCGTGGTCGGCTGTATCGCCCTGCTCTCGGCCATCTTCGGCCCGAAGCTGGTCGGCATGTTCTCCGGAACGGCCACCACTCAGCACGTGGCTAACGCCAAGGCAATTAACGACCTCGTGAACGAGTTCACCGGAGCCGGTGGCTCCACCGGAGCGTACGCTCTCGGCACGGTCACGACGAACGGTAGCATCCGCATCGACACGATCGACGATCTAACCACGGACCTGCAAGCGGGTGCGTATGCTGGCGGCACCTTGTACCAGCTCCAGGCCGGTACGGTCGCGACCGGAAACGCAACGCTCGCTGCTGGCGTGCTCTCGGTCCCGACGAACTAACCCTGAAAACCCCTTAACAACGAGAGCAGGGTGGATTCGTCCTTCCCCTGCTTTCGCCAAAAAAGAACCAAAACATGAAAATCAATCGCAAGAATAACAAACGCGCCTACACGCTGATCGAAGTCGTCATCGTGGTCGGCTGTATCGCCCTCATCTCGGCCATCTTCGGCCCGAAACTGGTCGGCATGTTCTCCAGCACGTCCGTTACACAGCACGTGGCTAACGCCAAGGCTGCCAATGACCTGCTGAACGAGTTCACCGGCGCGGGCGGCACCACTGCTGCCGCTTATGCTGCGGGCACGGTCACGACGCCCGGCACGGTCCGTATCGACACGGTCGCCGATCTGATGTCGGACCTGCAAGCGGGAGCGTATGCTGGCGGCACCTACTACCAGCTCCAGGCTGGCACGATCGCCGTCGGCAATGCGGCCATTGTTGCGGGCGCGTTGACGGTTCCAACGAACTGATCGCGGTAAACCTCATGCACGGGAGCAGGGGGAGTGGCTTAGGCCGCCCCCTGCTCTCACATTTTCAACCAGCCCCACGTCCAAGAGATGAAAACCCTCCATAGGCTGAATCGCGGATTCACCTTGATCGAAGTCGTCATCGTGGTCGGCTGTATCGCCCTCCTCTCTGCCATGGTGGTCCCGAAGGTGATTGGTCTTTTTTCCACGGGGACCACAACCATGGCCATCACGCGGGCAGAGGCGCTCAACGGAGCGATGTTCACGTACAACCAGAAGATACCTTCCGCAGCCGTGAATTGGGCTGCGGCTCCCGATAACCCATCCATGTACCTGCTTCTCTACAACGCGGCTTACCTGCCCAATGAAGCAACGACTCTGGCTGGTTTTGAGCCCAGCGGGTTTACCTATTCATTTCCAGCCGCTCTGACGGGGCGAGTCACAATCACAGGTCCCTCCGGGGTTGTTAGTTACTGACCTGCGTGAGCGCTCGAAGCCGCATTTCTGATCGGCGAGCGTTCAGCTTTGTTGAGAGTATCGTTTGCATCGCTTTTGCAGGGATCATCTGCATCGGACTAGCGGCACTCGTTAGGACGGTCTATAGGATGAACAACGTCCGTCAGTGGTCTTACACCTCAAATTACGGCACGTCTCTCTACAGCACGGTTCCGTCACCTTCCGAGTTTCGAAATGCGGCCGAACTCTTCCAGCAGTTTCAGTCGAACGTAAACACCGCTGCGGCGACTTTTGTCATAGGCGGCTACCGATCGATCCCCTCCCAATCCGCGATCGGGGGGCAGCAATTCCCGGTTAAGGCGGCCTACCTTTTCACGAATGCCACTGCCATCACGGCGGGGACCAACTTGCGGAAGGTGCAAACGGGCTATGATTTTCGAAGCTTCCTGGCGGCCCAGGGCGGCATGCAGTTTGAGACGGTCGAGGACCCTGCGGACTTCACGGTAATTACCGTTACGGGCCTAAACGCAATCAGTTCCATCACCCAATGTCGGCGTTACAGCACAACCTTTGGCCCCGAAAACGTGGCTCTCTATGAGGTTGTTATGGACACCAATCCCGGGGCGGCCCGCAACACGACCCCAGGAAGCGCGGGGCGAAACGAGTGGGCCTACCACATAGGGATCCCGATAATCGAGGATTCGTGGACCCTGCCCGCCGGAGCACTGCACTTTTGGTTTCGGTACGATCTTACATGGCAACGACTTGAGGAAGGCCCCTGCCGGTTGATCTTTCCCGACCCGTACCTGTCAGCCGGAGTCCAAATGGCAGGGGATACGGTGGCCTTCTCCCGCTTCGTCTACCTCGTGGCCCCCACGAATTAAGGCCCCCCAAGTGAGTGTGCCATACTAAGGACATGTCCTTCTGTGTCAAAAAGGGGCCGTCTTCGCGTGGAGCGGTTGCCACGGCGACTTTGATGCTGGTCATGGTGCTGGCCCTCATGGTCGCAACCGCGATGATCTATGCACGGTCGAGCATGATTGTGAGCGGCGCCGTGGACTACCTCCATGAGACGTCCGTCGAATGCAAGACGTTCGAGCAGCTCGTAACGAATTCGATCCTCCAAAAGGAGGAGGTAACACCGAACCCGAGCTCAGCCACCCTCAATTCCATCGTTGATACAATGGTTGGGGCCGTGAACGCAGGCAGCTTGAACTTGGTTTTCGCCAGGGTCGGCAACGCTCCCGCCCTCACCACGCACCGCTTCTATCCTGACGCGCTCCGGCCCGCCGTGGCCGCACCGAACATCGCAGGGCTGATAGGGGTGCGCTACCAGTTGCTTGGACTGATTCAGAACGGCGTGGCCGCGGTCGGGGGGCCGGTCAACTTCACCTTCTCGCGCACCGATACGACCAATGCGGCGCTCACCCGCACAATCACGGTTTCGGCGCAGGTTTGGTCCGTCCCCATGGTGAACTTCGCGATGCAGGCCTACGGGCTGCCCGCTAGCATCCCAAGCAGCGCGGGAATTGAATACTCAGCCCCGCCGAACACCTCGGGAATCATCACTTCGGGCAACTTCTCTGGCGGCGTTCCCATGCTCCTCACAAACCTGAGGCCGAGCCCCGACTACGCACCAGGCGATACGACAGCTTACGACCAACTCTACTCGCCCCCTCTGGCCCTCCAGCCCGAGCGCCTTCCGACCTATTACCGTTCCCTCACTTCCATTGGGTGGAACGCATGGGAGTACATCTGGAACAGCTACGTCCCCCTGCTCCCGGCCTCCGCCACGAACCTCTACGATTTCACAGCCTTTACGCCAGCCACGATCACAGGAGTAACGGTCAATTCGCCGACAAACATCACGGTCAATCTCGCCACAGTCCCGGGCGGCACTCTGGCGATAGAGGACGGCTTTGGAGGCAGCACAGTCACGATACAGGGGGCAGCCGCCAGTTCTACCACCCTGGTAGTCGTGATCCGCAATCCGACCGCGACGCCAACAACGGTCAACCTCGCCGGCAACAACGCCCGCTCAGTCCTCGTTTACTTCAATACATGCAATGTCTCGGTGGCAGGAGCGCCCAGTTGGAACGGAGCCTTGTTCTTCGATCCGACCTCCACTGCCACAGGGACGCTGTCACTCACGGGCAGTTTTGCCTTCCTCGGAGCCAACTCAGCGAACCTGTTCCCCGGTCTCTCCCTCAGTCTAACGCCTGCCTCCGGTTCGCTCCTCAGCGACCTTCAGGACATCAGCCCCCGCTGTCTGTTTGTCTCCACGTCCTCGCAACTGAACTAACCCCTTGAACCCTCGAAACAAAGAAGCCGGGTTTAACTACCTGTCGCTGCTCATAGCGCTCGCCATCCTGGCCGGCGGAGCGACGGCGATCGTCTTGGCCAAGAGGTCCCAGATTGCGCAGGAGCAGGCCAACGCAGGCACAGCCCAGCGCGCAACCTACGCCACTGTGCAGCAGGAGGTCACCTTGCAGGGAATCGACCCGACGAAGATCGTGAATCCCCTTGCCGCCATCGGTTCTCCGATTGGCACGAGTTTTGGCAGCGAATCGACGGCAAGCAATTCCATCGGCGTTACGACGGCCGTGAGCTCGAGCACGTTGGGGGGCGGTACGTTGAATTTCATCCAGACCCAGTCGAACGGGGAGACAGGCGACCGCGGCGGTGGTGTGGGAGTTTACATCACGGACACGGGGAATCCCGTGGTCTACACTCCAGGGGTAAACACTACCGCTCTTCTACCCCCCACGGTGTCGGTAGCAACTCCATTGAGCACGGCGAGCTTCCCCGCAACCTCTTGGTTCACGCTGCCAGCAAACCCGCCAGGCACCTCGTATCGGTACACGGTTGACGGATCCACTCCAACGGCCTCCTCGCCCATCTGGACCGCGGCGGTGGCAGCCGCGATCAACGACGTCAACTTCCCTGCGCAAATCAATATCGGGGCGTTCAACGCAGACCCAAGGTACGCGTCTTCGACGGTCACAACCTTGGGGTCCATCCAGATGGCTCTGCCGGGCGTCGTCTACAGCCGCAACGACCTTTCGACCTCCACGGTATTCACCTACGCCCAGATGACCTCTGTGCCTGTGGACGGGATAATCCTCGGGCCCTCCGGGATCCTCACTGGGGTTACCTATTCGATCAAGTACACCTGCGACGGCACAGATCCCCGGTCCTCAGGGACCGCGGTGGTCTACGCCGGGGATTTCGTGGTTCCCTTTGCGAACTGGACGGGCAGCGGAGGCACGACGGCTACCCTCATGGTGTCGCTAACCTCGAGCGATCCCCGGTACCTCGCTTCGGTCCCCTCCACCTTTACGCTCTCGATTTCATCCACGGCTTTGCCCGCCCCGACTTTTTCAATCAGTTCCGCAGGGGGGCCTGTCCCTGTAGGGACAATTATCACCTTCACGGAGACGAACGCTGTGGCGACCGTCTACAATGCGCGCTGGGTGACCCCGACGATAGTCTCGCCGAGCGGAACCTCCACGACCTTGCCCTAAGACCACGGCAGAAACGCCCAGCACCCCGGAGAGGTGCTAGAATCTGGGGTAGCCGTAATCTCATGCCATCCAAATCCACCATGCGCCCCTTACGCCTCCTTCAAGCGTCGATCTTTCTGTTCATCGGCTTCGTCGCATTGGCCATGGTGCCGCGCGCACAAGCGGGTTGGAACACGCAGGAGAGCACGGCAGCGACGAACAGCAGTTTCACGTTCAGCTACACCAACGGAAGCAGCCCCCAGATCTATTACATCCGGTATTCTCCGAATGATGGGACCACATGGTACGAAGCTTTTGGGGCCGCGGGACCGACACTGGCGGGCACGGTTACCTTTTCCTCGCCCGGCACATGGTTGATCGACGCAAACACAACCTCTGGTTCATCGTCGAGCCCCGGCACCCGACTAGGTTTGTTGCTGACTGTGACGGTTACGACGCCTGATACGCCTCCGTCCGTGACTGGCTTTGGGTTCTCCTCGGGGACCTACTACGCCGGGCAGTCTGTCACGCTTCACGGGTCGGCAACAGGACCGTCAGGCAACCTTCAAAGCGCCCATTACTGGATCGCGAATGGGGCCAGCGGGGCACCGAGCTCCTACGGGTCGATGACTAACGCCTACGAATTTGACCCGGCGAGCGGAGGGAGTTACGGCGCGACGACCTCGAACGGATACACCGCTCCCAGCGCAGGGACGACAATGTACGCTTATTTCGCCGTGCAGGACAGCGCTGGAGGGACCTCCGGGTATTGGTCGGCATCGATCACTGTATCATACAACCCCATTTCTTTTAGCCCCTCCCCGACCAGCTTCACGTACAATGGGTTTCCCCAGGGTCCGGGCGCTGGTAGTTCTGGGGGGACCTACACCACGACTTGGGATAGCGGCGTGATGCCCACGAATGCGGGCAACTATAATGTCAAGTTTGACGGAAACGGAAACTATTCCGGGAGTTCAGGATGGGTTGCCTACACGATCAATCAGGCAAGCAATGGCACTGTGGGAATCAGCGGTTCGACCAGCGTTCAGGCTGGGGGTAATATCACATTCACCTCCAGCGGAGGGGTTACAGGGAATTACAGTTGGGGAGGGTCGTCCGGGGCCAGTGGTGGCTCGAACTCAAAAAACGTAACCTTCCCCAATGTCGGAAACTACACGGTGACGTGCCAGGACACCGGCGATGTTAACCACTCCGCGAGCAATAATGCGAGTGTTACGGTAACCGTTACCGCGATTCCCCAGTCGGCCCCCACGCTGTCGAGTATCACGAATGGAGGGAATGTTGAAGTCGGGCAAACGCTGACGGCCGTTGTTGCGGGAACCCATACCGGGTACAGCGGAGGTTGGAGCGGGCCCGGATGCGGCACTCCCAATCTTTCAGGGAGTACCTTCACCATCACCCCAACCTCACCAGGGACCTATACCTACCTTGTGAGTTCAACGGCGGGAGGAAATTACTCAGCGTCGGGGAACCTTTCGATAACCTTTCATGTAGCCGCAGTCCCAACGGGCACGATCTCGGCAAGCATCCAGAATATCATGGTGGGGATGTCCACTACCATTGCCGTAGTCTTTTCAACGAACCTGAATCATAACGTATAACCTCTTCACTCCACCCATGACCTCACGAGCGCTGCTTCCCTCCCTCCTTCGCACCGCAGTCTTCGGACTCGCCGCCTTGGTCGCCTCATTGGCGCCCCTCCGGGCCAGCGAGTTCATTCGTCCCGTTGATCCATCCCGGATCGTCCGCGACACGCTGACGGCAGACGAGGCTGGAGCCGTCATGAATTTCTCGGTGTCCCTGCGGATGCGCAATACGGCCGAGTTGCAGGCGCGGGTCAACAAGGGGGAGGTCATTTCACAGGACGAGATGGAGGCCAAGTATCTCCCCGTCCGCTCGGATTACGAAACGGTCGTCGCATGGCTTGAGGGCCAGGGCGTCACGCGGGACGAGTTGGTGGACTCCAACCACACGAGCATCTTTGTGAAGGCTTCGGTGGCGAACGTGTCCCAGACCCTCGGGGTGACGTTCGCCCGGGTGGCGAATCTCGAGCCTGACGGCGCGGGCGGGTCTGTGACCCGAGAATATACCTCGGCCATCACGGAGCCCTCCCTGCCTGCCGTGATCAGCGAGAAGCTGGTTGGGGTAAATAGCATTCAGCCGCACCTGCATCCGATGCCGCATGGTACGTCCACGACGCCTGTGCAACTCATTAACGGCGGCCTTATGACCCCCATGGGGACCAACACGATCTACAACAACGCGAGCACGCTCACCGGAGCGGGACAGACGATCGCTCTCTACGGAATCGCAACCCCCACCCCGTCGGATCTTGAGGGATATTGGGCAGGGATCGGATCGAGCGAGACGCTGGACAGCTACACCTTGGTTGCGATTAGCGGAGGAACCCCCCCGGCGTCGCAGGCCACTCCCTCCTTTGTTTACGAGGCAACTTGCGACGTTGAGATGGCGAGCGGGATCGCCCCCGCTGCAAAGATCCGCCTCTATACCGACAGCACTTATTTCAACTTTCTGGCGGCGATCCTCAACGACCGCAAGAACGACCCCACGATCACGGTGGTTTCGATCAGCTGGGGGAATACCGAAATGACCTCAAACCCCTCGATGGCTCAGGCGTTCCTGACGATGGCCGCCGAAGGGATCACGGTCTGTGCGAGCACGGGCGACGGTGGAAGCAATCCGAATGGGTCGACCTATCTTTACGATGCGTCCAGCCCTTTGGCTGTCGAATACCCCGCCTCGGATGTCAACGTGACTGCGGTTGGCGGAACGGAAGTTTATCCGGGAGGCACATCTTGGATCGAGGTAGGAGATCCCTCCGGGGGCGGTGGATTGAGCGGCTCTTACCAGAGGCCGACCTGGCAGGTAGGCGCGGGCGTCCCTTCCGGCACGGCACGCTGCGTCCCGGACCTTAGCCTTAATGCCAACGATTATTACGCCTTTTCCGCTGGCCAGCTTACAGGTTTCAGCGGGACGAGTGCATCCTGCCCGATCTTTGCAGCCTATATCGCCCTGATGAATCAGGCGCTCGCCCAGCACAATCTGGCCCCGATGGGCCTCCTTGGGCCGAAGATATATCCCCTGAACGGGACAGGTGCCTTCACCGATATCACGTCCGGCTCGAATGGAGCGTACACGGCAGGCCCGGGCTACGACCTTGTGACCGGCATTGGCTCCCCCAATTTCGATGGCCTTCTTGAGGTTTTCGCCCCTTGGGCTGTCCCGGTAACCCCCACGCCCACCCCTACCCCCACACCCACCCCGACGCCGGGCAGCGGAGTTTCGGTTGTGAGCGGCATCCCCTCCTCGCCTGTGCAGAACGGCTCCGCTTCCATCTCGCTCACCACCTCGGCTCCGGGCGGCGAGAGCAGCTACCAGTGGTACTTGGACGGAAAGGCCATCGCCGGGGCGACGAGTTCCTCCCTTTCGGTTGCCGCCACGGCCGCCAACAAGGGCGACTACAGCGTAACGGCCTCGGACGGCACTTCGGCCGACGCAGGTACGCTCGCCGTAACGACGAACGCTTGGCTCGTTAACCTCTCCGCCAGGGCCTACGCCCAGACCGGGGCCAACCAGCTTATCGCCGGATTCGTGACCACTGGCAGCAGCAGCAAGTCGATCCTCGTTCGCGGAATCGGCCCTGCCCTCGCCAATTTCGGCGTGAGCGGCTTCTTGACCGACCCGCAGCTTACGCTCGTGTCCGGATCGACGATCCTCTCCACCACAAGCAACTGGAGCAGTTCCCTAAGCGCGACCTTTGCCACCCTTGGAGCCTTCAACCTTACAGCAGGCTCGCACGATGCAGCGACCCTCGCAACCCTTGCCCCCGGGGCGTACACGGCCCAGGTCGTCTCATCGACCACCAACAGCGGCGTTGCGCTGGCGGAGGTTTACGACGCCGATAACACCGCACCGGCCAACAGGCTCATTAACCTCTCCGCTCGCGCCTTCGTCGGCACCGGAGCCAATATCCTGATCGGCGGCTTCGTGATCGAAGGCACCACCTCGCAGACGGTGATCATTCGCGGAGACGGGCCGAGCCTCGCAGGGTTTGGCCTCACTGGAGCCCTCGCCAACGCGACGCTTACGCTTTCCAACGCGTCCGGCACCATTGCGACCAACAACGGATGGAGTAATGCGACTGTCCTCGGAAGCGCGGCCACCGTAGCAATCACGGTGCAGCCCTTGACCGCCGCCCTTTCCTCAAAGGTTGGAGCGTTTGGCCTCACTGTCGGATCCTTGGATTCAGGGATGGTTGTGACTCTGCCCCCCGGAGCGTACACGGCGCAGGTTTCCGGCACCAATGGCACCACGGGGATCGCACTGATCGAGGTCTACGAGCTTCCCTGATCAACGACTTTTCGTTCGCAAAGGGGATGCCCTGCCGACCCAGGCATCCCCAGCCCAATCAAAACTCTCCGTATCTCTTCGACGTGAAAGACCTTATCAAATTCTTCGCTCTCTACTATCTGGCGAACGCTGTCGTGGCCGGGGCACTGATTGCGGTGCTCTGCCTCGCGGATTAGGGCGGACGAAGGAAACGCATTGTCTGATGGGATCTGCCCTGTTTGGGCGCTCTCTGCCTCTGGGGTAAAGTACTTTTGACGCCCTGGCGTGGCGTGGCCTGTTCGAACACGAAATCGCCTTGTGCTATGATCGGAACACCAACCGCAACAAATGTCCTTCATCCAACCCCTTAAAGAATTAGTGACCGGAGAGGCTGTCCGGCCCGATGCCATCAATCGGGATGCCTCGCTCAGCGCCCGCATGGCGGGTCGCACAGTCATCGGGGCCTCGTTCGCAAACGATTCGGTTCGGCTGGCCCCCATTACATTTGACCGCAAGGGCTTATATACCGTCGGCACGGTGCAAACCCTCTCCTTTGACATCAACCGGCCAATCCCGGCCACGATTTCCTCCGCTCTGGCCACCTTGGCGGCCAAATACCGGACAAAGAACCTCGTGGTTTCAGTCGGAGGGGCGTGGTTTGTCGTGGGGACGGACACGCGCTTTGCGGGAAACTCCATTGAGCGGAATCGGCAGCTCATTGCTGACCCGCAGGCCGTCGTCGGCCAAGAGGCCACCTCGGGCATGCTCTTTGCGCCCGTTCCCAATCCCCTTCAAAGCCAGTCCATCATCTTCAACTTTCCCCGAGAACTTGTGGGGGAGCTGGTTTCGCAGTTGGAGAAGGACTACCAGGTCTGCCGGGTGCAGTCGGGATGCTTCAGCATCGTCAGCTACGTTGTGGAGTGCCTTTTGGCAAAGACGGCAACCCAGCAGGACCTTCTGGTGGTGGACAATACCGGCGTTGTTCTCCTGTCGGGGTTAGGGAACAGGTGGGGAGAGCCCGCATTCAAGTCAGGCATCGAAATCTTGGGTCAGGATGCCGCCAAGAAGGCAGGGGGCGGCGAAACCTTGGGCCATGACGCGATCAATCATGCCGTGGACGAGATGCTTTCCCGGAGGGAAAACACCCAGACGCCGCTCGCCTACGTCAACTCGACAGGAATCGACCTGGAGGAGCACCTTCACAAGAGCATCCCGGATGGATCGATCACGCGGCTAATGGCCGACCAAGCGGCGGCCGACTTCTTCACTCTTTGCTATGACGCCCCCGGAGAGGTCTCCGTGGATATTCACCCGGCGCCGCTGCCCCACCGCCCCCATATCAGCAGGGTGCAGATGGGGTTCGCCGTGGCCCTCGTGATTGCGGCATTGGGTTTCGGCGCTCTCGCATTCCAAGCGGCACAGAAGAACGCGGCTCTCATCGCTTCGAAAGCCACCAGCGAACAGGCCGTCGCGGGACGCCAGGCGCAGCTTAACGCAAGCAAAGCGGTCCTCGCCGAGGCCGACGCCAACCGCAAGCGGGCGGACCGAATGGCCCAGTGGCTTACGATCTCGATGAACGTGCAGCCGGTGATCGCGACGGTCCTCGATGCGGCTCCGAACGAAGTCACCGTCGACAAGCTCCTCATCAAGCTTTCCGAGGGTCAGTCACAGGTCGATATTTCCCTCACCCTCCACGGCAAGCCTTCGTCTTGCTCAAATGCGATCGACGAGATCACCAACAAGCTTGCCAGCGCCGGCGTGACGCTCGCTTCCCCCGAGCAGAAGGAACTTCCCAACAATGAGGGTGTTCGCTTCCTCGGCCGTTTCCTTTTCCGTCCTCCGAACCAAATGAAGTGGAGCGGACAGAACGTCGCTTCCGCCCATTCCACGCAGCCGTAACCTTTTTCTCCATGGCACGTTATTTTTCAGTTTTCCTTGTGCTCGCCATTCTCGCAGGAGCTTCGATTTTTTCGTGGAGCCACATTTCGGACCGGTATGGGGTGATCCTTGCGGATTACAATGTGTCCAAGACCGCGTATGACCGCGTGGACATGGAGGCCAAAGGACTAAGCCGGCGGGCCGCGGAAGTGACCCGCTTGGGCAGCGATGTTAACAAGTTTCTCTCCGCTTGGAGCCTGCTCGCCCAGGAGGGGACGGAAGGGCCCGGCCCGGTCGGAAATAGACTCAGCTCTCTCGCCAAAACCCACGGACTCCTGACCCTTCGGCTTCCTACGCCGAAGAGAGAGGACTACCCGTTCGCCGGAAGCATAGCCTCCGTTCAATTGGTCGGTTTTAGCGTCACAGGCCCCTACTCGCAGATCATGGCGTGGCTAGGGGAGGTAGAGGACAGCTTCGTCTTCGCCCGCGTCGAGAGCGTCGAAATCTCCCCATCGGGCACGGCCGCCGACGTGGAACTTGTGCTCAATCTCGCATTTCTCGCCGACAAGGAGCCCGCAAAATGAGCGCGATATCTAAGCCAACGGCCCCGAAGCTTCGTGTTCCACGCGACCCAGGTTACTTGGCGTACATCTGGATCTCCTCCTGCCTGAAATACGCTCCGAGCGTTCTGCCCGGCGGTATCCTGTTTGCGTCTGTATGGGGATTCGGAACCTACGACGCCAATCAGGACCAATGGAGGCATCAAAGTTGAGTGACCCGCAACCCCCGTGAAGTCCAACGATACCTATGCACCGCACCATACTCTTCTCTTTCTTCGCCCTCGGCCTCGCAGGCTTTTCCGTTGCTGCCGAGACTCCCGCAGCCTCCAGCAATGATTTGCTCTCCATCATGCCCGAGTCCCGCATGAACAGGGCCCTTCGCCCGGTCACCGAGAATCCCTTCCGGCGCTTCGTGGTTCAGATACACGACGACGACCGAGGGGATGGTTCCTCCGTGGAGTCCCTTGTCGAAAAGAACTTTGGCGGGCACAACATTGGTGGAGTCGTGCCTGCGTCGCAGCATTTCAAAGGGGGCGCGGTCATAGGCGGCGTCCTGTTTGAACTCGGCGAGGAGATACTCGTGGAGAAGGATGGCGAGGCCATCCAGGTCGTTAAGGGATATCGTATCTTTCTTCGGCAGATCACATCCAAGGCCATCGTCCTCGAATTGAACCAGGTCGGCGTCGGTGCCGAGCCCGGGGACTCGAAGAAGACCTCGGACAACAAGCAGTCGGTCTCGCTCCCGCTCGACGAATTCTTCAAGTAAGATGCCTCCCCACGCGCCCTCAGCTGCGAGCATTGACGCAGCCTTCAACGACCGAAGGGTCATTCCGCTGACAACCCTGAGGGATGTCCCATCGAATGACACGCTGAAGCTCTATTTTGCATGGTGCGAACGGCTGGGGGCCCCCTTCGAATCGAGCAAGCACCCGTGGGTGCCTGTTGGACAGGTTGGGCCTGTTCTTGTAATAGCCCACTGCAAGATTGACGCCCACTGTCCCTTCCCTCCATGGGTCGCTCAGCGCGCGGTCATCAAGGATTCGAGCTACCGCGCTTTTGTGACCTTCATCACCCCTCTGGTGGAGCGTTTCAGTGGCGGGGATAAGATTCCCCTCCTCCCTGTCAGGGAGACGCTGGACCTGAAGCACAGTAACAATCCCGGCGAACTCATCGATCTGATCGCACAGGAATTCATCCTCACCGACCAGCAAAAGTCGTCCCTGGCCTCAGCAAAGGCCAAGGGGCACATTGCAGTCAATGCGATCCCCGAGGGCTTCTGGGAGGCGATGCAGTTCATCCGCGGTGCAGCCGCAGTGGTCGACATCAGGAACGCCGCCTTCGATTTGGCGTGCAACAGTGCGATTCAGGAGACGATCCGTGCCCAGTTTACAGTCGCGGTCTTCTACTCAACGGAACGCTGCATCTATGTGGCCGCCCCAGCGGTGGCGAACAACCAAATCAAGGACGTTCTCGGCGCCATCCTCGGCAGCACCCACAAGGGGTGCAAGATTTGCCTGGTCCTCGCCTCCGCGAGTGCGATCAAGGACACGTCGACGAACAGGGCCAACCGCACCGAGACCGACGCGGCCATGGCGAACGCAAAGGTAAAGGCCCTCCAGCAGGGTGCATCCGACCATTCGAAGTCGGACATGATCCTCAATGAGGACAAACTGCGCAATTTTGAGCCGATACCGGGACAGGACTCAAACGAGGACCTCTTTGAGCACATCCTTTACCGGGGCATCAAGCAGGGGGTGTCCGACATCCATTTTGAACAGGTGAACGGCATCGGGCGCGTGCGCTTCCGCAGGGATGGGGATTTGCACATCTTCATGCAGTTCAGCATCGAGGTCTCGAGGGGGCTCCTTGGTTTCGTGAAATCCGGAGGTTGCGGCATCAGCGGGTTGGACACCAACAACCACATGCCGCAGGACACGAGGGCAAGTGCCCGTATCGGCAAGGATGTTTACAATCTCCGGCTTAACCTGATCCCCCACCGGCTCGACACCCATCAGGTGCTGGTCATTCGTATCCTGGCGAAACATTCGGATCTCCTAAGCCTCGACAAACTGGGGCTCGATACCCGTGCGCTGAGCATCTTTCGTCGAGCGATCGGCCGTCCGCATGGCCTTATCCTTGTCACAGGGCCAACCGGATCCGGCAAGACGACGACGCTCTACGCGTGCCTGGCAGAGATCAATACGACCGACATCAAGATCAACACGATCGAGGATCCGATCGAAATTGACCTCGAGGGAACGACCCAGTCGCAACTCAACGAGAGCCAGGAAGTGACCTTCGCCGCTCTTCGTGCAGCCGTTCTGCGGCAGGACCCGGATGTCATCATGATGGGTGAAATTCGCGACACGGCCTCCGCAGAGCTTGCCTTATCACTCGCGGAAACGGGGCACCTTGTCTTCTCAACTCTCCACACAAATTCCGAGATCGAGGCCATCAGCCGCATGATGGATATGATCAAGGACAAGGACCGCAAGATGGTCCTCGCGAAATCACTCCTGCTCCTCCAAGCCCAACGGCTGGTCCCCCGCCTCTGCCCGGAATGCCGGAAGGAGCGTCCTGTGACCCCCGAGGAGCGGGCCATTCTCGCCCTCCACGGGCACCAGGGCATAACGGAAGTGTACACTGCCGACCCAAAGGGCTGCCCCCAGTGTAGCGCCGGGCTCAAGGGGCGCACTAGCGTAATGTCGCTTCTCCCTGTGACAAAGGAGATATCCGGCCTAGTCATGAAGAATGCGGACGTGCATGACCTCGCCGCTACCGCCAAAAATCTCGGCTTCCTCAGCCTCTATGAGGAGGCGCTCAACAAGGTTCTCACCGGCGAAATCACCATGGAAGCCGCCGACGTATGGCGCGACCCATGGGAAGGCTTCTCACTGTCGGAGCCGGAGTCGGAGCCCGAGGGAAAGAGGAGCGTCGCCTAAGGCATCCCATGGCCTCCTATCGCCCACAGCAGTATTTTCAGCCTTCCTTCATTACGAAGGACAAGTGGAAATTCTATAGTTTCACGGTCACCCCGAAGGATCGCACCATCAAGGTGCCCCCCAGGAAGGTTCCCGTCCTCTGCCACATTCCCGACGCCGCGATTCTTGGCGTAGGGGCGCAGGACGACGAAAACGTGGTCAAGGATGTGGTTGCCGACTACGAGATGTGGTTCCAGCAATCGGTTGTCGGCCAGACTATCCCCTTAGAAGAGCGGGTTGCCTTCTATTCGACCCTGGCGAACAACATGCAGGCTGGAAGCGGCGTCAGCATGCTTGATGCCCTCTCTCGCGGGCTGGCGACCGTGAAGAGCCCGTATTTCCGGGGGGTCGTCGCTGCGGTCATGTATTACATCCGCAACGTCGATGGCTCCCTGAGCGATGCGATCAGCTTCTTTCCGGCAGCCTTCGACGACATGACCGTGTCTCTTGTCTCAGCCGGAGAGCAGGCGGGGAACCTGCGCGAGGTGCTGATCGAGCTCTCGAAAAACACGAGAGGGGCGCTCAAGACATGGAAAAAGATCGCGGGAATCCTCGCCTATCCCGTGCTGGTCTTCGGGGCCATCTTCGTGGTCTTGAATGTCCTCGGCATCTTTGTGTTCCCAAAGTTGATGCCTACCTTTGTCGCAATGATGCCCCACGGGCTCCCCACCTCGACCAAGATCGTCAACGCCGTCACGGTCGTCATGCACGAGTACTGGTACATGATGCCTGTCTTGGTGGTGCTTTCCATCTTCCTGTTCAAGAGGCGGGCAAAGCTGCTTAACGAGCCCCACTTTCAGCGAATCCTCATCCGTGTTCCCGGATTCGGGAAGCTGATCCGCCTCGCAATCATAATTCGTACGCTCCGGGTCTTCTCGCAGATGTTAAGGGCCAAGGTGCCGCCGGCTCGCCTCTACGACATCGTGGCCCGTTGCTCCGGCAACATCGTCTACAGCGAATACTTTCGCGCGGTCTACGTGCGCCTCAATTCGGGACTCGAGCCCTTTCACGCCTTCTCCCGTGAGCGCTACCGGATAGGAGAACCGGGGCTCGACCTCGCACAGGCCATGAGGACGGGTTCCGCCACGAACGATCCTGCTTCAGCCATAGACGAATTGGTCGAGATATATGATGCGGAGATGTCCTCCCAGCTCGAGAGGCTGCCGAACTATTTTAACCTCCTTACGCTCATGGTCGTGGCACCAATCTTCATGCTCCTGGCCCTGGCCGTCATCGAGCCCTCCTTCAAAATGGGAGAGGAGACTCAGGCGGCGGCCACGGCGGCGATCCACCGTTGAGCAAGCCCTTCCTAAAGGGTCCGTAACTTTTCCTTTCGAATGAAATTAAACCACGTCCGCGAACTTCTCTCAATCAGCGCTGCTCTTGTCCTTGGGGCCGTCTCCCATGCCGCTACCCTGCCGGCGGGGATGATCCTTCATGCCCGGATCCTTGACGACGTGGTCATCAAGGCGGGCGAGCAGGCGGTGATCCCATGCGGCCTGTCGGATGATGTCGTCTTCGATGACAGAGTATTCATCAAGGCCGGGGCATTGATAGAGGCAAAGACTGGCCCGAGCGAAAGGAAGGGCTTCGTGCAGGCGACCACGACCCATGTGGTCTTCTCGGATGGCAAGACCGCGGAGGTCCAGGGACTCCTGATGGCACCGAACAAGTCGAAGGCGACGATTGGCAGTGCCATTCATCAGGAGGCCTATGTTGCGGCCCTCTGGGGCGGCGATGCCTCGATGGTCCTCGTGCCAAAGGGGTCCGTGGTGTTCATCAAGCTCGGCGCCCCGCTCACGATTCCTAACTAAGGCGCCCTGTTCGACATGAAACCCCGATACGTTCCCCTGCTTATCTTGGCGTCTCTCGCCACCGTATTTGTTATTCACTCCCGGGCTTATGACGGGACAGTCCCCAAGGATGTCCAGCCTCATCCCTTGGCCCGCGCGGGTCTTTCGTCGGCCGAATTTGCCCAAGTCGACAAGGCCATGATGGAAACCTCCTCAACGAATCCCGAGCTCCGGGTCTTGGATGCCAAGATACGCGATCTCATCGACGAAAGAGTGGACCTGCTCTTTCGAGCAACGTTAAGGGCCCATCCCGAGCTGGCAGAGAGCCTTTCCAAGATGCAAGCCATGCGCATCCCCTCGCCGGTTGCCCCTGGGTCCCCTCCTCCGCCCCTGGCGACGCCCCCTTCTTCGTCCTCCACGGCCAAGCCGGCTGAGGCTTCCTCACTGTCGATCACTATTCCGAAGACCGTAGCTCCGTGATGCGGAGCCGGCAAGACACTGCTGTATAGGTCCATCATGCCTACAATCGCCGAGGCCAAGCGCCCCGCCGCGGCGTCCATCCTTGCTATGTTGCTCCATTGATGGCGGCCTAGGCGGCCATGCTCGGCTGCACTTTGCTCCCGATAGTCTCGAAGAAGCCAAGGTTGCGTTGGGCGATCAGCATGTGCTCGGCCGCGCTCGGCTCGCGGAGGAAATTGGCACTCGACGGCAGATTCGAGAAGAACCCTTCCTTCACGAGGACCTGGCATTCCGGGGCATAGGCCTTCATCAAATGGGCCGAGGCCTCCATGCGCGAAAAAGTGTTCTCGATGGCCCCTGTCTTCTCCCACTCCCTCATGCAGGCTTCCCTTCGCTGTTCGGGTGACCGAGAAGCCAGGATTTCGCGCAGCCCCCCGCGCTCCCAGTCCTGCGGCAGGGTCTCGCCCTTCGGCGGTTCGCTCACGTCGATCTTGTAGCCGGCCGCCAGTGCTGCAACCACCAGGGGCTTCATATCGTGCAGGCGGGTGAATCCCCCAGTCACAGCGACCGCAGGAACCCCTCTGTTCAGGGCCTTGGAGGCATCGATCGATACGTCCATCCCTTCGGCGGCATTGATCCGCGGGCCAGGGAACCTCGCTATGCGGGAATTGCGCTCCTCGGGATTTGGGCCCCGGGCGATGATGAGCCTGCGGGAGCTTGCGAGCTGCTGGGGAGGGGGCGTGCCCAAGGCATTCAGCCTATTCCAAAGGTCCTCGAAACCGCCGCCATTGACGACCACGTGGTCCGCGTCCGCAGGCGACACCCGGGTACTGTCCGGGGGACGGGCTGGCTTAAGGGGGTTTTCGATAAAGATTGTCGTTACGGCGAAGCCCTCCTTGGTGAGGTTTTCCTTGGCTTCGTTGAATTCCTGTGGACGACGGATGCCTGAGATCACACGAACCCCGTCCGCAACCAGGGCGTCGACCATGTGCGTCGTCTTGACCGAGGCCAGCTCATCACCGATCGCAACAAGGGTAGGACGTACGTCGTTCTTGGGCATCGCCCTAAGCGACCCTTCGTCCACCCCCATCCTCCGAGAAGCCTCGGCGTAGATGACGTCCGAACAGTTACCCACCTTCAGCCCGTGGATCTCGCCCAGAAACAGCGCGCTCGTGGTCTTTCCTACCTCGGAGTCTCCTATCACGAAAATCGCCCGGTTCTGCTCGTTGGTCTGCGGCTTCATCCCTATCTTATAGCACTAGGATCCGGGGGGAGCCGGACTGAAGGAGGGAAATTCGAGGCGTTTTTGGCGACGTGCTATGATTAAGGGATATCCCAATCCCTTATGGCAAAACTAGACATTAACAAGGTGGCTGAAGTCCTGAAGAAAAACCAAGCCGAACCGGCTTTCCTGCGCAGGGTTATAGAGGAGCTAAACCTCCTCGCCCAGCCAGATCCCGCCGAGGGGGAGG
>Ga0302275_10002153_pt1 | contig 20865 bp, 20 predicted proteins | sample III_Bog_N2_2_FD_200229 | JGI IMG/M metagenome (GOLD analysis project Ga0302275, IMG submission 200229) | Peat permafrost microbial communities from Stordalen Mire near Abisko, Sweden - III_Bog_N2_2 | ecosystem: Environmental > Terrestrial > Soil > Wetlands > Peat | place: Sweden: Abisko... | reverse complement strand
ACTGAAATATCGTCTTTGCCGCGCGGCGCGAGCACGGTATCGAGGTGCGCGGTCACCGCCACCAGCAGGCCGGCGGGGTGAGGATCGAGCGACGCCAGAACGTTGCCTTCGCTGTCGATGCCCGCATGCCAGCCGAGGGCGCGGAACTGGGCGGCCATCCACTCGGCGCGCGGCAGTTCATGGAAGGTGGGTGCGGCGACCCGGCAGAGCTGCAGGTGAATATCGTTCACCCACTGCTTTTCTTTGGTGAAGTGCTGAAGTGCTTCGCGCACGCCGCGCCGATCGGCCAGATCGCCGATCACACTGGCTGAGTGCAATGCGGAGTGCAGTAATGGTGTCGCCACTAGTTTAGTGTAGCGGCAGGGGCGCGGCACAAAAGCGAACTGGCCGAGCGGGCGGGCGAAAGCGGAAACTCTGGTCGCCGCCAGGGTGCTACCGAGTTCAGCCATCACATTGCGACAGAACGCTCCGGCTGACCAACGTCTATGATGTCTGGCTCACACGGCGTCGAGGAAGCGCAGAATCTGAGCGGTTGTGAACCGCTTTATGGCGAGGCCGTTGAAATCATTGTCATTCGACCAAATGGGAACTTCAAGGTGCAGCGCCAGGGCCAGAATTTCGACGTCGTCCGGGTCCCGCCCGGCGATCATTTCTTCCGCCGCGGACCGAGCGGCGCCGTATTCATCGGCGGATAAAATCTCGACGGGGAGAGAAGCTGTGGCTCATAACAGGACTTCGAGCGCCAGGCGCTTCCGATGCGCCAGGATCGGGACGTATTCACGAACTTCGTCAAACGTATGTTGAGTGGAGTAGACGCGCTCAACGGAGGGATGAGTCAGAACTCTTTTTGCGCTTCCACCGAGGACAGCAGCAAGTAAGACATCAGCGTCGGCTGCGAGCCGCACGACGCGCCTTCCGCCACGCTTCGAAGTCGTCCATTACGTCGCCTTCGTCCACGGCCCGGGCATCCATCTGGCGGCGAAGTTCGGAGCTCAGTACGTCGAATACTTCTTTCTTAAGATCCGCCGGCATTGTCGTCTCAGGGACGGGGAAGTACATGCCAGCGAGTCGCCCGCGCCGAGTCACGAGAACCGGGGAAGTGGATTTCAAGAGGCCTTTCGAACTTTCCTTCAGTTCGGTCACGGTCTGTATGGTCACGCGTCACCTCCCCTCTGGTTTAACGGAGTGCTTCGCTCAGTTCCTGGCGGGCAAACCGGGTTTGGGCCGGCAGATTCAAACCGCGGCTGGATTCGGAGTGCCCTTTCGTTACTGAACGAAGACCAATTGGCCAAATCTCGCCGGTACATGGGGATTCGGAGTGGGCTGCAGAGGGTCCGACCAGTTGCTCATGCGACGGTTCGGCTCCACGCCGTCCCAACGATTGATGTTGGCTAACCAGGTGGTGCCCGGCGTCGGTCGTGCGGCCAGTCCGTCGAAATTAGACCAGGGGATCGCGGCTTCGAGGCTCCAGCCATGGTCCTTGTCTCCGCGCATGTTCAGGGTGCCATCGATATGCGTCGCCAACTGGACGCCCCGCAGATCGAACTGCTTGAATAAGTGGCCGCCCGGCTGGAGCATCACATAGTCGTAGAGCACTGCCCGAACGCTCATTTCGAGTCCGTAATAGACGCTGGTTTGCGTGGGAAGCGGGTTGATGAAGATTTCCACGGCATCGTCGAGGTAGGTGGGATCGTCATGCTCCGTGCGGTAGGCGACGATGTCGGTATCTTCGCATTCATAGGAGACATAGAGATTGTTGTCATCCCAAAGCAGACGGGCGATGGTCTTCTGCTTCGCACCGGTTTGCGATTCCCAGGGAAAAATCAATTCGATGGTGCCGGCGGCAGCCCAGGCCTTTTCGTCCGGCTTGCCATCGATCACGATGGGTGAGGTGGCGCGCTTCACTTCGTAGCGGGGTATCGGAGGCTGGGAGAAAAGCGGCGTTGCGAGACAGAGCAGCGTAATAACATATCGCATCGTTCTACCTTATAGCAGCCGCCCCATCCGCTCACGAGTCCGAGTGTGCTAACGTGCCCGTAAGGGTGCTGTTGGGAGGCATCCGGACTCTATGCCGAATAGTCTGCGACTGGTCCTGATCAAACCGTCTCACTACGACAATGACGGCTACGTCATTCAGTGGTTCCGCTCGGCCATGCCTTCGAATACGCTGGCGGTGATTTACGGCCTTGCGCTCGACTGCAAAGAACGCCATACGCTGGGGCCGGATGTCGATATCGAAATCACGGCAATCGACGAAACCAACACGCGCGTCAGGGTGGACGAGTTGATTCGCGAACTACGCGGCCGCAAGTCTCTGGTGGCACTGGTGGGGGTGCAATCCAATCAGTATCCCCGCTCCATGGATATGGCGCGCCGTTTCCGTGCGGCGGGCATTCCGGTCTGCATGGGTGGTTTCCACGTCTCCGGTACGCTTTCCATGCTGCCGGGCATTCAGCCCGAAGTGCAGGAGGCGATGGATCTCGGCATTTCGCTTTTCGCGGGCGAAGCGGAGGGCCGTTTCGAACAGGTTCTCAACGACGCGTGGAACGGCACGCTGAAGCCGCTCTACAATTACATGGACGATCTGCCGTCCATTGCAGGCGTGCCCACGCCCCTGCTCCCGGCGTCGCGCGTCAAGCGCACGGGCGGAACCATTACCAGCTTCGATGCCGGGCGCGGTTGTCCGTTTCAGTGTTCTTTCTGCACGATCATCAACGTGCAGGGCCGCAAGTCGCGCCGCCGTACACCGGACGAGATCGAGCAGATTGTGCGCCGCAATCTGGCGCAGGGAATCAACCGCTTTTTCATCACCGACGATAACTTCGCGCGAAACACAGACTGGGAACGAGTCTTCGACCGGCTGATTGAGATGCGCGAAAAGGAAAAAGCCAACATCAAGTTCATCATCCAGGTGGATACGATGTGCCATCGGTTGCCGCGGTTTATTGAGAAGGCCGGGCGCGCGGGAGTGGCACGTGTTTTCATCGGGCTTGAAAGCATTAATCCGGCGAGCCTGAAATCGGCGAACAAGAAGCAGAACAAGATTGCCGAATATCGCAAAATGCTGCTGGAATGGAAGAAGGCGCATGTGACGGTGTTCGCGGGCTACATTCTGGGCTTCCCGGGCGAAACGCCTGAAACCATCCGTCACGATATCGAAGTCATCCGGCGCGAATTGCCGATTGACCTGCTGGAATTCCACTGCCTCACCCCGTTGCCCGGCTCGGAAGATCACCAGAAGCTTTTCAAGCAGGGCGCATACCTTGATCCCGACCTGAACAAGTACGACCTGGAACACGTCACCACCACGCATTCCACGATGACGGTGGAGCAATGGAAGCAGGCGTACGACGAGGCCTGGGATATCTTCTACGCGCCGGAGCACATCCGCACCGTGATGCGCCGGGCTGCGGCGACCGGGATTAACGCCGGGAACATGATGTTCCTGCTGCTCTGGTACTGGACCTGCGAGAAGCTTGAGAAAGTACACCCGCTGCAGGGCGGTTATCTTCGGCGCAAGTACCGCAAGGACCGGCGGCCTGGCATGCCGATCGAGAGTCCGCTGACGTTCTACCCGAAGTACGTGTACGGACTGGTGTACAAGCACCTGGTGCTGGCGGCGCAGATCGTTCGCTTCGGGCGATTTCGATACCAGCTCAAGCGGGATCCCGAAGCGAAGAACTTCCGGGACGTGGCGCTGACACCGGTGATCGAAGAGGATACGTCGACGCTGGAGTTATTACGCGTGCTCAACGATCCGAAACCCGAACCCGTGGGCGTGCGTTAGCGATCGCCAAAACAGAGTTATGCTTACTGCTGAGGAGCGCAGATGAGAAGACTCGCCATCGCATTCGCATTGTTCACGTCCGCCGAAGCGTTTAGTCAAACACCCGCCAAAGAACCCGACGCACTACAGGCGCTGCTCACTGAGGTGCATCAGTTGCGTCAGGATATCGAGGCTGTTACGGTAGCGTCGCAGCGGGTCCAGATCGCGCTTTACTCGCTTCAGATGCAGGATGCCGCTGTCGCGCGAACTCAACAACGGCTGGATGCGGTGCGCAACAAGTGCTCGGGAGCGGTCGCCAACAAAGAACACCTTACAGTGGAAATTCAGCGCGTGGAAGCGGGGCTCGCCTCGGGGAAAGTGGCGACTAACGAACTACCGGACCTGCAGCGTCAACTGGAAATCGTGAAGAAAGAGCAAGAGACGCAGTCGTCCGAAGTCGCGACGTGCCAGGCGGCAGAGGCGGAAGCTTCCGGTCAACTCAGAAACGATCAGGCCAAACTGGCGGAACTCCAGGATCGGATCGAACGTCTGGATAAGACGCTCGAAAAGCTGGGCGGACCCGAGAAGTAATCGAACCCGCTACCAGCGCATCAGCACGAGTTCCGAACAGAACGCCGGACCCATCGCAGCCAGTACGGCCCATGTTCCGGGGGCAGGCCGCTTCGCCATCGTCTTCTCCAGCACCATCAGCACGGAAGACGACGAAAGATTCCCCATCTCGCTCAGACACTCCCACGATGCCCACATTGCGGTTTCCGGCACCCCGAGCGCCTGCGCTGTCGCGCGCAGAATTTTCGGGCCGCCCGTGTGGAGCATCCAGCAACCGATATCCGCCCGCGTCAGGCCGTTCTTGCCGAGCAACCGATCCAGATCGCCACCCACATGACTCGCAATCACGTCCGGCACCTGCGGCGAGAGCACGATCTGAAAGCCAGTCTCCGAGATATCCCAACCCATCACGTCTTCGGTATCCGGATAGAAGGTGGGCTGAGTCGCAATGATGTCGGGGCCCGCATTTCCGCACTTATCCTGAACCTTGTCGCCGGCGACAATTACGGCCACCGCGCCATCCCCGAAAAGTCCGGTCGAGATCAGATTAGCCACCGACACATCGTCATGCTGCAGCGTCAGAGAGCAAAGCTCCACCGAAAGCAGCAGCGCGCATTTGTCGGGATAAGCCCGAACGTAGTCCGCGGCCATCGCAATGCCCGACGCGCCCGCAACGCAGCCCAGACCGAAAATCGGCACTCTTCGCATCTCCGTAGAAAGACGGAGCTTGTTGATCAGCAGCGCATCCACGGAAGGACTCGCGATACCTGTCACCGAAACGAAGAAAAACGCGCCGATCTGATCCTTATCGATCCCGGCCTGCGCGATCGCCTTCGGAATCGCCTGCTCGCCCAACTCAACGGCCGTGCGGATCCAGGCGTTATTCGCCTCGCCGAACTTCAGCGTAGGGTATTCTTCGATGGGCAGCGACAGATAACGCCCCCTGACACCGACGTTGCTGTGCAGAAGTTCCAGCTTTCGCGGTTCCGGCAGCCGGTCGCCCCAGTAGGCGAGAAACGCACCGGCCAGTTCCATCTGATTGTAGTGGTACTTCGGAAACGCGCTTGCAGCGCCGACGATTCTCATTTTTTGGAGATGACGAGCCTTTCGAGTTCTTCGCGATACAGATGGTTGCCGGGGTATTCCGTGTTCAACCAGGTAAGTTTCTGTTTCGCGCCTTCCCGATTATTGTCTCTCAGGTCCGCTATTGCCAACAGAAGTCGGGCGTAGGGCATAAAGTAGTGCCCTTTCTCCGCAGTGATCCGGGTTTTCTGAATTCCAAGCTGCCGATCGGTCTCGGCGCCGCCTAAACGCAAAAACCATCTTATCGCAATGGGTTTCTGGCTTAGCAGGTAGTTCTCAATGCCGGGAGCGATGTAGGCGTCATATACCTCCGGATGGACGGCCAAAAGTTTCTCCGCGGCCGTCCGGCTCTGCTTCACTTCCGAGAGAGCCGTCAGGTTCTTCTTCTCGATCAGCGCCAGATAATCGGCGTGGATTCCCATGCCCATCGTGGTGGCCAGCATAGCGTCCGCGTCGTCGGGCGAACGCTTCAACTCGGCCGTGGCCAGTGCCTGACCCCGGGCCAGAACGTCCTCGAACTTCTTCTTGAGGCCGGGGTCGCCCGTCGGCTTGTTTACCACCCAGAAGCTCTCATCCTTGATCCAGTAATCGGAACGCAGGATGTTCAGCCGGTCGAATTCGGTGAACAGATAGGCTGCAGCATCCGAAACCGGCCCCATCGCGCTCTGCGGATTCTCCCGCTCATATTGCGCAAAAGTAGCGTGGGCGGCCGCAAAGTCCAGGTTGTACATCTGGCGGTAGCCCTTATCCAGCAGCGCACTTTCGGGCAACGGAGCCCCGCACAGGGAAACGGCCATTCCGGCCATGATCGGAAGCAGCCCAACCGCTCTGGCCATCCAGGTAGTTTTTCTCATCCCTACCATTATTCGACGTCCCCCCTCGCGGCGCGGTTACCTCGGGTATCGAACGCTGCCAAATCGGCCCCGTTTGCCTCGTTTGGCTGAGGCCGCGGTAACGTCGGGTAAAGTGAGGATTGATCAAAGCTGTCATCTTCGACCTGGGGCGCGTCATCGTTCCCTTCGACTTCGAGCGTGGCTACGCACGCATTGAAGCACTCTCGGGCGTTCCCGCCGCGGAGGTACCGTCGCGCATTCGCCCCACTGGCCTCGTGGAAAAACTCGAATGCGGACAAATCGCGCCGCGCGATTTCGTGCGACAGCTTTCGCCCGTTCTCGGTCTCAACTGCACTTACGAAGAATTCTGCGATATCTGGAGTTCGATCTTCCTGCCCTATACGCTGGTTCCGGAATCGTTGCTGCAGGGCATCGCGGCCCGGTATCCGCTTGTTCTTCTGTCGAATACCAACGCCATCCACTTTGAGATGATCCGTGCGAACTATCCTCTGCTGCGGCACTTTCACACACTGGTGCTGTCGCATGAGGTTGGCGCCATGAAACCTTCGCCAGAGATCTACGCAAAGGCCGTCGAAGCCGCGGGTTGCCTGCCGGAAGAGTGTTTCTTCACCGACGATATCCCGGAGTACATACAGGGTGCACTGCGTTTCGGAATCGATGCCGTTCCGTTCCAGTCCGCCGCGCAGATCGAAGGCGAACTGCGCAAACGCATCAGTTGGGAGTAACGAAGGTGCCCCGAAGACTCTGCGCGGCCATCTTATTCGCGTTCACGCTGTTTGCGGCAGGTCCTGTATACCGCTCCGCGTCGATCGATGGGAACGGCCAGCTCCGCATTGGGCCCGCCTTCGGCAAAGAGATCGTCCCCCGGCGGCTTCCCACGCAAACGGCATTCAGCGATCCCAGGATTGCACCAAATGGCCGGGCAGTCGGCTGGCTTGTCGAGTACCCGAATTGCTGCACTTCCTATGACATTCCGCTAAAACTCGCAGTATTAAACTCAGGCAGGGTGCGCCATCTATTTGGCGGATCTCAGATGATTTGGGACTGGGACTTTAAAGATGACGGCAGGAACGTGGCATACTCCACAGGCCCCACGCACGGCGGAGCCGCCGAATGCACCCTTGCCGACGTAGAAACAGGGAAGATCGTGGCGCACTGGTGGGTCCGTGACGATCAGACGCCACCGGTCTGGGCGCAGAGCCTCCGCCGTCAGGTTAGTTTAAAAACACGACATCACTTACCCGGCAAGAACCATAAACCAGCGCATAGCGCACCTCGCGGAGATTCGTAAATCCCGAAAAACGGCGACCCGGACTCGCTGGCAGGCCTCTGGCATCCCGCTGTCACGCGCGATAACCGGGACTTCGTCGAATCGGGGATGTAACGGTAGTTCGCCGCAGGCCGCCACCGGATGAGGCCACCGGAAGCGCCTTCTGCCGGAACCGGCGCGGCACCACTCCCCCAATCCGGGAGAGTCTTGAGGGATGGTGATCGCGCCGCCGGACCCGGATGGACAACCCCAGGATTCTCGACCTACTGCGTCAACAAGCCCCCATGGCCCATGCAGGCCGGTATCGCGACATCATAGGCGGAAGCAGCAGATCCACTACATTCGGCTTGAGAGAACGGAAGCAGCCGGGCGCCGAAACCACCGGGATATCGTCCTTGTAGCCGAGCATCAGCAGATGACCGGGTTCCACGGGCGCGAGGTACCGCTCAATCGGGCAACCGATCTTCGCCATTGCCCTTCCAATGGCGTCTTCCGGACCGGCAGGCGCCGTAGTCGACGCAACCAGCACCACGCCGGCGCCCGCCCGCAGCATATACTGCATTGCCCGCGAAACGTGCTCCTCATTCTCGAGCGCGGTCATTCCGATATGAGAATGAACACCAAACTTCTCCAGCTTCTGGCGCACTATTGGTTCAAACATAGTCCGCGCCCGGTCGCCGTTGGCGGGATCGCAGTAGACCACGCCGAGCGGGAAACTCTGGATCGGGCGCGCCTGCATGATGGGGCCGCGTTCGCGAAGCATATTCAGAGATCCCTCGAAATCCGATTTTGCCACCGCAAAAGGCGCGCTCTTAACGGTTGCAATTCTCTGCCCGGCCGTGGCCATGCTGAAGTTCATGGCTGTCGCGATCACCAGACCGGACGTACAGTTCATCTGTCTCAGTAAATCTTCATCCACCAGCACACAGCAACTCTCAGTCGCTACAAGATTCGCCCTGCCACCCGGAGCGATCTGCACTTCGTAAGCGCCGCAGGCCATTTCAGCGGAAATACCGCAGACCGCCTGATCTTCGTGGATTTCGTCCTCCTCCAGTTCGGCGACCCATATCTCCCGCATTCCTTCCAGTTGCAGGACACGTATATCCTCGGCGCGAAGCATATGGCCTTTCGCCATCAGCTTCCTGCCACCGGAACGAAATATTGGGGTGGATAATATGCGTCCTGTACATTCCTGGATATCAACCGTCTGAGTTCTCATTGTGGCTAATTCGCTCCTTGTTCCTGTATCCCGACCAGATAAATCTAAACGGAATTCGTAGTACTGCTAAAAATATAATATTAATAGTGCTTTGTCCACTGATTTATTCTCAAATTTATTTTTTATCAGGGAAAATTAATTGCCAGCCGATGGGCGCGGATACCGAGAACAGGACACAGGCAGGAAAGAATGGAAAGACTCCTTCTCAATAAAATCAATACGATAGAGAGGCGCGCACGACAGCCACCAGAAAAGCGACCGGGACCCGACGACGGCGTCCGGACCGAATCCACGTCTAACTAATGGGAAGAAAAATGTACCTGGCGTGCCCTGGACTATTGTAGGTGTTTGGCTGGCACGCGGATAATGAAATAATAAAGAAACGCCGTCCCTTGCGTGGTTCGCCGTACGCAAAAAAAAAAGACCGCCGTTGCAAGCGCAACGGCGGTCTCCGAACGGACAGGCGAAGAAACTATTTCCCGGTCAAAGCAGCTACGCCGGGAAGCACTTGTCCGGAAAGGAACTCGAGCGAAGCGCCACCGCCGGTGGAGACATGGGAAATCTTATCCGTCAGGCCCGCAGTCTTGATGGCTTTTTCGGAGTCACCCCCGCCCACCACCGAAACCGCGCCGGACTGCGCCACAGCGCGCGCCAGCGCCATCGTCCCGCGATCGAAGGGCGGCTTCTCGAACACGCCCATCGGGCCGTTCCAGATAATCGTTTTAGCGCCAGCGATAATTCCTTCATATAATTCCACGGTTTTAGCCCCGATATCCAGCGCCATTTTATCGGCCGGAATTTCGGTCACCGTTTCGTTCTCCGCGCCTTCCTTAAATTCGGCCGCCACGACATGATCCACCGGGAGAACCAGCTTGCCGCCGAACTGCTTCAGCAGGCTCTGCGCGAGTTCGAGCTTGTCGTCTTCCACCATCGACTTGCCGATCGCATGCCCCTGCGACTTCAGGAACGTGTACGCCATCGCGCCGCCGATCAGGACCTTATCCACTACTTTGGCCAGGTTTTCGATGACTTCAATTTTGTCGGAAACCTTTGCCCCGCCCAGAATCGCGACGCACGGCCTTTCCGGATTCTGCGTGACCAGCGTCAGGTACTGAAGTTCCTTATCCATCAGCAAGCCAGCCGCGGCCTGTTTGACGTAAGCGATCATGCCCACCGTGGAGGCATGCGCGCGATGCGCCGTACCGAACGCGTCGTTAACATAGACATCGCACAACTTCGCCAGTTTCTCGGAAAACCCGGGGTCGTTAGCCTCTTCCTCGGGATGAAAACGAAGATTTTCGAGCAAAAGCACGCCACCCGGAGTCGGCAGAAGGGCCTCAACTTCCGGTCCGACGCAATCGGGAGCCAGCGTCACCGGCTTACCCAGCAACTCTTCCAACTTCTTCGCCACGGGCTTCATGCTCATCTCGGCATTCGGCTTACCCTTGGGGCGCCCCAAGTGCGACGCGAGGATCACTGCCGCGCCGTGTTCGAGCGCGTATTTGATGGTGGGCAGTGAGGCCTTAATCCGCTTGTCACTGGTAATCTCCTGCCCGGCATTTGCCAGCGGGACGTTGAAGTCTACCCGAATGAATACGCGCTTGCCGCTGAGGTCGAGATCTTTGATGGAAAGTTTTGACATGGCGATGAAATTCGAGCTTACCAAACGCCCCCCAAGAACCGGTCCCTGGCTATTCCTGGCCGACGTTCAGCGTTGCTTCGATCCCTTCGCACAACATATGGCCGAGCAGGGCATGCATCTCCTGAATACGCGCCGTGGTAGCGCTAGGAATTGCAATCAGCAGATCCACCAGACCCTTCAACTCCCCGCCGGTTTCGCCCGTAAACGCGACCGTATAAATACCCAGTTCCTTCGCTGTCCGGACGGCCGCGACAACATTCGGACTCTTGCCTGAAGTCGAAAACGCAATCGCCAGGTCTCCCCGCTGCCCGAGTGCTTCAATCTGCCGGGCAAAGACCTGATCGAATCCGAGATCGTTGCCGCACGCCGTGACTTCCGAAATGTTAGCCCCAAGCGCCAACCCGGCCAGCGCGCGCCGATTCCGCACAAAACGCACCGATAGCTCGGCCGCGAGGTGCTGGGCATCGGAAGCGCTGCCGCCATTGCCGAAAAACAGGATCTTCCCGCCGGCCGCCAGGCGTTCCGACGCCTTCGAAATCAGATGCTCCAGTTCCCCCGCACAACCCACGCGAGTATTTTCGAGGACGGCCAGATGCTCGTCGAAAGTTTTCTGCATGGCCATTACTTTAGCCCATGATGCGAGGTGCGCGGGAGTGACCGCCATTCCTGCCGCCCGCTGCGCGCAGTTCCCGTACCAGAGTCCCCGGATGTGAAACATCCGGGGACAGTCAGGCTTCGCTCGACCCACAAGCTGAAGCATTCGCTACCTGATGGCCCTCAGGTGGTGGATGTGGAAAGCGGCAGACCGCGGCTTATCGCCGCGGGTCCAGTCGCCCTCGGAGACGCGGACATGCGCCAGTTCTTCAGGGTGTGAAATGGAGAAACGGGCAGATCCCCGGATGTGAAACATCCGGTGCGCGGCATGGTTGCACATCAAAGTTACCTTTGTTGCCAGAGCATTCTATGAGGCGAGGCTTCCTGCCAGCGTGCCCGGCTCCAACCGCGGCCGTCGTGTCTCCCAGCCGGCCTGAGCCAGGAGGCGCTTTGCCACCTGCCGGCCCTGGGGATGCGGAATGTAGAAACTTCAGTCAGCGGCGGGAATCGCGGCCTCATGAGTCCTGAGGCCGGCTGGGATTGTGAACTCGACGATCCCTGCTACTCCCCCCCTTCGTGTCACCAGGCCCCGATTTCCGCCCCGTCGGCGCGCGCTTATGCCAAACTATATAAAAGAGAGGATTTTCGTGAAAAGGCTGGGTAACCGTGATCTGAGCAGCCCCGAATCGCCGGGCCTGACGCGCAGGGATCTACTGCAGGGCCTGGCGCTCGCTCATGCTGCGAGCTTCGCCGCTTTGGCCCAGACGCCTCCGGCGCCCCCGGCCGCCGCAGTCGACTCCGATCCGCTCCGCCAGCTTCGTACCACCCACCCCCGCCTCATTTTGCTGGATGCCGATTTCGACCGCATACGTCTGCTGGTCCGCGAGAACGCCACAGCCAAACGCCTTTACGCCGATCTCGAAAAGGAATGCGACAGGCTCCTCTCTATTCCGCCCGTGGAGTATAAACTCGTCGGCCCCCGCCTACAGGTACAAACCCGACGCGCCATCGCCCGGATCTCGTCGCTGGCTCTGATGTACCGACTCTCCGGCCGCGACCCCTGGCTTCGCCGAGCCATGCTCGAAATGAATGCCGCGGCCGCGTTCAAAGACTGGAACCCTGCACGCTCCATCGATACCGCGGAAATGACGCACGCTTTCGCGATCGGCTACGACTGGCTGTTCAACGCGCTGACACCGGAAGAACGCGCAACGATTCGGGATGCCATCGTTTCGAAAGGGCTGGACGCGGTACTCCCTATTTACGCCAAGCCGGGCGCATGGAAGAACGATCGCCTTCACTGGAATCTCGTTTGCAACGGCGCTTTCGGTCTGGCAGCTTTGGCAATCGCGGGCGATACCACAGAAAAAGAAACGGCCGACAAGCTGGGCGTCATCACCCGGGCTATTATCGAATCCGTGCCACATGGACTGCAAGCTTACGGAACCGAAGGTGGCTGGCCCGAGGGCCCCGCCAATGGCGAGTACGCGATGCGCTACGCCTGCCTGCTCTTCTCCGGCCTGGATACGGCAGTCGGCTCGGAGAGCCTGAGCGCGGCGCGCGGCTTCGACCGCGCCGGCCGCTTCCGGGTCTACATGACCGGCCCCGCCAATCGCATCTTTAATTTTGGCGGCACGCCGGATGATCCCGGCACCGCCCCGGAACTCTTCTGGATGTCGAAGCGCTTCCACGATCCGGTGCTCGCCTGGAGCGAACAAAAGCAGATCGAGCGCAGCCAGCATACGTCCGACCGGACCGAGACCAGCGTGCCGAATGCCCTCGATCTTGCCTGGTTCGATCGCGATGCCAAGCCGCCCCAGACACCCGCGTGGCCGCTCGACGCTGTGTTCCACAGCGTTCAGGTCGCGTCCTTCCGAAGTTCATGGGACGACCCCAACGGCATTTTTCTTGCCGTGAAGGGTGGAGATAACAAGAGCGGACGTTTCCACTTCGACCTCGGCAGCTTCGTCCTCGACGCCGCCGGCGCCCGATGGGCACTCGACCCCGATCTCGGCGACGTCCCATCGCCACCAGCGCCACCACCAACCACCAATCCCGCACCGGGTATCGGTCGCAACCCGGCGGGTCCGGTCACGCAGTCGCAATCATCCGTCCCGGGGCCGGGGGGCCAAGGGCCACCACCGAGCGGCCCCAACGCATGGATCACGCGCACCGAATCTCACAACACGCTGCTGATCGATGGCGGTAATCAGGATCCGCGCGCCGAAGCCGCGATCGTGCACCAGGAGTTCGGTCCCGATATGACTTGGGTCCAGATCGATCTTGGCAAAGCCAATGGCCCCAAGCTCCGCCAATGGACTCGCCGCGCCGGTCTGGTAGGCCAGCGGCAGGCCGTTCTGATTCAGGATGTGGTGCGATCCCCGCAACCCGTGGAAATCGTCTGGGGCATGGTGACGGACTCGGAGATTTCACTCAACGGCCCCTCGGCCACTCTGAAGAAGGGCCAGGCCAATCTGGCGCTCGAAATTCGCACTCCACGCCATGCGGTATTCGATACCGTCAACGCCGGCCCGTCCCTGCGGAAGCTGATCGTTCGGCTCGGAGACAAGACGGCCGATGTGGACCTCAGTATTCTGATGACGCCTTATCGCGACGGCCAAACCCGGCCCAAGATCACGGCCCAGTTCCCCGACCTCGCGCCGGTCGCGCCCGCAGCCCGGTAAAGCTTACCTGCAACTGTGCGCGGACTTCACAGCGTGCTCGTATTTGTTCCCGATTTGCCTCACCTTGCGCACTAACCCTTTTATTTTCATGGAGCACATTTTGGCGCACGGAGTGCTCCACCTTTTCCATGAACGTCCGGCTGTTTGCCATCACAAGACAAGGCCTTATCGCCATCGGGGTCTCGGTCGCCGCACTTTGGACCTGCGTCGGCCTCGAAGCGGCCACCCGCCACCAGACCCTCCTCGATTCCGCAGCCTCAGTCCGAACCCTGGAACACCTCCGCAATCCTTCCACCGGACCTGCCCCTACAAGCCCCGGCAGACTGCCGTTTTCGGCCACCCAACACCCACGTCAGTCCGTGTCCTGAACCCGGCATCATAATTTTTTACAGAGCGAACCCACCGTCTCTACTACAAACGCGGAAATCAGTCCTATACTGGTCCTATGCGAATTGTTCGAACCTCGGCATTGCTGGCAATGCCGCTCATCGCTTTATCGGGTTTCTTTAACCTGGCCAGCGCTCAAGCCCCCGCACCAGCGGCCTCCCCTTATACGAGCATCAAAGGCTCTGTCACCAAGGTGGATCTGGCGGCCAAAGTGATTTCGGTCAAGACGGATGACGGCAAAGATACGACGGTCAAGTTCAGCGATCTGACCAAGCTGAACCAGTTGCCCCCCGGCGAAGCCGACACCAAGAAGGGTACCCCGCTCAAGGCCGAAGAAATGGGTCCGGGAGATCACATCCTCGCTCGCGTCCAGACCAAAGACCCCATCGGACTCCCCGCCGGCTTCATCTACATAAATAAGGCCGCCGACATCGCCAAAGAGAATGCGGCGAAGGCTCAGGAATGGACGCAGGCGGTTTCCGGATATGTGTCGGCCATCGACGCGGCAGGCAAGAAGATCACGATTAAGGTCAAGGGCGCCGCAGGCGCGCCCGACCGCGATGTGGTTCTCGACATTGCCGGCACCGTGAACTACCAGCGCTTCGGCGATAAGACATTCGCCTATGAAAACGCGGACGCTTCCGCCATCAAGATGGGCGATCACCTCCGGGTCCTGGGCGCGAAGAATGCGGATATCACCCAGATCAAGGTCACCGACGTCGCGGCCGACGCCATCAAGCAGATTGGCGCGACGATCAAGTCCATCGATCCGGCAACAGGCATCATTACGGCCACCGACACGGCCAAGAAACCGGTGACCATCACCGTGCGGACCGCCACCAAATTGAAGCGCCTCGATGACCCGACGGCTCTGATGATTGCCCGCATCGTGAACCCCTCGTTCCAGGGGACTGGCGGCAGAGGCGCAGGCAGAGGCGCGGGCGGTGGTGCAGGAGCGGGTGGCGGTGCAGGCGGCGGTGGCGGCTTCGGCGGTCAGGCTGGCGGCGCACCGGGCGGCAGCGGCTTCGGCGGACGTGGCGGTGGTGGCGGGCGCGGACGTGGCGGCGCAGGTCAGATCCAGAATCTGATCGATCAGCAGCCGGACGCCAAGGTCGCGGACCTCAAGCCCGGCGAGCCGATTATCGTCTCCGGGCCCAGTTCGCCGGATTCTTCCAGTTTCTCGGCCATGATGGTGCTGGCTGGCGTGGATCAGATTCTGCGCGCGGCACCCTCGACGGGCGCCGATCCGCTCGGCAGCGGCTGGAGCAACGTCGGCGGCGGTGGCGGCGGCGAATAGCCAATACACGCGCGAAACGATCAAACCGGCCTGCCCAAATCCTCCGGGCAGGCCGGTTTTTTGTTGACAGGGCGCACTCTACAGTGCGACTGGACTCGCAACGATAGTCGCGTTCTCCCCGGGGGCGCAGACGACTCGCGGGATCCCTCTGATTCCCCTTAGTGTTCTAATTGAGTGCCGTTCTTCCCCGCCAACACGTAATCGAGGTTCTGCCGCGCTTCCGCCGACTCCGGTTCCACGCGAACACCCTCCCGCGCAGCAACGATGGCCGCATCCCAATTCCCCATTTCCGCCTGACAGAGAGTGATATTGTTCAGAGCCGCCGGCATTCCGGGCCGGCCTTTCAAAGACTCGGTGGCATCGTACACACATTGCGGGTACGCCGCAGTGTTGTAATCCTGCAGCGAAGCGTCCACATAATCCTCCGGCGTCCGAAGCGTGGCGCGCGATGGCTGCTCCCGCACCAGGGAGTCGTAGATCACCTCGGCGTGGTCTGTCAGCCGTCGAACCTGGTCGTCCACCTCACTGGCCTCCTTCGTTCGCCCGCGCCGCGCCAGTTCCATCGACATATTGTGAAGCTCATCCGCCTGGGTATAAAGCACGACGTCCTCGCCATATGTCGGCGCCACGCCGAACGCATCCCGCTTCATGTGGATTACCGCGGGATAAAACAGCACTCCCACAGCCAGCGCAGCGGCAACGGATGCCCGCAGCACAGGCGAAATCCGTCCGATCCAACCGTAATCAAGCTCTTCGTCATATCGCATCCGGCACCATGCCGCAATCGCCAGCAGGATCACCGACGCCCAGCACCACACCTGAAAATACTGGTGTGAACTCCAGGGATACGCGATCGCCATGTACCACGGCATCCCCAGGTTCCAATAGTTGTAAACCACCAGCAGAAATACCGACCCCGTCAGAACGAAACATGCCACCGGAAATACGCCCAGTTCCGCCAGCCAGGGCACCAGCCAAACCATGTACTGAACGGCAAATCCGCTGGTCGCCGTGAAGAAGAACAGGAAAACCATCCCCGCCTGCGCGTAGAGCGATTTCTTCAGAAAACTCATCCGGATCGAGAGCAACACGATCCCCGCCATCACCAGCGGCGACCCCACCTTGCTGAACGCGCTGTTGATCCCCTGCGATGCGGGCCATGCGTTCGCCAGTCCGCGCAGCAGCCAGGACACACCCCACAATCCATAGCTGCTCTTGTATCCGAAAACCTGATGGAAAACCGCCACCGGTTCCTGATAGAGATAAGGCGCCCACGCGACCAGCACCAATGCTCCGGCCGCCGCGAAAAACGCCGCTTTTCTTCGAACACCCTTCAGCGCGAAGAACAACACGGGCATCAACACCACAGGCGCAATCTTGATGCAGAACGCAATCCCGAACGCAACTCCACCGGCGGCGGCCCGATCGCGATAGCCCACCAGCCACACCATCAGCAGCACGAAGAAGATCATGACCGGATCGGTATTGCCGTGGAACCCGGAAACCAGAATATTAGTCGGCGAGGCAGCAATCAGCAACACAGCCCAAAACACCGACCGTTCCCCAATCCGCGGCCCCAATATCCGGCAGATCAGCCAAACCGTGCCGGCATCCGCAACGATCCCCGGGAACCGGATACAGAACGCAAAGCCCAGATGCGTCCACTCCCCCACCCCTATCAGGAGGCGTAAAAGATGCAGCATCGAAGGCGGATGATTCAGATCGGGCGCAATCTTATAGAGCTCCGCCCCGAAGTATCGCGACCACAACCCGAACCGTTCGTAGGTATAAACGTCGTTGGTCCCGTACGTATTCAGCGCGAGCGCGAGCTTCGCCAAAAACGCGATTGCCGCCACCGTCGCAATCGCGCGATACCGCTGCTTTTCGTTGAGCAATCCTCTATTCTAGCTGTGCCTGGCTGCGTTCAGCTGTGGCTAATTCTTTCTCTGAGATATCCTGTCCATGGATGAAGCTCACATTTCACGGCGCTGCCGGAGGCGTCACAGGTTCGCAGCACAAACTGGAATCGAACGGCGCTACCGTTCTCCTCGATTGCGGCATGTTCCAGGGCCGCCGCAAAGAGGCCGAAAAGAAAAACCGGGAGATGCCCTTCCCCGCCGGCTCCATCGACGCCGTGGTCCTGTCCCACGCCCACATCGATCACAGTGGCCGCCTTCCTCTGCTCGTTCAGGAAGGCTTCCACGGGCCCATCTACACCACACCGGCCACCATCGACCTCTGCGCCTCCATGCTCCGCGACACCGCCCACATCGCCGAGAGCGACGCCGACTTCGTCAACCGCCATCACCCCAACGAGCCGCCGGCCGAGCCCCTTTACACGATGGCCGACGCCGACGCCACCATGCCTCTGTTCCGCCCCGTGCCCTACCGCACGCCCACCGCAATCGCGGGCGGCCTGACGATGGAGTCGTACGACGCGGGTCACATCCTCGGCTCCTCGTCCATCGTCCTGACCGACGGCACAACGCGCCTTGCCTTCTCCGGCGACGTCGGCCGCCCCGGCCTTCCCATCATCCGGGACCCAGAACCGATGCCCCCTGTCGACTACCTCATCATGGAAAGCACCTACGGCAGCCGCAAGCACCCGCAACAGGGCGAAGCGCTCGGCCGTCTGGAAGAAGTCGTCAAACGCACCATCGGACGCGGCGGTCGCCTCATCATCCCCGCCTTCGCCGTCGGCCGCACCCAGCAGATCGTGCTCCTGCTGCATCAACTGATCGACGAGGAGCGCATCCCAGCCGTCCCCATGTTCGTCGATAGCCCCCTGGCCGTCGACGTCACCAAGACCTTCCGCGCCCATCCCGAATGTTTCGATGAAGAGACTGCCCGCTACCTCCGCGAAGGCGCAGATCCCTTCGGGTTCAAGCGCCTCAGTTACGTCCGCGACGCCGAAGGCTCGAAGAAGCTCAACGACCTTCGGGGCGCCTTCATCGTCATCTCCCCCTCCGGCATGTGCGAGGCCGGCCGCGTCCTCCACCACCTGATCCACAACGTGGGCGACCCTAAAAACACCGTCCTTATCACCGGTTATCAGGCCGAAAACACGCTCGGCCGCAAGCTGCTGACGGGCATGAAATCCGTCCGCATCTTCGGCATCCCGACCGAAGTGCGCGCCGAAGTTCAGTCCCTCAACGAATTAAGCGGCCATGCCGACGCAGGCGAACTCATTCAGTGGATGAAACCTATGACCCCCACACTCAAACGGGTTTTCCTGGTTCATGGCGAACCCGAGGAATCCGGCCCGCTCGCCGGCCTGATCCACTCCACTTACGGGATCGAGGCCATCCCGGTCCGCCCCGGCCAGATTTATGATCTTTAACCTTGAAACATATTGGACAGCTCGCGCGGTCTAATATCACTCCCGTCCAAATTAGCCGATAGCCACCAACGGCAGGTGGTCGGGTAGAAGGGTTGAGGTGGAATCCCGGTTTACTTGGGATTGGGTTCGGCGAGAACCAAGACCAAAGGACGGAGACTCCACCTTGAATAAAGTATGCAGCATATTCAGTCAGATTTTGAAGTTGATACCACGGCTGGAATTTGAAGCCGCGGTAAAGAAGCATGGGGCGGAGCGGCACGCTCGCGGATTCAGCAGTTGGACGCAGATGATCGCGATGATGTTCTGCCAGTTGGGGCATGCCAGCAGTCTGCGCGAGATCACGGGCGGGCTGGCGGCATGTGAAGGCAAGCTGCGTCATCTCGGCGTGGCGGAGCCGCCGAAGCGTTCGACGCTGAGCTACGCGAATGAACACCGCCCTTGGCAACTGTACCGCACCGTGTTTGAAACCCTGCTGGAGCGTTGTCAGGGAGAGGCCGGCGGCGGTAAGCGAAAATTCCGCTTTCGGCACAAACTCTTGTCGCTGGATTCTACCGTCATTCCGCTGTGTCTGGCAACTTTCGATTGGGCGCACTACAAGCGGGCCAAAGGCGCGGTGAAACTGCACATGGTGCTGGATCACGATGGCTATCTGCCGAGCTTCGCCGTGATGACGGAAGGCAGGACGGCGGATATCACGGTAGCAAAGCGTATGAGCTTCGCACCGGGCACCATGCTGGTATTCGACCGTGGTTACACGGACTACGACTGGTGGCTGAGACTCACCAGCCAAAAGGTGCATTTCGTCACGCGACTGAAAGACAGCGCCGAATACGGTGTTGTGGAATCACGGGCCGTGCCGGAAAACAGCAACATCCTGCGGGACGAGATCATCCTGCTGACGAAACACCAGGAGATCGGCCCGGGAGCCTTTCTGCGCCGTATCGAAGTCTGGATTGAAGAGAAGGGCGAGGCCATGGTGTTCGTCACAAACAATATGAAGCTGGCCGCTTCCACCGTGGCCGCCATCTACAAGGAGCGCTGGCAAATCGAACTGTTCTTCAAGGCGCTCAAACAGTCCTTGAAGATCAAGACCTTCATCGGAACCACCGAAAACGCGGTGCAGACCCAAATCTGGACAGCCCTGATCGCCATGCTGCTGGTGAAGTACCTGCAACTCAGAAGTACGTTCGCCTGGAGCCTGTCCAATCTGATCGCTCTGCTGCGACAACAACTGTTCGTTTACCGCGACCTCTTCACATGGCTGAACGATCCGTTTCATGCACCGCCTGCGCTCGATGGCCTGCATGATGGCCAGATGAACCTGGAGTTCGGCGGCTAATTCGGACAGCATCCGGCCGAACTGCAACGCAAATCCATCACGGGAGCTACGGCAAACACCAAAACCTTACCCCTTACCTGGACAGCATCGCCGTACACCCGCCGCCTGTGTACACCCCAACCTGCTTTCCCAATAGAGAGCATATGCATCCGCACGCCCTTTGTTTTCAAGAACCGTTTTTGGGCCCCGCGCTAATTTGGACAGCAGTGTTGCGAATCACGTACTGAACCATCTCCGCGTTGTTGCGGAGGCCGGTTTTGACGCGAACTCGAGCCCGGTAAGTACTGACGGTCTTTACACTCAGATTCAACGTCCGGGCAATATCCCCGACACTTTGTCCGCGGCCGATGCTGAGCAGTACATTCAGTTCGCGGTCCGATAGCCGTTCGTGAACGGGCTGCGATGAATCCTCAGTAAGGTTGTTAGCCAGCATCTCCGCGACCTTACTGGTAATGAATTTACCGCCCCTCATCAACTGCCGAATCGCTTCCAGCAGAGTGTCTGAAGGCGCCGACTTGGAGAGGTACCCCGAGGCACCCGCCCGCAAAGCGCGCGTAGAGAACTGCTCTTCGGGGTGCATGCTCAGAATGAGGACAGGAAGCTTCGGTCTTTGTTCCCTGATCTCTTTGAGAAGTTCCAGTCCGTTCTTTCCCGGAATGGAAAGGTCGAGCAGTACAAGATCCCATGTCTGATTCCAGATCGCGCTCATGGTCTCTGAACCATTCGAGGCTTCACCCACAGACCAATGGGGAAAAGAACTGAAAATGACACGTTTCAGGCCTTCTCGCATCAAGGGGTGGTCGTCAACAACCAATATCCG
>Ga0302275_10002146_pt1 | contig 20892 bp, 16 predicted proteins | sample III_Bog_N2_2_FD_200229 | JGI IMG/M metagenome (GOLD analysis project Ga0302275, IMG submission 200229) | Peat permafrost microbial communities from Stordalen Mire near Abisko, Sweden - III_Bog_N2_2 | ecosystem: Environmental > Terrestrial > Soil > Wetlands > Peat | place: Sweden: Abisko... | reverse complement strand
GGCTGCCATCGACGGAAGCGGAATCCACGTAGACGATTTCCACTTCGCCCGGCGCGTCCATTTGTCCGATGGAGCGGAGGCAGCGTTCGAGGCGCGCCCCTTCGTTGCGCCCGATCACGACAACAGATAGCGCCGGCTTGCTCACGCGAGTTTCTCCATGAGGATTCGGCGGTAATCGCCGAGTCGCCCGGCTTCGGAAAAGCGCGTTGCCAAAAGGTGCCGTCCCTGCCGCACCATGGCGTTCAACCGGTCGGATCCCGCCGCAGAAATGGCGCTTAACTGCGCGTTGAGGTGGTCCGCATCGCCCGCGTGGAAATGAAAACCGGAAACGCCGTCCTCAATCAGCGATCCCGCGCCGCCCGCATCCGGAACCAGCACGGGAACTCCGGCTGCCATCGCTTCCACGATGGCCAGGCCGAACGGCTCAACCGGACACAAATGCACCAGAAGATCGGATTCGGCCAGCCGCTCATCCACGTGCGAATCGAAACCCACGAACGACACGTTGAGGCCGGCCGCCGAAGCCCGCTGCTTCAGCGCATCGCCCTCCCAGCCATTGCCGAAGATGCGGACTTCAAAGCGCCCCGATTCCGGATCGCGCGCCAACGCATCAAGCAGCAGGCCGACACGTTTCTCGGGATCAAGCCGCGAAATCACAATCAGCCGCCGGATCTCGCCCGCACCGAACGGCCCGCGCTTCGGGCAGGCCTTGATCTGCGCATCCGGCAGAAAATTCTCGATGACGCGGATCTGCGCGTCGTTGACATGATGCGCCAGCAGCCTCTCACGCACGTAATGCGACACCGCGACGAATTCCACCGGCTTCCCGTTGAGTTTGCTCTTGCGACCGTAGCTCAGCGCTTCCGCCGCGCCGCCGTGCACCAGATGCAGGTGCGCGATCCGCCGACGGTAAACCTTATTCAAAGCCAGGCAAACGGTGGAGTGCATCACGCCCGTCGCGAGGAACGCTGCCTGCGAACAAGCCGCCAGCGCGCGCCGCAACGCCTGCGCAAACTGCCACGGATTCCGGAACGGCGCAACCTCATACCCCCGGCGCGCGGCTTCTTCGAGCGCCGGGCCGGGGGGCGCCATGATCAGCGGAGTGAAGCGGTCGAGCAGTCCGGCCGCAGTGGAAAGCGCCATCCGCTCGGTGCCATACAGATTGCCGCTGTGCAGCGCATAGATGAGGGGAATGGTCATTTCCAGAAGCGCCGCGCAAGCCATCCGTTCGATGCCGCAGCCGTACCGTCGGTGAATTCAGCGCGCGCGCGCCGCGCAAAGCCGTCGCCCGCATCCGGCGCGACCTTATTCAACACCGCCGAAACCGCCGCCACTTTGATGCGTTCGAGGCACGCCGCCGCGCGTTTGAGTTCGTCCCTGTTGACCGCGTTCGCTTCGATCACAAGCACCGTAACATCGGCCCCGCGCGCAATGAATTCCGCATCGACCGATGCCAGGATGGGCGGCAGATCGATCAGCACCACCTCGTAGGCATCGGCGGAAGCCCGCAGGATTTCAATCAGTTTCTGAATATCCGGCAGGCTCTTGTGCTCATCGACGTCGCCGAGCGGCACGTAATCCGGCATCTCGTCGGTGCCCGGCACCACGCAATCGCCGATTTCCTGACTGCCCCGCAGCACGAAGCTGAGTCCGCGCGAATTGGTGTTGCGATATCTGGGGTCCGCACGATAGGCGTTGGCTTCAACGGCCAGCGCCGACAAACCGAGACGCCCGATGGCCGTCGCGGTCTCCATCACGATGGAACTGGTTCCGCCGCGGGCCTTCACAGACGTGAACGCGAAAATGCGCGTGCCGTTGGTCTGATGGTCCTGCAGTATGCGGCTGGCGAGCCGCCGGATCTGTTCACGCGCGAATTCGGGACCGGCATCCTGCCGGCGCAGCAGCCAGGCAATGGGCGCGAAGCCCAGAACCGTTTCCACATTGCGCGGCGTCTGGATGCGCGGATCGAGAATATCCACGCCCACGGGCGCGATCAAACCGAGCAGCAATGCGGCTGCCAGCGCCAGACCGAACAGCTTGCGGCGGCCGCCTTTGGTGGCCTGATCGGGCGGACGCGCCGACGAAAAAATGCGCACAAAGCCTGGCGCGTTTTTCTCGAGCGAAAGGAAATCGATGCGCTCCTGAAGGCTGTCGATGCGCTTGCGGGCCTGATCGATCTCGATGCCCAGCTGCATGCCTTCCTGATAGTTCTTCGTGAAGTAGGTGGCCTGCGACGTCTGCTGATCGACCTCGGCGGAGAGTTGCTGCTCCACGCGGCCGGTTTTGTAGGCGTCGGCGGTGCGCTGATCGAGCATCGTTTTCGACCACGATTTCACCAGCCGGTCGGAGACTGCGCGCTGCTCGTTGTCGAGTTCGGCCAGTTCTCGTTCGGCGGCGCGGCGGCCGGGATGGTCGGGCGAAAGGCCGCTGATGGCGGTCAGCAACTGCGTGCGCCGGGTGCTTTGGTTGGCTTCAAGACTGGTGAGCGAAGTGTCGCGGGTGGCCTCCGCTTCGGCCATGGCGCGCAACGCATCCGCGCCACCCTTGCGCTGCTTTTCGTCGACCGCGGCAACCTGCGCCACAGCTTCGATATTCTGACGGCGCGCGATGGCGAGCGCTTCTTTCGCTTCCACGAGCAGCCGGTCGTAAGGGTTGACGAAGTTTTCCGTGAAGCTGCTGACGCCCAGTTCCTGCGCGATCTCGAGCCGCCGGGCCTGCTTGTCGCGGATCTCCTGTTCGATGCGGCTGCGATCGAGCGTCAGGTTCCTGACGCGCTCGTCGCTGGCGTAAAATTCTTCCGACTTCGCGCGCTCGATGAAGGTGGTCGTCACGGCATTCACCAGATCGGCAATACCGTCGCGGCGCTTGCTTTCGAGCGTCACCGTGATCTGATACGTGTCGGGGACCGGCTGGATTTCGAGCGCGCCCTGCAGCCGCTCTGCCGCGTGGTCCATCGTCTCGTTCGGCTCGACCCATACCGACTTGCGGGAGCCCAGTTTGCGCAGCGCTTCCGTAACGATGTCGAAACGGTTGATGGTCCTGGCGTTCTCCTGAATGTATTCGTGATACTGCGAATCGGACTTCGGATCGATCTCTTTGCCATCCTGCAGATTGGCCACGAAGTGCGGCGAAACAAAGATGACGGCGGTGGTGGCGTAGCGCGGCGTACCCTTGATCCATGCCAGCGGCAGCCCGGCCGCAATCACCAGCATCACGACGAGAAACGCCACGAACTTGTGACGCCGCAGGCTGCGCAGCACGCTGATGGCGCTGCCGCCGGGGGCGGGAATCGCACCTGCGGGCTTAACCTCGTCCGGGGCGGTGACGGGTGCTTCGGTCGGATTTTGCTCGGCTGCACTCATTTGATAACCGATCCCACAATCGCAAAGCCCGCAAGCGGACTGGCCTTCTGCAGCACGTATCCGAACTTCGCCATATTGCGTTTCGGAACGTAGATGATGTCGCCCTCTTCGAGCGCCAGATTGGTCTTCTGCGGGGCGGCCAGCAGTTCCTTGAACGAGATCTCGCGGTGCGCGCCGTTGGTGCTGCGGACGACCTCGATTTTTTCGGGCAAGGCATCGTCGCTCAGACCGCCGGCCTGCGTGAAGGCATCAAGGAACGACATGTCGGGAGTGAGGCGGAACGCGCCCGGATGCTGCACTTCGCCGAGGACATAAACCAGTTGGTCGCCGGCATCGGGCATGTAGACCAGATCGTTGCGCGAAAGGTGGATGTTCAGCGAGAGATTCCCCTGGCTCACGAGGGTCTTGAGATCGACCCAGACCATCTGATCTTTCCGGATGATGGCGCAGCGGCCAAGGCCCGCTTTATCCGCCCCCACGCCGCCGATGGGCAGGCCGCCCGCGCGTGTTACGACATCGAGCAGTGTCGGCTGCGAATCGAACTGCAGCGCGCCGGGGTTGGTGACGCGGCCCAGAATGTAGACGCGGAACGACGTATAGCGGTCCACCCGCACGGTGACCGAGAGATCGGAGTAGAACTTACCCAGCGTACTTAGAATCAGCGCCTGGGTGTCTTCGCGCGTGAGTCCGGCGACCGCCAGAACGCCGGAGATGGGGACGGTGATCTTGCCATCCGGGCCGACGACATGTTTGCCGGAAAGCTCGGGATGGCTCCAGACATCGACGCTGATTTCGTCGCCTTCGCCGAGCGTGTAGGAGTTGACGCGCGGGCCTTCGAAGGCCTTGACGATATCGGCCGCGCTGATGGTGTTTTCTTTGGAGCGGATCTTGAACGAGTTGTCCTGCTGCTGCGCGCAGAGGGCGGCGGCCAGAAGCAGGACACCCGGAAGCACGGTGCAAAGTATCGGAGTCCTCATCCGGCGGCACTCATTTTCTTCGGGCGGATCTGCGCGGGCACGCCGACCGCGATACAGCAGGCGGGCACATCCTGCAGGACTACCGCATTTGCGCCGATGCTGACATCGTCGCCCACATGAATTTCTCCGAGAATCACAGCGCCCGCACCGATATCGACGCGGTTCCCGAACACCGGCGCGCCGCGATGGCCGGTGCGGCGCAGGCCGACGGTGACGCCGTTGCGGATGATGCAGTCGTCCCCGAATACCGCGTCGCCACTGATAATAATGCCTCCGAAATGCTCAATACAAAACCTCTTTCCCAGCGTTACTTCGCACGGCAAATCGATCCCCGTCAGAATCTGGCTCAACAACTTCAGACACCGGTACAAAAAAGATAACGGCAAACGCAGTATCCTCGGATTGACTTCATATCGCCACCGGCCAAAGCGATAGACCAGCATGACCCACAGCCCCTGGCGCGAAAGCGAGCCTTCGTAAGTGTGCCAGTCTTCGCGGATATTTTCAAACATCACCAGGGCCTCTGCGGGGAGACCGCTCCGCCCGCCGTCTCCCGCCATGCGCGGTCCAGCAACGATACCAGAACGCGCGATTCCTCAGCCTTCGGGCCGGTCCTGTTCTTCCACGCGCGTAGCTGGTGCCAGAGTTTTTCCTGCTGCTTGGTGAACCAGGCGGCGATGCCGTGGTGCTTCCGGTAATAGAGAAACGCGCTGCGCATACGCCAGAGCGCGAGTTGCGAGCCGGAGGACGACATCTTCACAGTCTGCACGGTTTTCGACGATTCGCCGCCAAGGTGAACGACGACCACGTCGGGCCAGTAGCGGATTTCATAACCGGCATAGCGGATGCGGCGGCAGAGGTCGACCTCTTCGTAATAAAGGAAGAACGCCTCGTCGAAATAGCCGACGCGCCCGAGCGCCTCGCGGCGGATGATGGAGAATGCGCCGGGAACCCAGTCCACGTCGGCGGGTTCGTTCTGGTCTGCCCATGTGCGGTCGAAGCGTCCGAAGAAGCGGGATCTGGGGAAGCGCGAGGATAGGCCGGTGAGGGTGAGCAGATCGTTCAGCGGGGAAGGGAAGGCGCGGGCGGAAGGCTGCCACGATCCGTCGCGACCGACGAGGCGCGCGCCGCCGAGGCCGGTGGAAGGCTCGGCATCCATGTGCTCCACGGCAAGGCGAAGCGCTCCGGGATGGAGAAAGGCATCGGAATTCAGCAGTACGATGTAGCGGCCTTTGGCGAGCGGAAAGGCGCGGTTATTGGCGGCGGCGAAGCCGAGATTGACCTGGCTGCGAATGAGTATGACGTCGGGAAATTCGCGTTCGACCATGTCGGCGGAACCGTCGCGCGAGAAGTTGTCGACGACGAAGACCTCGGCGGCGGGGCCGAAAACATCGGATGCAGTCACGCTTCGCGCCGGGCCGAAGCCCGGCGGCACACTGGGGAAATCAGCCGAAGCCCCGACCCTACAAGCTGCGACGGGAGTTTCGTTGACTGCAACGGATGCAAGGGCGCGGCATTCCGTGGCCAGACTGGTGAGGCATTCGCGCAGCAGGCCGCGGGTGTTGAAGGAAACCACGACCACCGAAATATCGGGCGTCGCCGGGGCCGTCATGGCGCTTTATCCCCTTTGGCGCGCTCCGTTCTTACCCATGCCGCGCCGGAACGCGAGGTGGCCAGTAATTTCGGAATCAGCAGAAGTTTCCAGACGATATAAAAAGGTGCGGCGGCCAGCACCGCGACATCCTTCATGGTTCCGCCGCCGACCGCAATCGCGGCGAAGAGGTGCAGCACGACGACGCCGAGTCCCGCTGCGGCGGCATCGCGCAGCCAGGGGATTGGCGCGGCCAGCCCCAGCAGCAGAAGCACGACATGGAATGCCAGCGGCAACAGCAGCAGGTCAAGGGCGGGCTCGATGAAGCGGAGGCGGCCGGAGAGTATTTGGAGCGCCAGCCCCGGAATCTTCTCGGCCATCATGCGGAACCTGCCGCCTTCCCAGCGCGCCCGCTGCGTTTTCACTCCCGCGCCGGCCACCGGCATGTCGCCATAGACGACGCCGTTGTCGACAAATTCCACGCGCATCCCGGCGCGCACGAGGGCCAGATGATATTCGAGATCTTCCACCACCGAAGCCGCGGTGTAGGGGACGCTGCGAAGCGTGTCGGCGGCGAGCGCGAAGCCGTTGCCGTAGATGCCGCAGGAAAGTCCGTGGCGGTCGCGACCGCGCGGGCGCAGCACGTTGAAGCCGAAGAGCGCGACGTTCATCAGGCGCGTGCGCACGGAATCGCCGCTGTTACGCACGACGTAACGGCACTGGGCGGCGTCGGCGTTGTCGCGGAAGGCACTGGCTATTGCATCGAAGAAGTTGGGGGATACTTCGCTGTCGGCATCCACGACGATAAAGGCTTCGAAGCGCGGCTCTTCCATCAGCCTGTGAAATGCGTAATCGAGGGCGTAGCCCTTCCCCCGCAGTTTTTCATTGAAACGGATCAGCACCCGCGCGCCCGCCTGTTGCGCAATCTCCGCTGTGTTGTCGGAGCAATTGTCCGCCACCACCACGATTTCGACATTTGCGTTATCGCGGCCGGCTTTGCGGAGGCTGGTTACCGTGCGCGCGATGTTGGCGGATTCGTTGTGGGCGGGCACCACCACGCAGAACTCAAACCGATGCCTGCCGCTCCCAAAGCTCTCCCGGACGCGCGCCGGCAAGGTTCCGGCCAGGGTCAGCATCAGGAGTTCGACCGAACCGGGCAGCGTCAGAATCGCGGCTGCGATCCCGAGTATCGAAAGCACGATCATGCGGCGTCCGCCAGAGTTTCGCGGAAGACGCCGGCCAGCAGTTCGACGTTCTTCCGCAGATGATATTTCTCTACCACGCGCGCACGTCCCGCCGCGCCGATACGCTTCCTTAGTTCGGCATCGTCCATAAGGCGTGCGAGCGCGGCGGCCAGTCCGGCCTGGTCCGATGGCGCAGCGAGCAGGCCGTCGATTCCGTCGCGGATCAGTTCGGGAATGCCGGTGATCCAGGTGGTGACACACGGGATCTCCATGGCCATGGCTTCCATGAGCACCACAGGGATCCCTTCGGCGAAACTTGCCAGCGCGAAGGCATGCGCCTGGCGATAGAGGTCGCGGATGCGGTCCTGATTGACTGCGCCCTCGAAAACGATTGTGGCCCCCGCACCGCGTTTCCGCACTGCTTCTTCGAGCGACGCTCGGTCCGGCCCGTCGCCCACAAGGCGCAGGCGGATCTTGCGGCCCTGCGCGGCGAGCGCCGCCACCGCGTCGATCAGCACGCGCTGACCTTTCGCAGCCACCAGGCGGCCTACGCAGATGACTTCGAAGGTATCGTAGTCGGCGCGAAAGGGCGCGGGGCGGAAAAGCTCCGGATCCACGCCGAGGGGCGTGATACGAATCTTGTCCCAGTGTTCCGCCGAAGAGAGTTTCATGAGCTGGCTGCGTGCATAGAATCCGATAGTGCAGAGCAGGCGCGCGGCGGCAATTTTTTCTTCGAGCTGGTAGCCCGGCACATCGTAGAATTCGTCCGGACCATGCACCGTGATGGAAAACGTGACCGGGAACATCTTAGTCAGGATCAACCCCACGCTCGACGCCGGAGTTGCGAAGTGGACATGCAGATGCCGTAAGCCGCGCCGTTGCATCCACTGCCCCACCATGGCGGCTTCAATCAGATAGAAGAAGCAAAGCACCACACGGCGGATATCCGTGCCACCCAGTTTTAACGCAAACACGGCCGCGCGGAGCCAGGCAGCGGGCCGCGTGAAAAGCGTCTTCAGATTGGCCGAGAGAGCGCCGCCCGCACCCTGAGCCTTTACGTACCAGGTGCGCGCCGCTTCTTCACGCTCCTCGGCGGCCAGCTGGGCGGCGGGGCGATCCACGCTGTTGATGGACGCGACTTCGATCTGAAAGCCGAGTTTGCGCAGTTCCTGCACCTCGCGCAGAATGAACGTGTGCGAGATGGCAGGGTAGCGGCTGATCAGATAACCGAGTCGCGGATTCATAGGGGCGAGGCGTGGTTTATGCTTCCTATGCCTGCGCGTTCTGCGCGCCGAAGGCTCTCACGGCATCCTCTTTGGTATTGCAAAGTTCGAACACGCGGTGCATGCGCACCAGTTCGAAGAGCGCCCGCACGGGTTTGCTGGTACCGCACAGCTTGAGATCCCCGCCCGCGGCGTTGAGCTGGCGGAGACACGACAGCAGCGCTCCGAGGCCCGAACTGTCCACAAAACGGAGGCCGGAAAGATCGAAAATTACTTTCGCGCCGGGAGTAAGCAAAGGAGCCGCAGCGGCCTTAAAATCCTTCGCGCTGCCGGCGTCGAGAGTTTCCCCCGGCACTACAGCCACCGAAACGTCGCCGATTTTCTCTACAGATAATTCCATAATTGTTATTGTGACCCGCGAAACAACGATATCGAAATTATGTTCATCTCGCCATCCCGATGGTACTGAAGCTCGTCGGAACACCGCATAATGATGAAGGTACCGAAGCCGCCGTCTCTTGAGCCGTCGAACGACGGAGGCGGTATCGAGAGCGGATCGAACGCCGGACCTTCGTGCCGTAATTCGAGCTTCAGATACGTTTTATAAACCGTGGCGTCGAGATAGACCGGATGTTTGCATTCGCCCGGCGAGCCGTGCCGGACGCAGTTCACCAGAGCTTCCTGGCATGCCGATTCCAGGCGCGTGAGCCGGTCGGCATCGACACCCGCATCCTGAGCTATTTTGTTAAGCCAGATTCGCAGAGTTTCCAGTTGCCCCAGATCGCAACTGAACTCTGTGGCGTGGCGTTCCGGAATATCGTCGCCTTTTTCCGCCCGGATGCGCAGCGCCACGCAGGTGAAATCGTCCGATTGAGGCGCGGCTCCGCGGAATTCCTCGGCCACCTTTTTAATCTGGCGCAACAAAACGGCGGGGCCGAGCGAACTCCACGTTTCCACGGCTTCCATAAGCCGCTCCTCGCCGAACAGGTCGCCCGCTGTGTTGCGCGTTTCGGTGACGCCGTCCGAGAAGAGCAGGAAGGTGTCGCCAGGGCCGATGGCTGCGGTGTGCTGCTCGAAATCGATTTTGGTCGAGACGCCCAAGGGCAGGTCGTCGCCGCGCAGAAACATGGTTTCGCCGGTGCGTTTGCGGTGCAGCAGGATTCCGGTGTGGCCGCAGTCGACAAATTCCAGGGTGCCGTTGGGTGGATCGAAGCGCGCGTAGCAGACGGTAACGAAGCGCTCGACGGCGATCAGACGCATGGTGAGCCGTGCGGCGGCGCGGCGTACGATGTCAACGGGCGACGGGGTCGTGCCCCGCAGCGAAAGATTGGCGATGGCGCGCAGGAACTGGCTTTTGGTGGCCGCGCCGAGCAGCGCCGCCGCCACGCCTTTGCCCATCACGTCGCCGACCAGGACATCGACGGCGTCGCCGTGGCGGAGAAAATCGTGGAAATCGCCGTCGATCTGCTGGGAGGCGGCGCTGCAGGCCGCGATTTCGAGCATGGGCACGCCCACCGGCGGGTTGCCCATGAGCAGCGTCTGCTGGATGGACGAGGCGATCTCGATCTCCTGCGCGAGGCGTTCGTTTTCCCGCATGGCGCGGTTCAGGCGGTCGCTTTCGAGCAGCATGGACGCCTGATAGGAGATGGCTTCGAGCAGGCGCGAAAAGGGCGCGTCGAAGATGAACCGGCGGTCCTCGCGCCAGACCAGAACCAGGCCGATGACCTTCTGACGGCGCGAGGTAAGCGGCGCGGCAGCCAGCATGGTGGCCGAGCGCCAGGGGATTTCCGCTGCGACCGCCGACCAGTCCGGCGGGTTGGTCACTACGGTTGCCCGGCTTTCGCGGATCGGCGTTTCCACCGGGCCGAGGTCGGTCCAGTCGAAATGTGTGGGGCCGGCTTCGCCGCCGACGATCTGTTCCAGGCGCCCGTGACGGCCCAGCATCAGGGAGGCTTGTACGCCCTCCTGCAGCGACACAAAACGCGCAATCAGGCGTTTGAGCGCGCTGTTGACGTCGCCGAAGCGAAGCACGTCGGTACTGATTTCGTAGAGCGCTTCGAGGCTTTCCCAGTTCGCGCCCAGTTCGTCCAGCAGGGATTCTTCGCGGCGCTCCACTTCGAGGCGGTCGAGCACTGCGCGTACGGTAATTTCCGCCAGTTCCAGAGCCATGCCCGCGGGAGCGCTCAGGCGGAGTTGCGCATCGGGAATTTCTTCGATGGTGAAATGCTGGGTGGAAAGACCGGCGGGCTCGGGCAGCGGTGCGCCGCGCACCAGAGTATCGGTCCAGTCCGCGCCGGCCACGTCCACCACCAGCCCCGGAACGGACTTCAGCGCGGCCAGCGACTTCAGCAGCTTTCCACGCAGCGCCTTCGGAACCGGAGATTGCACCGTGTTTTGCCGCCTGGAGGTAGCCTGCACGGTTAGGACTCGTTAGACTTCGACCGGCGCTTCGGCAAGTGAGGGCGACATACCGCACTCGCGCAGCTTGCGCAACAGCTTCGAGGGCGCGATGGGCTTCGGGCACTGCGCGGTCGCGCCGGCGTCCGCAATCGACGGGTCGTCGTGCTCAAACCAATGCGCGCTCAGTACGATAACTACCAGTTTCGCCCAGCGGCTGTCCCGCCGAATCTGTCGCAGGAATTCCAGCCCCGAAATCCCCGGTAATCCGATATCTAAAAGGAGCGCATCCGGCGCAAACGACGCGATGGTTTCAAGCGCGCTTTCGGCATCGTGCGCCACCTCGACCTCATAACCCTCCTTGCTCAGGACATGGTTGAGCAAACGAGCGATATGTCGTTCATCCTCAAGGACTAAGACCCGGCAGGGCCGCTCCGCATTATTCCCCTCTTCGGCATGAAAACTGGCATCTGCAAGAGACAAATAAATTCCCCCGGCTTCGTTCCGAGAGTACCATAAAGAACCTGAAAGTACAGTAAACTGGGCAGTAAGTGAGCAATCGGTCGCAATCGCCGGTGGTGGTTGAGAGTACATCTTCCTGTGCGGACACTCGCCATGCCGCGGTGCGGCGCACGCTGCTGCTGGAAGACCTTCACAGCCGATACGGCGGGAACCCCGGCGGAAGCCTCCGGATTCGCCTCAGATACGCCCGCAAGAGATACCTCTGGAAGCTCGTGGTCGGGGGTGCGAATCTCTCGAAACGGCTGATCGATATCGTGGTCGCGCTCGCGATGAGCATCGCGCTCGCGCCGGTGTTTCTCGGCGTCGCGCTGATGATCAAGCTGACGGACCATGGTCCGATCTTCTTCTGGCAAAAGCGTGTCGGCCAGTGGGGCGCCGAGTTTCCGTTTCCCAAATTCCGGTCGATGGTCACGAACGCCGAAGCGCTGAAAGACAAGCTGCTGGCGTCGAACGATCACGGCGACGGGATCACGTTCAAGATGAAAAAAGATCCGCGCATCACGTGGATCGGCCGGATTATCCGCAAGACCAGCATCGACGAACTGCCGCAGTTGTGGTGCGTGCTGAAGGGCGAAATGTCGCTGGTGGGGCCGCGGCCTCCGGTGCCGCGCGAAGTGGCGCTCTACACCCTGCGCGACCGCCGCCGGCTCGACGTGAAACCCGGCCTGACCTGCATCTGGCAGGTGAGCGGCCGGGGCGATATCCCCTTCCATCAGCAGGTGGAACTCGACGTACAATACATCGAAAGCCAGAGCCTGTGGCTCGATATCCTGCTGCTGCTGAAGACCGCTCCCGCCATTCTGTTCGGCAAAGGCGCTTACTGATGTCGTCGGAGCGCCAGCGCATCATCGAGCAGTTCGACCAGCGCTTCTCGGCTCAGTCCATCCGCCGACGCAGATGGCACCGGCTGGTGCACAGCAACGCCTGGCTGATCTGGATTCAGTTGCTTTCGGGCACGCGGCGCGCGTTCGATCTGTTGCCGGCCGCGATTCTCCTCTTGGCGCTGTCGCCGGTTCTGTTCGTTTTGTATTTTGCGGCGAAAGTGCGGGGCGGCGGAGTGGTGCGTACGCCGCGCATCGGGCGCTGGGGCTGTAGTTTCCGCGAGATTTCGTTTTCGCGAGGGCCTTTCGCCGGTCTGCCCGCGCTGCTGAACGTGCTGCGCGGCGACATGTCGCTGATCGGCCCGCGCGCCGTTTCGCCGGGTGAGATATCGGCCGGAGACCGCGCCGCCTGGCGCAGGTTCGACACGCGTCCCGGCTTCATCTGCCTGTGGTGGATCCGCAGGCGCGCCAACATCGCATGGGGCAACGAATCGGACGCCGATTCCGAATATCTCGACACGCAGTCGCTCTGGGGCGATATTGCTATCGGCCTGCGGGCAGTGCCTGCCGCTTTTTACGGCGAGGGCGTTACAGTCGCTCCCGACCGCATCGAACTGATGGGGATTACATTCCACAACCTCACCATGGAAGAGGCCATCGGCAGCATAGTGGAACGCGCGCGTGCGACGGCACCCAGCCAGCTCTGCTTCGTCAATGCCGACTGCGTGAACATCGCGTATCACGACGCCGACTACAAAAAGCTGCTGGCAAACAGCGCGATTGTTCTCGCCGACGGCATCGGCCTCAAGCTGGCGGGGAGAATTCTGAACAACAATATCCGCCAGAACGTCAATGGCACCGATCTTTTTCCGCAGCTTTGCGCTGCGCTCGAAAAAGAAGACCTCGGCATTTATCTCCTCGGCGGCCAGCCTGGCGTTCCGGAAGAAGTGGCCCACTGGGTTTTCACCAATTACCCCGGTACGCGCGTGAGCGGCTACCATCACGGGTACTTTTCGGCGGACGAAACGGATCAGGTTGTGGATGGGATCAGGAGGTCCGGCGCGGCGATTCTGATGGTGGCGTTTGGCGTCCCGAAGCAGGAGAAGTGGATTCGCGACCGCCTGGCCGAAACGGGCGTGCGTCTGGCGATGGGAGTGGGTGGACTCTTCGATTTCTATTCGGGGCGTATTCCGCGCGCGCCGGTCTGGATCCGCGAGCTCGGAATGGAATGGTTTTACCGCTTTGCCCAGGAACCGCGCCGCATGTGGCGTAGATATTTCGTGGGGAATTTCGTTTTTCTGGTTCGTGCACTTTCGCAGAGATTCGCGGCATCAAAGAGTGAGCAATGGTAGCCATCGTCATCGCAACGGGTCAGAATCCCGCATTTCACGGGCTGGACGAGTACATGCCCGTCCCTTTGCTGCCGCTGGCCGACCGCCCGTTTCTGCAGCATGTGGTGGAAGCTCTGGTGCGGCACGGGGCGCGGCGCTTCGAGTTCGTTTTGTGCCATCTGCCCGAGAAGATCGAAGCGCGTTTCGGCGACGGCGCGCGCTGGGGCTGCTCGTTCCGCTACCATCTTACGCCTTCGGATAGCGAAGCGCTGCGCGTGGCGGCCGGAATTGCGTCGGGTGAAAGCGAAGAAATCCTGCTGGCCTCCGGAACGTCCCTGCCCGCGTTCGACCTGACGGCCGTGGCTCCGGGAGCGTTGATTTATTATGCGGACGCCTGGACGGGGTGGGCACGCATTGCTCCCGGCGCGCGCCTGCCGACCCTGCCGATTCCCGCCGGAACGTCCGCGCATATCGCCGGGATCTGCCTCAGCATCAATACCGGCGACGACTTCCTCCGCGCCCAGCGCGCGGCCCTTGATGGCACGTTCGAAGGCCTGATGATTGCGGGCCGCGAAGCCGACCCTCATGTCTGGATCTCGCGCAACGTGGCGCTGCACCCCTCCGTCGTCATCACGCCGCCGGTCTACATCGGCGAGAACTGCCGCATCGGAAAAGGCGCGCAGATCGGGCCGTCCGCCGTGATCGGCTCGAACTGCATTATCGATGAGCAGTCCATCGTGCTCAATTCGATGGTCGCGCCCGGCACGTATATCGGCGAGGCGCTGGAACTCGATTCCGTGGTGGTGGACCGCAACCGGCTGGTGAATCTGAGGTTGGGCACGTCCGTGCTGATTTCCGAAACGTTCCTGCTGGGAAGCCTGACGGAACGGTCGCGAGGCCGGGCCGTGCAGCGCCTGCGGGACCGCCTGATCGCGCTGGTCCTGCTGCTGATTCTGTGGCCGCTGCTGCTGGCCGTCTTCCTCTACGCGAAGATCAAAGGCGGCGGATTCACATCCCGCGAAACCGTGGACATCCCCGCCGACGACAATCCGGTATCCTGGCACATGGCGCGCGTGCTCCGTTACCACACGGGCGGCCAGCGCCCGGGATGCGACTTTCTTTTCACCTTTCTGCCCGGACTTGTTTCCGTGCTGCTCGGCAATGTTTTTCTGGTGGGCGTGCAGCCACGGTCGCGAGAGGAAATTGAATCCCTGACGCCGGACTGGCGCTCCCTTTACCTCAAATCGAAAGCCGGCCTGATCACCGAAGCCCGCGTGATGTTCGGCCCCGATGGCACCGAAGACGAAATCTATACCGGAGAGGCGTTCTACAGCGCAACCGAATCGGGTCTGCACGATCTGAAACTGGCCGGCCTGTGGCTGCGCGGCCTGTTCGCCCGACCCGCCGCCCCTGCGACACTTGTAGACGACCTGGACAGCTAATGCAACTACCGCCCGACCTTCCCGATGAGCGGGAGCGCCTAGAGGATTTGCGACGACTTCAGATCCTGCAGACCGATCCCGAACCGGAATTCGACCGCATCGTCCGGCTTGCCGCCGAACTGGGCCATTCTCCGATAGCCCTGATTTCGCTGGTGGACGACCACCGCCAGTGGTTCAAAGCCCGCGTGGGCCTCGACGCGTCCGAAACGCCCAAAGAAATCTCCTTTTGCGGCCATGCGATCGGCCGGAACGAACCCTTCGTGGTGCTCGACGCGCTGCGCGACAGCCGTTTCAGCGACAATCCGCTGGTAACGGGTGCGCCCAACGTTCGTTTCTACGCCGGCGCGCCTCTGAAACGACAAGGCGGCTCCGCCTTTGGTACTTTATGTATTATTGATGTAAACCCGCGTACGAACTTTACTCAAAATGAGGGGGACATCCTGACAGAACTCGCTGCCATCGTCAGCGAACGCATGGAGCAACGCCTCCGGAATGCGCAGTACGAGACGGCGTTGCGGTCCGGCCAGGCGCGTACGTCGCTCCGCCGCCAGTTTTATGACGCGCTGCAGTCGGCGCAGAACCGGTTTATCGGCGGCGCGGAAACCGACGAAGTGTTTGGCACTCTGCTGCGGGAACTGACGGACCGCACCGGAAGTCTCTCCGGCTGCCTGGCGGAAACCAATTGGGAATCCGAAGCGGGCACTTCAGAGCCCGTACTGCGCATGATTGCGGGCGACGCCAATCCGGGCCTGATGGCCCAGTTGCAGCATTCCGTGCAGGCGGGTGAAGCTGAGACGAGCGACATTTCCGTCGCACTGCCCTGCCGCCATGGCCGCAAAACCGTCGGAGTTATTGCCCTGTGGGGCGGCGATTACACGCTGCTGCGCACGGTAATTCCGGAGCTGGAACCCTTCCTGATCGGTCTCGGCGGCCTGTTCGATGCCTCCCGCGCACGCCGACTTGGCCGCCGCAACGCCGAAACCATCCGCCTGCGCGAGCGCGCTTTGTCGTCCATCAACAGCGCCGTTTCCATTGTCGATCCGAAACGCGACGGCGGCACGATCATCTATTGCAATTCGGCTTTCGAGCGCATGTCCGGCTACTCGTCGGATGAGGTCGTGGGCCGTAGTCTTACCCTGCTGTACGGGCCTGAAACCGCCGAGGACGCCATCACGCAAGTGCAGGACGCCTTCCGCAGCGGCACGGCTTTCGAAACCCTGTTCCTCAACTATCACCGCAACGGCAAATCGTTCTGGAGCCGTCTGCGTCTTTCCCCGGTGCCGGGCCGCGATGGCGATGTCGAATTTTTCGTGACCGTTGCCGACGACGTCACCGACGAGATCGAAATGCAGAGCGAACTCCGCCGCGCCAAGGAACTGGCGGAAGCCAACGTGCAGGCGAAGTCGCGTTTCGTGGCCAACATGAGCCACGAAATCCGCACTCCGATGAACGCCGTTATTGGCATGACGGGCCTGCTGCTCGATACCGAACTGACGCCGGAACAGCGCGATTACGCCGAAACCATCCGCGCCAGCGGCGACGGCCTGCTCACCATTATCAACGAAATTCTGGATTTTTCCCGCATCGACGCGGGCACGCTGCAGATCGAGCGGATCGAATTCGACCTGCGCGCCTGCGTCGAAAGCGCGCTAGATCTGATCGCCGCCAGCGCCGCCCGGAAGTCGGTGGACGTGGCGTATCTGCTCGACCCGGGTATGCCCGAAACGCTGCTCGGCGACGTCACCCGGCTGCGCCAGATCCTGATCAACCTGCTCGGCAATTCCGTAAAATTTACGGCGGCTGGCAGTATTCTGCTCACCGCTTCCGGCAGCAGGCTGGAAGAGAACAACTGGGAAATCCACTTCGCGGTGAAGGACACGGGCATCGGCATACCGGAGAACAAACTCGAAGACATTTTCAAGCCGTTCCAGCAGGCGGATACTTCCAGCACGCGGCGTTTCGGCGGGACGGGCCTGGGGCTGGCAATTGGCAGGCATCTTGCCGAACTGATGGGCGGCAAGATGTGGGTCGAGAGCGAAGTCGGTGTGGGCTCTACTTTCCATTTCACGATCGCGGTTCAGTCCGTCGGCATGCGCACCGCGGGCGAACTCAACATCCACCACTCGGACCTGAACGGCAAGCGCGCCATCGTGGTCGATCCCAATTCGAATACCCGGAACATTCTGCTGCAACATCTGGAATCGTGGAAAGTGCTGCCGTTCGTCTACGCCTCGATTGAAGAGGCGGTGGCTGCGGGCGCCGATACCGGTTTCGACGTTGCCATTGTGGATAACGATATCCCCGATCTTTCGCTTGACGACGTGCAGCGCGTCAGCGGACGTGCGCCGTTGCTGGTGCTGTGCTCGCTCGGCCGCCGCAATCAGGGGCTGGCGTCGGTCGCAAAAGACACCGGCGGATATCGCATCCGGCTGCATTCGAAACCCATCAAGCCATCTTATTTGTGCGACGCGCTGGTGAGCCTGTTCGCCGAACAGCCCGTGCGGGTTCCGGTTCGCACGTCGCGCGAGGAAGCCGATCCGAGCTTCGCGGAAAAGCTCCCGCTGCGCATTCTGCTGGTGGAAGATAACCCGGTCAATCAGAAGCTGGCGCTGCTGCTGCTCGCCCGGATCGGCTACCGGGCGGATTTTGTGAGCAACGGCGTCGAGGCGCTCCGCTCCGTACGGCGGCAGCGCTACGACGTGATCTTCATGGACATGCACATGCCGGAAATGGACGGCCTCGAAGCGACGCGGCAGATTCGCGGTATCGATTTCGAAGGCGAGCGTCCGTGGATCGTGGCGCTGACCGCCAACGCCATGCAGGAAGACCGCAAGCTCTGTCTCGCGGCGGGCATGGACGATTTCGTCAGCAAACCCATCCAGGCGAAGGATCTGCGCCGCGCGCTGCTCAGCGTTCCGGACAGAAAGCAGGCGCCGGTTGCGGAACCCGTGCCGGAAAGCGAGAATCTCGCGATCCCCGAATACCTGACGGAAATGCTTTCGGAAGACGCCGACGCGGCCACCGAACTCATCCAGATGTTTCTCGACGACACCACCGCCAGCCTGGAGAAGCTGGACGAGGCCCTGGCCGCCGGGGTGCCGGACCGCGTCTCCCGCCTTCTCCACAGCCTCAAGGGAAGTTGCGGACAGATGGGCGCGGTGAAGATTGCCCGGATTTTTGAAGAACTGGAGCGGAGCGCGGGCGCGGGCGAACTCGACCCGACCCGGCTTCGCCTGGCGGAGATCAGGGAAAAGTTTGCCGGTATCGCAAGGGTCATGGCCGGGCTGTTGCCCTCACGGAGGGAGGCCTGAGTCGGCGTCCGGCAGTCCTGCTGATTTGCGGTGTCGACACGGTTGGGGGGGGACGATTGCCGCGGTTGTGGCATAACGCCGGCTATGACGTGCATCTTCTCGGCTCCGACCGCCTCGTGGGATGCAAGTCGAAGCTCCTGGCCGGAAGAATCCCGTGTGCGCCCGGCCCGGAAGCCGCCGCCGGGATGGCGCGCGCGCACCTGGCTACCGACCGCGCCCGCTACAAAACAATCGTGCTCGCCGACGAACCCACGCTTTGGGCAGCGGTGGATCTGGGCTCCACCGATTGGCTCGAAGGCTGGTTTCCCGTGCCGCTGACGCCTGCGTCCCTGGCCCTGGTACGGTCGAAGACTGCGTTCTTATGCGGCAGCGTCGGCGCGGGCATCTCCACACCGGAATTCTATGTATGTAAGGACGAGACCGAGGTTCGCCGGGCTGCGGATTCGATGGGCTTTCCGCTCTATGTGAAGGCGAGTAAGGGATGGGCCGGGTCCGGACTGCTTTACGTCACGTCGCAGGCGTCTTTCGAAGAGCAACTGGTGAGAATCTCGTATGAGAATTCTGTGGTCGTGCAGAAGGAAACGCCCGGCGAATCGGCCTCCATCTCCGTGCTTTACGATCACGGCATTCCGGTCTGCTGGTTCGCGTACCGGATGCTGAATACCTGGCCTAACCGGTTTTCCTCGGCATGCACGGCTCAGTTGTTTCCGCATCCCGGCACACTGCCGCTGGTCCGCGCGGTGGGCCGGTTGACGCAATTTACGGGACTGGCGGGAATCGATTTCATCTGGAACCAGGAAACCGATCAGCTGACACTTCTGGAATTCAACTGCCGTCCGACACCGGTTTACCATCTTGGTCCCCGCGCCGGCGTCGATTTCGCACATGCTCTGCGCGAAATGTCTTCCGGCAAAGCCGAGGTACAGTTGCCGAACCGTTCCGCGGAGATAATCAACCTGTTCCCGCAGATGCTCTATTACTCCGTCGAACACCTTCAGCCGGCGTTTTTCCTGAGCGCTCTCAGGGACGCACCCTGGGCCGAACCCGCTCTCGCGGCGGCGAATTTCAGGCGCTTCCTCACGCACTACTTACCGGACTCGCTGAAACGGATGCTCAAGCGCTAGCAGCGCGTGGCTGGCTGCGGAAACAGCAGCTACAATACCGCGACGAAGCCTTCCCAGGCCGCCGTCGTGTTTTCAAACTGAAGCCGCGAGTCTTCCGTGATCCGCATCATCTGCTGATCGTCGTGCGTCGGATCGTGATGAAACAGAAATAACTGCCGGACCCGGCATTCCCGCGCCACCAGAACGGCATTCTGCCACGTGCTGTGTCCCCAGCCCTTTTTCGACTCGTATTCGCGCGGCGTATACTGCGCATCGCAGATCAGAATATCGGCATTCTGCGCATGTTCGCGCAGCGTGTCGTCCAGTTTCGCGTGGCCGTGCTCGTAATCGGTGGCATATACGATCACCGCGCCATCCACTTCCACCCGGTAACCCGTGGCATTTTGTGGATGATTCAGCGGAAACGGGATCACTTTCACGCCGTTGGTTTCCAGATATCCGTCCGGCTCAATGATATTGAATTCGCGCTGCGCGGCCACCTGATCGAAATCCACCGGAAAATACGGCTTGGCCATCTGCCCTTCGAGCGTCTCCTGAAGCGGCCGCCCCTGCACTCCCGTATAAAACGAGACCTTGTTTTTCGGCCCGTAAATGGGCGCGAAAAACGGCAGGCCCTGAATATGATCCCAATGAAAATGCGTCAGGAAAAGCTTCACGTCGATGGGGTTGCCCGCCGATTCCTTCATGAGCAATTGCCCCAGGTTCCGGATGCCGCTGCCCGCATCCAGAATGATCGACTGGTTCGACGCCGTGCGCACTTCCACGCACGAAGTGTTGCCGCCGAACGTAAGATTTTCCACCTGAGGGGTGGGCGTGGAGCCTCGGACTCCCCAGAACCGAAGACGGACGCGCGTTTCAGCCATTAAAATGCCATCTTAGTCCGTAGCCGTTTTCGGTCGGCATTTTCGCTCTCGAGCTTCAGCGCAGCGGCATACGCTGTGCGCGATTCCGCAGTGTGGTTGAGAGTATGTTCGATGTCGCCGATCTGTTCCCACAAAGAGGGATTCTGGTCGTCGAGTTTCACAGATGCGCGCAGTTGTTCGAGCGCGGCTTCGGGCAGTTTCGCCTTCACCAGTTGCCCCGCGAGCGCCACGCGGGCCGCCAGATATTCCGGCGCCTGCGCAATCGCCGCGCGATATTGTTCAATGGCCCCCGCGGCATCGCCGCGCGCCGCCAGCAACTCGGCCAAAGCCAGACGCGACGGCAGATAATCCGGTTTCGCCGCGAGGTTCTGTTTGTAGAGATCGATGGCCTCGCTCTGCCGGTCTTTCGAAGACGCCAGAAGCACCGCGAGGTTGTGACGTGCGGGCAGCAGATTGGAATTCTTAACCAGCGCATCGCGGTAGAACTTCTCGGCATCGCCGGACTTGCCCTCGGCAGCCTTCAGCGTGCCCAGCGCATTGAGCGGTTCGGCGGAATCGGGCGAGAGCGCCATGGCCTTGCGATAGGCGTCCTCCGCTTCGCGGCGTCGGTTCAGCCGCTGATACACCAGTCCCAGATTATAAGGCAGATAGCCGAATTTGGGCGTAATCCGAATGGCCTGCTGATAACTGCGGATCGCGCCTTCCGCATCGCCCGCTTCGAGATACGCCAGCGCCAGATTATGC
>Ga0302275_10002142_pt1 | contig 20920 bp, 14 predicted proteins | sample III_Bog_N2_2_FD_200229 | JGI IMG/M metagenome (GOLD analysis project Ga0302275, IMG submission 200229) | Peat permafrost microbial communities from Stordalen Mire near Abisko, Sweden - III_Bog_N2_2 | ecosystem: Environmental > Terrestrial > Soil > Wetlands > Peat | place: Sweden: Abisko... | reverse complement strand
GTGTGCCAGACAGGCGCGGGGGGAAACCCCTTCGCCTCCGGCCCAGGCTTTTGCCATCGCCTCGTCGGCTTTGAGGTTGTCCTTCAGGGACTTCCCGGACAGGAAGTTGGTGAATGTGTCCCATTTGCCCCGATCAAGGATGGTCTGTTTTTTCAGAAGGTCTGCCTGAGTCTTGGCATGGCCCTGGAGGTCGTCGAACAGTTGCTTGGCCACGGCGTCCTTCAGGCCGCGGGCCGAACGGTCATAGACCTCAAGGACCTTCTTGATCCCGTAATGGTCCTTGTCGGCATCGGCCGCCAACTTTCCCACGAGCCCATCGCAGCCCACCAGGGCCATATGGAGGTCATCGCTGAGGACCTTATGAAACATCCTCAATTGGGCCGTGCGTAAACCCCGTGAATCGGCCCTGTGCTGTTCCAGGGCCCCAATCAAGGCTTCGACCCAGGGTTTAGCCCCGTCCGGAGCGACCCCCGTGCTGATGACCCGCCCCGGGTCCTCGATGCCCAGATCGTGGGCCATGCGTTCACGGAGCTGGTTCTCCAGCTCCGGGTCCCGGTGGTCGGACCTGGCGACCACCAGGATCGGTTTGGCCTCCTTGAAGGTAGAGCGGAAGGCTTCCTCCACCTCGACCTTGTTGAGCCCATCGGCCCACAGGGTCGGGTCGGTGACATAGACACAGGTATCGGCCAAGGCCAGCACATCGCTGACCAACGCCTGCCAAAACTGGTTCCGGCTGCTCCGCCTTTCGAAACCCGGCAGGAGCATGAAGCCCATGTTGGGTGCTTTGAAGTGCCGCAGGGGAACCTGCAGCTCAAGCATAAGGACCTTCTCGTCATCGCCCTTGGCGAGGAATTGGAAGCGCTCGCGGGTGAGCTCGGGCTCGACGATTAGGCCACCCCCGTCCTGGGCGGGCTTCACGCTCCAGGCCGAGGCCACGGGTGTCGGGATGTCCGCTTCCATCACTAAGATGGGAAGGCGCTCGCCCCGCCCCGTATTGGGTGCGAGCAGCCCGTCATCCGGAAGATCGTAGAGCTGCTGGATGAGGGTGGTCTTGCCTGCACCCTGGACGCCCGTCACTGCGATGATGTAGCGATCCTGGATCCATTCCGCCAGGAACGTCCGCTGGAGAATGGCCCTGAGCTGGGACTCCGGGCCGTCGGGAGGGGCCCCGTTCCTGCCCAGGTGGCGCATGAGGGTCCTCACTCGGTGGTTGAACTCGTTCAGCAGGACGCCGTCTATCGCTGCGGTGGTCTCGAACATGCGCGGCCTTTCTGGAACCTGGAGGGAATTGGCCTCGGAAATGGGACCCGACCCCTGGAGCAAACCCATTGATTTATTAATAATCTTTATATTCTCAATCTTGCCCCGCAACAACCGTAATCGGTTGCCAGGAGATAGGCCTCTTGCTGGGTGGTCGATTTCCCCAATGGTGCATCACCTCATAAGACAATGCCTGTCCATCGAGAGCGACTACAACGGGGCCGGGGGACGACGAGGCTTCGCCCGGGAAGTCCAAGGCCACTCCTTGGCCCGATTGCCACGGCCTACGAATGTCAATTGAGCAGTCGGTTCTCGCTCTCTCGCCCTTCTGGAGGAAGGTTCAACGGTTCCCGGAGGAGACGCAACTACTCCGGAGTTCGCAGTTCATATACCCACGGGGGGGAATTGCGTTCCTCCGGCGTGGGTGCCTGGGTGATCTGCCAGAACCGAAGCGCGGAAGAGCTTCGGGTTAGCTTTTGCGTCCAAAGGTCAGGGCAATCTCGACAATCACTGGCGCGACAAAGACCACATGATCAAATCATGGAGCAATCGCCATGTCTGACTCCCCCTTCACCGGCTCAGGAAGTTTCTACGTGGACCGCATCCTTGGGTTCCTGCTCTTCCTGGCGCTGGCCTGGTACGTCCTGCTCCAACCGCCGTCTTCGGGTTGAGGCAGCTGCTGGGGTGGGTGGATCCCATGGCCGATGCCATGAGGGGGGGGCGTGCTGGGCTCCGCAGGATCTTCGCGGACATCCCGGCCCTGACCGAGGCTTCCGTTCCCGATCTTGCCACGAGGGCCGCGCGTGGCGCGGTCAAGGATCTTCTCCTGGGCAAGCGGCTCGACGCAGCGAAGGATGCGGCTCTCCTGATCGGCCGGGCCCGGGCGACCTACGGCGCCTACCGGGAAACCCGGATCCCACAGCTGGAAGCCATCCAGCACGACCCGACGGCGAAGGCGATCCCCGAAAGGCATGGCTTCTGCAGCTGGCTCCAGTCACCGGACGTGTGCCCCGTGCTCCAGGCCGCTGGGCGCCGGCTCGGGTTGGCCGAGGATTGCAGGACCAGGCTGAGGGGGCTCCTGGAGACCTCGGCTCCCGATCTCACCCATGGCTTCTGGTATGGCCTGTACTCCACGGCGGTATTCCAGCTCCTGGTCCTGGAAGGCCTCTATGCCTGGAGCCGACCACGCCCGCTGTTCTGGGCCGCCCGGGTCCTGATCCTGTGCAACCTGACCAAGGTAGTCCTCCTCTTGCATGACGCGGCCCGGTTCTGGTCGGTCCGGGTGGAAGCGGCCGCCATCGCCGCCGCGATCGGGATCCCGGATCTGGGACGGTTTGCCTTCCGGCTGCTGGCCGGACAGGCTTTCGGGGTGGTGTCCATGTTCCTTCTCCTGGTGCGGTTCCTGGCGCTCGGCGAGGCCCTGCACCAGCCCGGCCCGATGCTTTCCGGCCTGCACCAGATGCTGGTCTGGATCCAGGGGTTCTACCTGGAAATGGCCCGGATCATCTTCTGAGCGCCATCCCCCCTCCGGGTGTTCCGACTCGCCGAACGCCAGCCAGTGTCGTTCCAACGGCCCCATCCTGCGGCATGGGAGGTTTCCGATGACGCATCTCAATCCCTATAAACAGTGGGTGGACGACATCATGCCGGGCTTGGCAATCGTCGTGGTCGTCGCGGCGGTCGCGGACGCCATCACGGAGCTGGATTTCAAGCCCCTGGGAGAATGTGCCGGCATTCTCCTGGAGAGCATTTTCGCTTGAGCCGGGGGTTCCAGGGCGACCACTCCCCCTGAAACCCTCGGGCTGGATCAGGGCTTGTTCACCCGTTCCCACTGGGCCTCGAATTCGGAACTGAGCAGCTGCAGGTCGACGTAGACCAGGGATCGTTTCTCGCCCATGGGAATCTTCACGAAGCATTTGCGATAAGGGCCATCCGAGGAGTACCAGTACTTGAGCCGGTTGCCGTCGATGGGAATCCGTCCCTCGACGTCCTTGAGCTTGAACAGCCCAGGCGTCCGGAAGAGTTCCTCCTTGGGGGTCTCCACGTCGTTCTTGTCGAAATCCCGGCCCTTGACCTGGATCCGCTCCAGCAAGCCCATGCCGCCCTGATTTGGTTTCTTCATGGATAATCCCGTGTGCTTGGTTAAGTTGGAATAAACATCATGGTGAGTCAGGATTGTGCCTCGCTGGATTCTAGCCCATCTCGAACGGGAAGAAACCCCTGATTTCCATGGATTCGGCGTCGCCGCTCCAACCATCTGAGAACAGGCACCATCTCAATTACGGTGCCATCTCCGGTGCCCGCCAAGGAACTTTCCCAGGCTGCCCGTCACTGATTGCATGGTCCGGGAGTCAGAACATGGGAATCACCGCCGCAACCCTCAGGCGCATGAAGGTCAAGGGAACCAAGTTTGCCGGCCTGGTGCTCTACGACGCGTGTTTCGCCAGGCTGGCCCGCGAAGCCGGCATCGAGGTCAGCGTGGTCGGCGATTCCGTTGGCATGTCCGTCCTGGGCCACCCTACGACCGTGGCGACCACCATGGACGACATGGTCTACCACACCAGGGCGGCAGCCCTAGGGCACGGAGATGGGTTGCTGATCGGTGACCTGCCCTTCATGAGCTACGCCACCCTGGACATGGCGGTCCGGAACGCGGCGCTGCTCATGCAGGCTGGCGCTCACATGGTCAAACTCGAGGGAGGCGGTACCTGGGCGGCCGAGACAGTGGCCTTCCTGGTGCAACGGGGCATTCCTGTCTGCGGGCACATCGGATTGACGCCCCAGTCCTTCCACAAGCTCGGCGGGCACCGGGTCCAGGGCAAGGTTCCCGAGGATGCCGCCAGGCTCCTGGCGGAATCCAGGGCCTTGCAGGATGCCGGTGCCGAACTGCTGGTCCTGGAATGTGTCCCCAGGGACCTGGCCGCTGAAATAACGAAGAACCTGGACATCCCGGTCATGGGTGCGGGGGCAGGAATCCATTGCGATGGCCAGGTCCTGCTTGCCTATGACGTCCTGGGCCTGACCGGCAGCAAGCTCCGGTTCGCCAAGGACTACCTGAAGAATGGCGCATGCGGTTCCCTGGCTGCCTTCCGGCAATTTGCCGAGGAAGTAAGGGCCGGCCAGTTCCCGGGGGACGAGCACAGCTTCGGGCTGGAAGGGGCGAAGCTTGCCTGATCCATCGCCTGATTCCCGCCAGCACCTGGATGCGCGAACCAAGGCCCGGATCTCCCGGGTCTTGCTGTTCCTGATCACCGTATCGCTGATGGGTATTGATCTCTGCCTGCCGTCCCTGCCCGCCATCGGCGCTCATTTCGGCGTCCCCGTGGCCCGCACCCAGCTGACCCTGACGGCCTTCCTGCTGGGGTTCGGACTGATGCAGGCCATCTATGGCCCGCTCTCGGAGCGGTACGGCCGACGCAAGATTATGCTGACCGGCCTGGTGGTGGCCGTTTTCGGCAACGCCTGCTCCATCTGGGCCCCAGGCATGGATGCCTTCCTGGTCTTCCGGTTCGTCGCCGGGGCCGGGAGCAGCGTCATCTGGGTGCTCCAGCGGTCAATCATGCGGGATGTGTTCGTGGAAAGGGCCGAAATGACGAGGTTCGCTTCCCACATTGCCGCCACCTGGGCCATGACCCTGGCGGCAGCGCCGATCCTGGGCGGCTACATCCAGACCTACCTGGGCTGGCGGTTCCAGTTTCTCCTGCTGGCCGCCTTGAGCGGTTTGGCGACGGTCGTGGTCTGGAATGCCCTGCCCGAAACCAAAGCGGCCGGCTCCCCAGCTGACGGCACGTTGGCCATGGTGAGGCGCGGCTACCTGGACCTGGGAAGGAACGTCCGTTTCATCCGGTACGTGCTCCTGTGCTCGCTGGCCTTCGGCGTCATCATGGCCTACAACGTCCTCAGCCCCTTCATCTTCATGGGGCATTTCGGCCTGAGCCCGGTGCGGTTCGGCTGGCTCGGGCTCCTGGTTTCCTGTACCTATTTCCTGACGACGTTGTTCAACAGCAAGTTCGGGGCGCGCTTCGCGACGGACCGCCTGCTGCGTGCCGGCGCTGCCCTGATGCTGGGAGGGGGTGTTCTCCTGGTCGGCCTGGAAGTGGCGGCGGTACACCACCCGCTCCTGCCCATGCCCGCGATCATGGCCAGCATCGTCGGCATGGGCCTGGTCTGCCCGAACGCGACGGTGGCAGCCATGTCCACCATCCAAACCCATTTCGGGCTTGCGAGTTCCCTGTTCGGCTGCATTCAGATCCTTGGCAGCACGGGCATCACCTGGATCTCCGGCACCTGGTTCCGACCGTCCTTGGCAGCCCTGGGCATCGTGGTCATCGGCATCGGCGCCGCCCTGCTCGGACTGATGCACCTGCCTGCAAGGAAATAAGTTCTCACTGAACCATCCATGGGGGTCGCGCGCAGCGCCTCTCTTCCAGGCAGCATGGAGGGATGGCCTTGCCGCCTGTCCCCTTGTCCAGCAACGCATTAACCCTTTGAACACAATGACGCTTAAACAGACAATAAAACCATCAAAGAAAAATCACATAAATTTCATCAGAAAATGTGGAAAAAATATTTCAATTCATTCATTTTTCCCTTGCGCTTGCATTGTTGCAAGCTAAATTGAAATAGACTCTTTTCACCCAAGTTTCTTGGGAATGCCGGGAGGCTGCCTTGTCGGAAACGATCAAAAAGGAGACCACCCACGAAAAGGAAAACGGCAAAGCCCGCCTGCTCGAATCCGCCATTTCGCTGTTTGCCAAGAAGGGCTACGAGGGTGTATCCATCACCGGTATTGCCAAGGATGCTGGTGTTTCCCACCAGCTCATCCAGCATTATTTTAATACAGGGAAAAGAGGTCTTTACATAGAAGCATACCTGATAGCGATAACGCAGGTCATGAGCCTCTATATCCAGGACATGCCGCCCATTCCAGATCCATCTGATCCCGATGCCAGGATGATTGCCGTCGAAGGCATCGTCACCTTCATTCGCAATATCGCCAAGGCTGCGGCAGCAGATACGGACGCCAAGAAGAGGGATGTGGTCGCCCTGGTCTACCGTGAAACCCTTGAACCATCCCCCGACCTCCGGGAAGACATCATGCGGCTGGTCTGGCTTCCCACCCAGCGGATCAGGGCTTTCCTCAAGATCCTGCTCCCTGAAATCTCGTTCCTTTCACTCGCCCTCATGACCACCGCCATCACCGGCCCTCTGTACCACGAGCGGGTCATCTCGGGTGTTCAGCGGATCTTATGGGATGGCATGCGGATACCGACTGAAAAAAAGTCTGCGTTCTTCATCGCCTATACCCTGCGGTTCCTTGGAATAGACAAGGAAATGCCAGCTGATCACCCTTACTCCAGAGATAATCTGGACAAGGTTCTCTTTTCTTTAACCTAGGCCTCTTCCGCCAGAGCAAAGGCAATCCCCCACCGAGGGGACGCAGGCACATTGTCTGCCGGAGGCCTCCTCACCCAGACAGGTAACGATATGCAAACCCCGATCGAAACATCTCCTGGGTCTGTTGCCGAGAAGCCGATGCTGAGGCAGGCCGGCGTGGACTTCGACCTGGTGGATTCCAGGTCCACCCTCACCGAAATGATCCAGTTGGGCGGGCTCTTCCCGATTTCCAGGATCGTCGACCGCCTTCCGTACACCGTGGGAGCCCTCAGGAGGTTGGCCAGGAACGGGCCGTTCTCGGACTGCTTCATGCCGGCCCATACCGGGAACAACGGTGACGCCACCCCGGCCTTGATTCACCTGGACCGCTTTTCGGAACGCTTCCAGGCGCTAGCCCAGCAGGCCCGGGAGGATGACGAACGAGCGTTCCTCGCCGAGATCGCCGCGTGCCTCGACAAACCAGGCAGCCCAGCGATCTGGAACCATCGGTCGTGATCCCAACCAGCATTTCTTCCGGAGCGGGCAGGTGGCATTTTTCCTTTTCGTGGACGAGAGCGGCCAAGATCACCGCGATTCCCCTTGCGAGGTCCTGGCTGGGGTAGCGGTCGAGGACCGGCTGCTCTGGAGCCTGATCCAGGAGGTGCAGGCCATGGAAGTTCGCTGCTTTGGCCGGCCATTCTCCAGCGAAGCACACGAGGTGAAGGGACGCGCCCTTCTGCACCGGAGGGTGTTCAAACAGGCGGCCCAGGGCGAGCCCTTCGCGCCGGACCAGCGCGCCGAACTGGCCCGGGAGTTGTTGGAGGATCCGCAGAACCCGACCCGCATGCGCATGACGGCCCTGGCCCAGGCCAAGCTCGCCTTTGTCCAGGAGGTGCTGGCGATCTGCGCCCGTTTCCGCTGCAAGGCCTTCGCCAGCCTGGTCCGCGCCGATGCTCCCCGGGTGGATTCAAGAGAGCACCTGCGCAAGGACTACGTCACCCTGTTCCAGAACCTCCATTACTTCCTGGAAGGCACCAACCCCCTCGCCCAGGGCGTCGTGGTCTTCGACGAGTTGGAGAAATCCCAGAGCCACCTGCTGATCAACCAGATGGACCGGTATTTCAAGCGCTCGCCCTACGGCCAGAGCCAGGCCGAACTGATTGTCCCGGAGCCCTTCTTCGTCCACAGCGACCTGACGACCGGGATTCGTCTGGCCGATTTTCTCGCCTACATCCTGTCCTGGGGATTCCGCACCACGGCCATGACCGAGCCTCGGCGGGCCGAACTGCTCCCCTTCGTGGAGCAGGCATGCGCCTTGCGCCACAGAGCCACCCGCGAATACAACGGGACCATGGCTGTCCATTGGAGCTTCGCCGTCCTGCAGGACCTCCGCCCCAGGGACCAGCAAACGGGAGCCTAGAAACCGAAAAGGCAATGCAGCGTTGCCGCCACAAAGCCCTCGGGGAGAGTCTGCAGCCGCCGAATCAGTTTCGCAAGAGGCATACCACCGCTTTGTTCGAAACCGCGATTCCTCTGGATCTTGCGATGGTCAGCCCGGCTTCGTGCCTGCTCCAACCCGGAACCAGGGCGGCCGGGAAACCACGCGCCCCCTGGCCCCACCCAGAGGTGGAGGCCACCATGCGGCATCAACAACGAAAGAATCATGCGGAAATCAGGGGAACTCTGGAGCCCCTTCCAGGGCGGGACTGGCCCCAGGCGGCAGAACCAACAGCTACCGGGTCCCCCACCCGGCAACCACGCTTGCGTAGTGGCTTTCGAGGCCCCAGACCATGACCGGCAGAGAGGTCGACCGTCCTCATACCCAGGCCCCCCTGACCGGGTTCCGGGTCCTTGAGTTCGAGGGTCTGGGCCCGGGTCCCTTCTGCGGCATGCTGCTGGCCGACATGGGCGCGGAAGTCACGCTACTGGAGCGTCCGGGCGATAGCCCCGCCCGCGCCTACATCGGCGAGGGACGCCAACGCGTGGTCCACCGGGGAAAACGCTCCCTGGGCCTCGACCTCAAGCATCCCGGAGCCGAGGCCCTGGCATTGCGGCTGGTGGAGCAGGCCGACATCCTGATTGAAGGGTTCCGCCCAGGGGTCATGGAACGCCTGGGCCTGGGGCCCGGGCCCTGCCTGGAGCGGAACCCGCGCCTGGTCTATGCCCGGATGACCGGCTGGGGCCAGGACGGCCCCCTGGCCGAAGCCCCGGGCCACGACCTCAACTACGCCGCACTCTCGGGGATTCTGGGCGCGAGCCGTCGGCACGGTGGCCCTCCCTGGGCTCCCCCCACCTTTGTGGCCGACATGGCCGGTGGCGGCGCCCTGCTGGCCTTCGGGGTGGCCTGTGCCCTGCTGGAAGCGAGCCGCTCAGGCCGGGGCCAGGTGATCGACGCAGCCATGGCCGAGGGGGCGGCGCTCCTGGGGCAGGCCCTGTTCAACTTCGAAGGAACCAAGCGAACCAATCCCCTGGCCGGGCGGCTCGTGGACTCCAGCGCCCCCTTCTACGACGTGTACCGATGCCGGGACGGCCGCTGGATCTCCGTGGCAGCCATGGAGCCGCCCTTCTACGCTACCTTCCTGCGGGCCCTTGGCCTGGAGGAGGATCCGGACTTTGCCGCCCAGCACGATCCCTCCCGGTGGCCCCGTATGCGCCGGCACCTGCGGGCGATGTTCGCAATTGAAGACCGGCAGCATTGGGAGACGGTCTTCCAGGGGGTCGAAGCCTGCGTGGCCCCGGTCCTCGACCTGGACGAGGCTCCCCGGCACTGCCAGGCCAGGGCCAGGGCCAGTTTCATCGAGTCAGGAGGGATCATCCAGCCCGCCCCCGCACCCCGGCTCTCCGCGACTCCCGCGCAGGTGCGTTCCTGCCCGCCTCTGCGTGGGGAGCACACCCGCTCCCTACTGGCGGAAGCCGGAATGGCGCCCGGCGAGGTCGAGCCGTTGTTTTGCTCTGGAACAGCTTGGGAGGTCAACCGACAAAAGTATTGAGCAGCCGTGTTCAATTCATAAGGCGGTTGACACGGTGGAGCCGGAGCTCGGCCACATGAAGAGCGATGGCCTGCTTGGCCGCAACTTCCTCAAAGGTATGGTGGCGACCACCCGATCAACGCCTTCCTCTGTGGTGCCGGCCACAACCTGCGCAAGTTCCTGGCATGGATCAGGCTTTGCCTGTTCGGATGGGCCAGACCTCAGGTGCGGGAAATCTGCGTGCTGTGCATTTTGCCTCTCTATCGCTTGCAGGCCGCCTGATCCCCCCGGCCAGGTTCGACACCACCCGGAACCCATTCGACGACGCCTCCGTCACCAGGAAGGGCATTTTCAAGGTCGACTAATTATCTACTCATTTCAACAAGGAGGTAAAGGTCCCCAGAATCTTTCCAGTCGGAACAAACACATCGAATTCGGTGCTGGCCGTGCGCCGGAAAGGGCCGGTCGCGCCCTGCCCTGTGGCTTCTACAGTTAGGACGTAATGGCCCGGCCCGCTGACCGGCAACGGGGCAATAAGGGATTGGGCCTGCAGGTCCGGAAAGCTCAGCAGTGAGAATGTCACTGGGCCAACCAGGGCATTGTCCAGGAACAGATTGGCCGTGATGGTCCCGGTAAAGCGCGGTTGGCGGTTCTCCATGAGGGACAGGGTGGCGTTGACCGGGGTACCTTGGGGGAAGGCCATACCCGGCACGAAGACGTTCATCTCGACCCGACTGCCGACGAACATGGCGTACACCACTGTGCCAGCGCCTGCCCACTGAGCCGCGGGCCACTGCAACTGCAGGCTCCAGTTGCCCGGAGCAGGGTTGGCGACCAGGGCCTGATAGGCGAAACTCGCCGGATTGCCACTATCATCGGGCGACCCCTGGCTTTGACCGTAGGTCAATCCCGAGGTTCCCGCCGCCCAGGGCAGCACAGTGCCGTCAGGCCGCACGAACTGGACCTGGGCCTGATCGGTCGGAAAGGCGGTGACCACCTGCAAGGAGTCACAGGCATCCACCGGGAGGGCGACCTGCGCCTGGCCGGAACCGGGCGGCACGACCACCGTGATGATGCATTCGGCCCGGGCCGTTGCGCTTGTGGTCTGGGCGAAGGCTGGGCTAGCGAGCGTCAGCAGGCTGAGTCCCAATTTCTGCAGGAGGCGGTGTCGGAGCATCGGGTTTTTCATCCTCTTTCCATAATTCGGTGAGATCTAGGAGGTCGAGCTGGATCGAATCAGCGGAACGGTGCTCGTAAATCGCCGTTCGAAAATCATAACTGACATACATATTGGAACCCATTTGCTCTTCGGTATCTTGGAGCACGGGCTTTGATTTAAAATACATGGTAATGGTTCCAACGAACTGCTTGTATTCCCGCTTCGTCCGGCCCTCCCCGCCCCACCACCCGCCGCCACCCGTTCGAAACTCGGATTTGTATTTCCCCTCGCTTCTAAAATCGAAAAATTCTGCCTCTGGAGGAACAACATACAAAGTGTTTCTATCCTGCTTGCGCCATTCGGTTGAAAATCCTCGATAAAATTTCGGGGATCTCTCTTTAAGTGGGTTGACAATTCGTTTTTCCTCTGCATCGAATTCATCTTTTGCCTTATCGAACCTCAACTCGTCATCTTTGTAATGGGCTTCTCTCTCCTCATAGTTAGTTCGGTAAGGGGAAGGATCGATGAAGGACAGCAGGGCAGTCCAGCGTTTAGATTGAGTATCATAAACAACCCAACTTTCATTATTATTGTTTTCGCCTTTAATTAAAAAACAGAGTGCACCGGTACCTGAATCCTGTTTGAAATAGAACCACCCAACCATTGACCCCATGGCTGGATCAATATCTCTTATTTTATAATCAATATATTCATGTTTTACCCATATTTTGGGGTATTGCGCCTGCGTTGCCCGAGGGGCCTGGCAACCAAGGTTGACGAAAACGACTAAGAATGCGGCTAGCGTCAGCAATCGATTCTGCATGGTGAACCTCAATAGGCCGGAGCATAAAATTGTTTCAGGTACCCAATGATCCCATCAATTACCGCAGGGTTTTTTGCCATGCTATGGTTGCCTGGATCTACACCCGGCAGGTTGCCTCCACGGAGTTGGCGCTTGACAGCAAAGTCATCCAGGAAGGAATGCCGGAACGTGACCCGGAAGGGAGGGGTTACGCGCTTTGGATTCTGCCCCTCAAGCTCGAGTGGCAGACAGCTCAAATAGGGTGCGACCAGATCGTTCGGCATCCAGGTTCCGAAGGCCGTGCCCCCTTGGACCACCATCACTGGAGCTTCACCGTTCCTGGTTTGAATGTATTCCCGGCCCATTTTCAGATTGCCCGAAACGGTCGCCATCATCCGATAAACCGAGGTCAGTCCAGCCCCGTTCATCCATACCGGCATGGGCGAGAGTATCTTGGCCTCCTGGCCGCCAATCTGCCCATCCCCATCAATGTCGGCGTCACCGGCGAGGGAGAAATACTGACCGTTGTTATTGTTAAAATAACTCCAATACTTTAATTCGACATTTCGGCCATCGTTCCCAGAGCTATTGCCATCCACATTGTAGCTCTGGTCTTTTAACGCGGCGCCATGAGGCGTGGAACCGAAACTGACGGCAAGTGACACGGCGGTAGTTGCCGATGAAATGCTTTGGACGACTTCCGGCGATGCACCACCATTGAACATACCGAGGCTCAATTTGGAGTTTGTTATCGCACAGGACAGATCAGATACAGGGGTACCCCGAAACGGCGTATCCAAGCTGAAAAGGCCTAATACATTAAAGTGTTTATTTGAATAAATAGCGTTGTATCTCTGCAACTCTTTCGTCACCAGGTACCGGCAATCACTGCCTCCTTTGCTATGGGCGACCAAGTGGCACATTGCATGGGCCCAGGTATCCTCACCCATCCCGTAGACCTGGAGCACGAGCGGGATCAGCACCTTCAATTGTTCTGCCGAGAACTTGTTGCCCGCGTTACCATGGCCATCATTCACCAGATCATCCTTGGAAACCGGAAGGTTGGCGTAGCGGTCCAAACCAGCCCGCAAATGATTGGCAACGTCATAATTAGTCAATTTTGCCGGACCCAAATCGATTTTATAGAACCAAGGGCCGGCATATTTACCATTTATTCCACATGATGAACAAGTGGGGCTGACCATCGCTGTGTTGTCCAGCGTCCGCGCTTGGCTACTGTCGCCCACCAGCGTGCTTGTCGCGGCCGCGGCATTCGTGGGTTCCTCCCAGGTGGTGTGGCTGGCGTTGGTTCCATGGATGAAGAGGATCGGCGCCATCGCCCCGAACTCGATCATGCCGTAGACGTGGATGCGATAGTGCATCTGGCCCGTGGCCGTGGTGCTCTTGAATCTCAGGGAAACCTGATTCACCCCGGGCACCGGAGCAAGATTCCCGCTGGTGCTGGGGTTTTCAGAAAGTTGAAAGAGGTCATCCACATGGCTGTCCGGGGTATACAGCGGCGACCCGAAACTGACTTTGAGTGAATCCATATGAAATTTGATGGTGTTCCAGTTGCCCTGATCCCCAGCTGCAGCCCGCACCCCGGTTACCAGTGGCGTGGTAAGCAAGCCGCCATTCTGGCCGTTCAAGATGAAGGGCAAGGCTTGCTGTGAAGTTACGAGCTCGGAGCTGAAGTTGAGGCTTTGGAGGGTCACTGTCCCGTTTGGGCTCCCAGGCAACCGCTCAATAAACACGAACAACGTGATCAGGCAGTCTGGGGTCAGGACGCCGTCACTGATCGCGCGCTGCTGATAGGTTTGCGCTGTCTGCGCCGCGCCACCTTGCTGAATAGGAAAAGTATCGCCTGGTGGGTGGGAGGTTACGCATCTGGCGATCGGGAGGGTCAACACCACGCTACTCATGGTGTCGCCACTGGCACTGCCAGAGAATACGAGCCCGTCCTTTTTGGCGGGGATTAGGCTGCTCGGCAGATCGATCTTTGCGCCCCCGGGCTGGTAGATATCAACCACCGCGTCGGCCCGCAACGGCTGAAACCCCATGGCCAGCCCGGTCAAGCCAAGCATTATCATCTTTTGGAGGTTCCCTCGATTGTTGGTCATGTGTGCCTCCATCCTGGCCTAGTTCGCGTCCAAATCTGTCAGTTTTACTGGGACCGTCTGGCCCAGGTTCTGGGCCGTGGCCATCACCTTGGTGTCGTCCTTTTCCTCCAGGATCAGGTCCGCTTCCGAAACCTGGTACGGCCCATCCTCGCCCAGGTCCGCCTGGAGTTGGGCCGCGCTGAACCAGACCTCCGGCGACTGGGTGCCCGGCCCGACGGCGGTGAATCCTGCGGTGGCTGTGCTGGTATTGCCGCCGGGGGAGGTCAAGGTCACCCGCAGGTCGTAACTGCCGGCATCCACGATCGCCACCGCGGGCAGGATCGACAATCCCTTCCCTCGGGTCACGGTGATGTAGGCCGTGGCCGTCCGGCCCTGGTCCTGGTAGGTCACCACCACCTGGCCGTTGATGGGCGGCGCGGTGAACCGGCCATCCGGGGTAATACTGCCTCCGCTCGCGCTGAAACTTGCCTGGGCACTGGGGGCATGCCCCTGGACCTGGAGGGGCAGGACATCCCCCGGCATCAGGCTGGCCGTCTGGGGCGACAGCGCCACCGGGGCCACAGTCACCTTGGCCTCGGCAAAGGCGGAAGGGTTGCTCATCAGGGTCGCCTTTACGGTGAAAGTGCCGAGCGTGGCGGGGGCCTGGTAGGTGCCGTCCTGGCTGATGTTTCCGCCGCCGATCTCTTCAACCGACCAGACTACCGGACCGGCCATGGCACCCGAGGTGGTCGCGGTGAAGGCCATCGAACCGCTTGCCAACGCGGTCGCTGCGGGCGGAGCGATGTCGATGCTGACCGGCAGCGCCACTTCCTGGGGCGACTGTGCCAGAGCAGTGACCACCAGTTTCTTGCCGCCAGACAAGAGCTGGTTGTCATAGACAATGCCGTTGTCCAGCAGCCATGCCCCGGTCACCGGGAAATCGTAGATCGGCGCCAGGGTCATCGGCCCGTCCGGGGTCCACATCAGCTGCTTCAGATCGAACACCCAGGCGTGGGTGTTGTTGACCTCCACCCCCACCAGCATGTTGGCCGGATCGGGATTGATGCGGGTGACCTTGCCCGGACCGAACCCGCTGAGGTCCGCGTATCCGTACGCGCTGGCACCGTATCCGGCCTGGCTGGTGCCCTGGACCTTCATGACCCAGAAATGGCCACTGGTGCCGACGCTGGTGCCAGCCAGCAGCAGGGTGCCCTGCTCGGTCCCGTTGGGGCCCTGCCATCTGCCGCTCATGACTTCGACCTTGTCGGCATGCTCATGCTGAACCACGGCACTCAGATCGTGGATCCGGCCATCCATCCCCAGCGGGCCGCCGCCTTCAAAGGTGGCCAGGGCGTCAGCCTGCCCCACCTTGCCGTCGATCAGGGTCAGCAGTCCTTCGCTGTAGCCCATGGCCGCGAAGCCGATGGGCAGGCCCTGATCGTCCCCGGTGATCACCCCACTCATCATGCTGGGCTGGGCCAGGGCCGTTCCATAGAATCCGTTGCTGGCCACCAGGCTCTTGGGATTGGGGAAGTAGCCGATCTGGGTCCGGGACCGTTCGGCCAGCACCTGCACGCCGTTGAAGGCAGCCCCGCTGGATTGCAGGGTCTGGGCATCGGCCGTGAAGGAATTCTGCCAGGCGTTGGCATCCCACAGGCTCAGCCCGCCGCGCAGCTTTACCACCCCGAGCACGCCGCCAGCGCTGCCCAGACCCTCGCCCCAGTTGTCGGACAGGGTGCCAAGGCTGCTGGACATCAGCAGCTTGGGCGTGCTGTTCTCGCCCAGGGAGGCGGCGTCGCCGGTGATGTCGAACACCCACACCGTGTTGTTCCGGCTTTCATAGGCGGAAGGCGAGCCGTTGGTCCACATGTACGCCTCGGTCGCCTGGTTCGAGCTGGACAGGACCAGCAGCAGGTCCCGGCTCTGGCCGTTGAGGCTCACCCCGGTGGCCACGCGCAGGCTGGTCAGCTGGTGCTTGTAGAAGGGTTGACCGTCGGCCCAGCCGTTCAGATAGAGTGCGCCCTGGGGATCCCAGCTGCCGTGGCAGCCGAAGGCGTTCCTGGCCACCGGCTGGCTTGGATCGGAGACGTCGAGCATCCGGATCGATTGCAGGGGGTAGCCGTCGTAACCCAGGGTCCCGGTCTGCTCGATGGCGTAGATCGTCCCGCGGTTGAGCACCATGGCGGTGTAGCGCTGCGCCCCGGTCAGGGTCCCCACCGGATCCGCGCCGCGCACAGTGAACGACCAGCTGACCGGCACCAGGTTGCTGGGGTTCGGCTGATCCAGGTCGGCCAGACTCGCGATGGCCACGGTCACCTTGGAGCCCAGGCTCAGCACCTGGGTCGGCACAATCCAGATTTCCTGGGCGGGGCTGCCGTCCACCATCTGGCCGTTGGACAGCAGGGTGAAGTCCACCGCCGCCCCGTTCACCTGCACGGAGAAGCCGCTCTTGTAGGCCATGACCGGTTCGTTGAAGGCGACCTTGATCACGACCGAAGGATCCACCTCCGAGTCCCCATCACCGGGGTCCCGGCTCAGGAGCAGCGGCGGCCCAGGCAGGGACGGCCCCAGCGGGCCGCCGTCGGTCACCATCACGTCCAGGCTGGTGTTGCCCTGGACCGGCTTGCCGCTCCAGCCGACCACGTCCACATGCCAGTCGCCGGACTGGGTGAAGGTCACGGGGATGGACTGGGGCAGGCTGCCGAAGCTCTGGGTCAGAGCTCCGGTGAAGTTGCCCCGGACCACCGGCTGGCTGCCATTTTCCAGGTCGAGGGTCAGGGTGGCGCTGTCGCCCACGGCGAACACCGAGCGCGCGCTGCCGGTGCTGTCCACCATCCGGGCCAGCATGCGCGGCGCGGTCAGGGTCGGGTCGAACGGATTGCCGCCCATGCTGGTGATGACCAGATCGTTTTCATAGAGGCTACTGCTGAAGCCCAGCGAGGCGGCGGTGGGCGAACCGGCGTCGATGCTGGTCTCCCCGGTGCGGGGATCCACCCCGAACAGGGCGATGAAGTCCTGTCCGGGGATCACCAGGGGCACGTCGGGGCCACCGATGGAGAAATAGCGCCCCTGCGCGTCGCAGGTGGCCAGCATCCGCCCCTGGGCCAGCCGACCGGCCACGGCCGCGGGCAGGCCGATGGTGCCGATATAGCGGTGCACCTCGGCATCCGGCAGGCCACTGTAGCAGGTGGCCGAGGCGGTGCCATTGCAACTACCCAGGCCGTTCCAGTTCCGGTAGACCCGGCCGGATTCGTAGCAGTACTGCGCCGGCATCCCCACGGACCCGACGCAGAAGATATCCATGAGGTCGTCGACGATGTCATACAACCCCACGGCCAGCATGGCCGTCTTGCCCTGGACCGAGGCGGTCCGGGTCCGGGCCGCCGGCAACGAGACCCGGGCCTGGGCCGACAGGTTGCCGGACGCCAGGCTCTGGCTGGCCGCACTGACGGTGATGGCCGCCAGCTGCAGGGTGATCGGCCCGGCCGGATCCGGGAAGCGCAGCCCGCCCATGCCGACCAGCTTGCTGCCGTCGGCGCTGAGCTGGGCAGTGTCCATGAGGATGTGGCTCAGGTCCTGGGTGCCATCCGGCAAGGTGGTGGTCTGAGCCCGGAACAGCGCCACCGGACCGTTGCCGTCGCTCCGGGGCGCCAGGTTGATCCCGGCCGGCAGGGCCGAGACCGGGAGCTCCACCCGGGGCGCAACCTGGAAGGTGACCGGGGCGCTGGCGGAGATCCGCAGGCCCGGGCCGGTCCGTTCCCAGGCCATCACGGCGCCGTCGGCGATGGCCGGCAGCTGCGGCAGCGCCTGAACCTGCAGTTCCACCGGGGCCGCCACGGCGCCCGCGGGCACGGTGATGGCCAGGCCGCCGGGCCCCTGCACCCGACCGCCGTCCACCCCCAGGGTGGTGTGTCCGTCCGGAGCCACGTAGCAGCTGAGGGTGCCGGTGACGATTTGGCCGTTCCGCAACTGCACGGTCGCGGTAAGCCGGTCGCCCAGGTTGGCCGACATCGCAACCACCAGATTGCCCGAAGGCGGCATGACCCCGCTGGCGTCCGAGCCCAGGCCGGGATTGGCGATCTCCACCAGGGACCAGGGTGGCACCGCCCCCGCGGGGATGGTCACGGTGATGTTGAGATTGGCGTCCGGGTAGCTGAGCTGGATCTGGCTCAGGTCCGCCGGGGGGATGACGGCCTGGGCCGCGGTGCTGAAATGCCGGTCCAGGGTCGGGGCGGTGCCGCCGGCCAAGCCAGCCAGGCCGGTCACGGAAAGGTGGAACTGGGCGCCCATGGGCAGGGCGGCGGCGGGTGTCAGCAGCAGGGTCCGGCCATCCTGGCTCAGGTTGCTGCCCAGGACCAGAGGCACCGGCGCGGCCGGAGCCGCGGGCACCTGGAACAGCTGGATCCCTGTCAGGCTGGCCGGATCCATGGCGGTGCTGGTGGCCAGCACCAGGACCTGGCCCGGGTCCACCTGGGCCCCTTCGGCCGGGCTGAGGGTTTCGATGCTGAACGGGCGGACGTTGAGGCTCAGGCTGGCGCCGGTGCTGGGCACCGGCGCGCTGACCGTCCCGCTCAGGCCCAGGTCGTAGCGGGAGCCGGTGACGGTCGCGGTCGCACCGGACGCGGCCACCATAGCCGGGACGGCGAACGCCCCGGCCGGGCCGGACACGGCCGGCACTAGGCCGGCGGTCACGGTGACGTCGGCCACGGTGGCGGCGGATCCGGACAGACCTGCCGCCTGAGCCAGGGCGCTGCCCTGGCTGAGGGCCGGCCGGAGTCCGGACTTGGCGCCCAGCTTGGCGAGCATCACCTGGGCCGACGCCGCGGGCAGCAGCGTGGTGCCGGCGACCCAGTCCCAGGCGCCGACCGGAGCCAGCACCGTGAAGGCGCCCCCGGCCAGGACCGGGTTGCCGCCGGCCGGCGTCACCAGGGTCCAACCGGTGCCCTGGAGCTGCAGTTCGCCCACGGCGGCCACGACGTTCTGGCCCTGCACCGAGCGGCGCTGCAGCAGCAGCGGCCTGGCCCCGGCCGGAACGGCCAGGGCCGTGCCATCCAGGGTGAAGCCGAGCCCGGCCTGCAGGGTGCCCACCACGTCCACGCTGAAGGACGCCAGCGGGGTCCCCTGCCCGGCCAGTTCCGGCCAGAGCTGGGTCAGGTCACCGCTGTCCGTGGCCACCCGCACCAGGGTGGTGCCGGTCACCGCGCCTGCGGCCAGGGTCGCGGTCACCCCGTTCTGGCTGACCGAGCCGCCGCCGGCGCCGATCAGGTCGGAACCGCTGTCGGCCAGCTGGGTGCCGTCGTGGTAGAAACCCACCAGGATCCGGCCCTGCACCAGCTGGTTGGCGGCGAAGGTCCGGCTCATGCGCACCGGCAGATGCAGGCCCAGCCCACCGGTCGCCCCGGTCAGGACCGGAGTCCCGGCCGAAGCCTCCAGCAGCCACTGGGAGGCCACCACGTCCTGGGTGAAGGCGTCCGGCTCGATCACCGGCTGGTTCACCAGCGTGTAGCTCTGCAGCACGTCGGTCTGGATCAGGGTGGCGGAGGGGATCGCCTGGCCCCCGAAGCTCAGGGTGAAGGCGGCCGTTGCGCTGGCGCCGTTGATGGCGGCCGCGGTGGGCAGCAGCGAGGGGGTGATGCTGCCCATTGCTGTCAGCCCGGCCACCCAGGCGGCACCGGCGAAGCCGGGCAGCACCGAGCCAGTTACCGGCGCAGGCGGCGCGGTGGCGCCCGCATCGGCCAGCAGCAGGGCGTAGCCGCCCTCAGCCGGAAGCGCCAGGGCGGTGAGGGCGTTGCCGGCCAGCGGTGCGGCCAGCACCGTCCAGGCGTGCTGGACCGGATCCCAATGGGCCCATGTCAGCATTGGCTCTTCCATCCTCTCCTAGTCCGCATCCAGATCCGCTAGTTTTACCGGAATGGACTGGCCCAAGTTCTGGGCCGTGGCCACGACCTTGGTGTCGTCCTTTTCCTCCAGGATCAGGTCCGCTTCCGAAACCTGGTACGGCCCATCCTCCCCCAGGTCCGCTGCAATAAATGTAGCAGTAACAATACAATCACAATGTTGTTTTAATTAATGATCCCATCTATCACCTTTCCCCTCAGCCCTTAACCGATCACCAAGTATACGGTATTCAGACGCTTTCACAGGATTCCGTTCGAGACCGTATAGACCAAATTCGTATGCACGAGAGAGTTCCTCAGCACACCATGGCCTATCAAATCCAATTCCATATTTAAGCCAAAAAACAACTTGTCTCTTATCCAATACCCGCCACATACTCACAAGTTTCTTAATTGCATGTTCATTGCCTTTTTGGGCGGACCTAATTAGCAAATCGTACCCTTTTTGTTGATCTGAGTAAAAAACGATCTTTGGCCAGTACGTCATATAATCCCGCCCTAGAAGGTACATCGCTTCACTGTTCCCCAAACAAGCAAGTGTATGCAAACGAACAAATAGAGAATAAAAACAAATAACTACATGAATAAAAATTAAAGCAATAACACAAAGGAGCACTCTCACAGGACGCCTCATCGAATTAAACCAATATATCATCGCTTTGAAATTAGTCTGAAGCATTTAATCTCCAACCATTTTAGCAAATTAATCATCGTGATAAATAATTACAAAACCACAATCGAACAGGATGATAATACATACATGCATTTTTGTCGACATCAATTTTCCAAGCCGACTTCCTCCTGTCGCAGCTATCAAGTTCCACAATTTTTATCATTGGTCTATGCATCTTGGTTTCCCGTTGAATTTATTTGGAAACAGAGTCGGAGTAAGAGTCGATGGATTCGACATTATATTACCCACATAGCCATTTGTCATATTGTGCTCGGTAATATTTGGTCCCCACGCCTTTGACGAATGGTATATAACTTTATGGAAACTAGTCCATGCATCAAACAACGCCTTTGGTGGAATGAGACAAATGCCAGGAAGCCAACCTAACAGTTTTTGATATTCATCACCGGCAGCGCTTGGGCCCTTGAGCATTGGCCTCAATGTCAACTGGAAAGGATCATTCATTCCAAGCAAAGCCACCAAATCATTCTTGTTTACATGATGGGTATAGCTCTTATATCTTTGGGTTGGGCCCCAGTCATACATATTGGCAGCTCCACCATGTATCGATTCACCCCCAATCGACCGGGTAGAGCACATCCATGCTCGGAGATTGTGAGCTGACTTGTTGAGGTTCCCACGTTCGACCGGTCATCCACCCGGTTCGAGGGCCGGCGCTGGCTCT
>Ga0302275_10002130_pt1 | contig 20996 bp, 9 predicted proteins | sample III_Bog_N2_2_FD_200229 | JGI IMG/M metagenome (GOLD analysis project Ga0302275, IMG submission 200229) | Peat permafrost microbial communities from Stordalen Mire near Abisko, Sweden - III_Bog_N2_2 | ecosystem: Environmental > Terrestrial > Soil > Wetlands > Peat | place: Sweden: Abisko... | reverse complement strand
GATGACGGAGTTGGCGTCTCCTCGGTCGACCTCAGCGTTGTTGGCCGCGAAGTGTTTGGCGACGCCGGCGACGCCCTTGCTTTGCAGGCCGAGGATGTAGTGGGCAGCGATTTTGCCGGCGAGGAAGGGGTCTTCGCCGAAGTACTCGAAGTTGCGGCCGTTCTGCGGGGTTCGATAGATGTTGATGCCGGGGCCGAGCAGGAAGTAGACGCCGCGGGCGCGGGCATCCTCGCCGAGCATCTGGCCGACGCGGTTGGCGAGATCGATGTCCCAGCTGGCGGCGAGGTTGATGCCGGCGCCGTAAGCGGTGCTGGGGCCCCAGGAGCGGACGCCGAGGGGGCCGTCGGACATTTTGAGCACGGGGAGGTTGATGGCGGGCTCGCCGGGGCCGGAGATGGCGTCGTCGCCGCCGAGCAGGTGGAGCTTCTGGTCGAGGGTGAGCTTGCTGATCAGGCCGTCAACGCGGCGCTCGACGGCGGGCGAGTCCAGAGTGAGACTTTGCGCGCACGCGATGGGCGCAAGAGAGGCAAGGAGCGCCGCAACGAGGTGGCTGCAGCAGGACCGAAGCGAAGCCGAGTGGAGGTGAGGCGTCATGGAGGTTCCGCGGTGCGAGCGTGCGGGTGGGAAGCGGTTCCACGGCAGAGGGCGAGGGCTGCCGTGGAACGGTTGCGCTAAAAACTATAGCGGAGGGAGCCCTGCATGCGGCGGCCCTGGGTGAGCAGGGGCGAGGAGTAATCGCCGAAGGCGTTGCCGCCGGAGAAGGGGTTGTTGACGGCGGAGCGGGGATCGAACTTGACCTGGTTGAAGAGGTTGAAGATTTCGGCGGAGAACTTGAGCTGGTGGGTGTCGGCGATGTGGAAGACCTTGGACATGCCGGAGTCGATGCTGGCGTAGCCGTCGCCGCGGAAGTAGTTGCGCTGGCCGGTTTCGCCGGGATAGGGAAGGCGCAGCTGGGAGAGGGCCGTGGCTTGATTCTTGAGCGCGTTCGGCTGGCCGTCGGCTGGGTTCTTCTGGTGTCCGCCGCTGGCGATGCGGGATTTGGCGATCATGAAGCTGGGGTCGTTCCAGTCGGTTGTCCAGCCTAGGCCGTCGTTGGCGGTCCAGGGCAGGCCGCTGGTCCAGTGGCCGAGGGCGTTGATGGTCCAGCCGCCGACGATCTCATCGGCGACGCGGTTCATGTGGGAGCCGACGGCCTGACCGCGGCCGAAGGGCAGGTCGTAGCGCATGTTGAAGATGAGGTTGTGGCGGGTGTCGAAGTCGGAGGGCGCGTAATTCTGATGAGGCGCGAAGACGTTGATGATCTGGCTCCAGATGAAGGAGCCATAGGTTGCCACACGCTCCGTGTCGGAGCCTTCGTCGAGCGACTTGGAGTAGGTGTAGTAGGCGTCGTACTGGAGCTGGTGGGTGGAGGGATGGTGGAAGGAGAACTGGATGCCGTTGTAGCTGCTGGTGCCGACGGAGGACCAGGTTTCAATGGAGCCCCACTGGGGATCGAAGAAGCGATAGAGCTGGTTGTTGGGCGCGCCGGGAGCGTAGCCGTAGTCGAGCGTGTAGAGGGCGCTGAGCTCGTTGCCGCGGTTGGGGCCGAACTGCGTCTGATAGAGATTCTGCGTGGCTGACTGGCCGCCGCCGGCAGCGAGGGGGAACATGTCTTCCCAATACTGAATGGGCTGCACGGCAGAGACGGGGGTGTTGGCATCGACGAGCTTGGCCATTGCGGTGCCTGCGGAGTAGAAGGAGCCGCCACCCTGGGGATCGATGAGGTTGAGCGGGGTGCCGAGGTCGCGCATCTGCATGAGGCGGCGGCCCTGGCGGCCGGTGTAGCTGAGCTCGACCATGTTGCCTTTGCCGATCTGGCGCTCGATGGAGAGATCGCTGACCAGCGCGTAGGGCGTGTGGACGCTCTGATCGATGCTCCAGGCCAGGTTGCCGCTTTGGCCGGGAGTCACCGGGAACGAGCCGCCGGGCGTGGGCGGGGGCAGGATGGATGTGGGCGGGCTGTTGAATGCGGTGAAACGCGGCGCGGTGTCAACGGTCTGGTTGATGCCGCTGGATGCGTTGGTGGAGAGGCCGTAGGCGCCCTGCTCGTCGTATGCATCAATGAGCGCGAGGCCGAAGTGGTCGTAGTACATGCCGTAGCCGGCGCGGATGGCGGTCTTGCCGTTGGAGCCGAGCAGCTTGGCGAGGATGCCGTTGCCGGTCATCTCCGGCGAGTAGGCGATGGCGATGCGGGGGGCGATGTCGAGCTTGTCTTTGGACCAGAGGTCTGGCGCGTGGTTGGCCTTGCCTGCGGGCACGAAGGAAAACGGATCCTGAAGGGTCTGGCCATCGATCGCGCCGACGGCACGCCTGGTGAACCAGCTGTTGAGGTTCACGTTGGGCATGACTTCCTGGCCGTTGCGTTCGTAGGGGACTTGCAGGATGGAGTGGCGCAGGCCGAAGGTGATGGTGAGATTGCGGCGCGCCTTCCAGGTGTCTTGCGCGTAGTACTCGAGCTCGTGCGAGACGTAGTGGCGCGAGGGCCACTGGCCGCTGGGCATCACGTTGAGATTGTTGCCGTCGACGATGTAGTTGTAATAGCCGAAGGCCTGGGTGATGAGGCCGGTGATGTCGGAGATGGCGTTGTTGTATGCGCCGTAGAAGCTCTGGTTGACGGCGGGAAAACCGAAGTTGCCGGGATCGAGATCGCCGCCCTGGCCGGCGATGCTTCCGGTGGTGAGGTAGTTGGCGGTGACGTTGGCGTCGGTGTAGAGAGTGTTGTCGCCGGCGCGGTTGTTGGTGATGCCGCGATAGTTGAAGCCGAACTGGAAGGTGTGCTGCTTCTTGTTCCAGCTCAGATCGTCGACCACGTTCTGCACGGGAACGAGGATGACCTGCGAGGTGCTGTTGGTGGCGGTGAGGGCGCTGATGGAGGCGAAGTTCACGTAGTTCGATTGCGTGGCGCCGCGATTGGCGAAGCCCTGGCGGACGTAGCCGTAGCGGAAGTTGTTGACGAGCGCGTTCGAGATGGTCCAGATGTCGCCGGCGGCGATGCCCTTGTTGTTGGAGTAGAGCTCGGAGTCGGGGATGCCGTGGGGGAACTGCTCGGCGGAGGCGACGTTGTCTCCCTGGAGGTTGCCGCGGACGAAGAGACGATGGTGGCTGCCGAGGTCGTAGTCGATTTTGCCGATGTAGGTGTTGAGGTCCTGCGGGGCGGGGGAGGAGAAGCTGAACACCTGCTGGTTCAAGTCGTCGCCGCTGCCGCCGGCCTTGATGTTGGGATCGGGGAACTTGGAGAAGTAGCTCAGGACGGCGGCATTCACGCCTGGACCCGCCGGGCATCCGCCCTGGGCGAAGCAGTGGGGGTCCATGCTGGCGATCTGGGTGGGGTTGAGCGTGGTAACGGTCCCACTGGTGTTGACGTAGGAGAGATTGCCCTGACGGAAGGCATCTGTGGGCACGGTGTTGCTGATCTGCGAGCTCTCGGCAAGGCGCTGCTGCTCATAGGTGAAGAAGTAGAACAGCTTGTCTTTGTGGACGGGGCCGCCGGCCGATGCGCCGAAGGTGTTGCGGAGCAGCTTGGGAGCGATGTTGGGCAGGCCGTTGGAGAGCTCGGCCTCCTTGTTGAACCAGTCGTTGGCTACCGTATCCGTGGGCCGGTAGAACTCGTAGGCGCTGCCGTGCAGGGCGTTGGTTCCGGCGCGGGTGACGAGCGAGACCTGAGCTCCGGACGAGCGGCCGGTGTCAGCGTTGGCGTTGGAGGTGACGACGCGGAATTCCTCGACCGAGTCACGCGTGGAACGCAGGACGCCGGTGTAGGCGTAGCCCTTGGTCTGCGTGTTGTCGTCGAGGCCGTCGAGGGTGTAGTTGCTCTGGTCGGAGCGGGCGCCGTTGACGACGCCGCTGCGGCTGTCGACGTCCTGCTGGGCGGTGGATTTGTCGCCCAGGAACAGGACGCCGGCCTGGAGACTGAGCAGGTCGAGGACGTTGTTGCCCTCGAAGGGCAGGCTCTGGATCTGCTGGTTGTCAAAGGGGGTGCCGAGCGTGGCGTCGGAGTTGTTGAACGACAGGCCTTCGGCGTTGACTTCGACGGTGGTGGTGGACCCGCCGACGGCCATGGCGATGTTGAGCGTGGCCGGCTGGTTGACGAGCAGCTCGAGCGAGTAGCGCTTCTCGGCGAAGCCGTTGGCGGTGGAGTCGACGCTGTAACGACCGGGCGGCAACTGCTCGAAGTTGTAGTCGCCGCGGTCGTTGGTGACGCGGGAGACGGTGAAGCCGGTGGCGCTGTCAACGAGGGCGACGGTTGCGCCGGGGATGACGGCGCCGTTGGGGTCGTGCACGGCGCCGCGCAGGGATGTTTGCGAAGTCTGCGCGAAGCCGAGGTTGAAGGCAAGGAGTCCGAACAAAATGGATGCTGGAAGCGTCAGGCGGCCGGAAATTACGCGCATGGGGGTCTTGCCTCACTGAGGAGCCGTGTGTACTATTGTTCGAGCGTGGCACCGTTCCCACAGTATGTACCAACCCGCGAAATGCTTTGTCAAGAAATTTCGTTGGATTTTTTGAGGTACATGCACTGAATCGCCAAGTGTAAAGCGTTTTACCGGTTGAACGCTGCGGCGCAGAGAGCATGGATTGCGGGTGCGAAACGGCAGAAATCGGGGCAACAAATCATCGCATTGAGCGATGGTTCGAAACAGCCGGACAAGCTGGAGCGGCGCGGATGCGGCGCCGGGGCCAGGAAGAGGTTGAACGATGAAGGCGACGCGGCGGAGACTGCTGAAGCTGGTGGGCGCGAGCGCCGCGGCTCCGCTTCTGGATGCTCGGCTGGCGCGTGCGTTGCGGCCGCCAGGCGAGCAGCCTGCGGCGTACAAGGACGCGACGTTGCCGGTAGAGACGCGAATCGGCGACCTGCTGGGGCGGATGACGATCGAGGAGAAGGCGCGGCAACTGGACATGTACGCCGGTGTTCTGAAGCACATTCACGAGTTTCACGACGAGATGGATGCGCTGAAGAAGGCGGGCTTCAAGGCCGAGGACGCGGAGCGGCTTTGGGGCGACACAGGCGTGGGCAGCATTCACGACCTGTACCCATCGCCGGAGCTTTCAAACACGATTCAGCGCTGGGTGGTGGAACACTCGCGGCTGGGGATTCCGGCGCTGTTCATTGAAGAGGGGCTGCACGGATATCCGGCGGGAACGATTTTTCCATCGCCGATCAACCTGGGGTCGACGTTCAATCCAGAGCTGGCGCGACGCACAGGGGCGGCGATTGCGGCCGAGGCGCGGGCCAACGGGGTGGCGATGATTCTGGCGCCGGTGCTGGATTTGGCGCGCGAGCCGCGCTGGGGACGCGTGTCCGAGGGCATGGGCGAGGACCCGTACCTGACTGGGCAGATGGGCATGGCGTATGTGCAGGGAGCGCAGGGCGAATCGCTGAACACGGACCACTCGGTGGTGGCGGAGCCGAAGCACTTTGTGGGTCACGGGTCGCCGGAGAGCGGGTTGAACACGTCGCCGGTGCACATGGGCGAGCGTGAAGTGCGCACGGTGATGCTGAAGGGGTTTGAGCCGGCGATCCGCGAGGGGCACGCGATGGGCGTGATGGCGGCATACCACAACATCGACGGGATTCCGATGACGGCGAATCCGCTGATGCTCATCAAAGTACTGCGCGAGGAGTGGGGATTCAAGGGATTTGTTCTGTCGGACCTGGGCGCGATCCGGCGGCTGAACGAGGACCATCGCGTGACGGCGACGATCAAGCAGTCGGTGTGCCTGGCGATCAACTCGGGCGTTGACATGCAGTTCTACGACTTTGAGCACGACGAGTTTCAGACTGCGGTGAAGGCGGGGATCGAGGATGGGAGCTTGTCTGCTGCGGCGCTCGATCGCGCGGTGTCATCGGTGCTGCGGGTGAAGTTTGCGCTGGGTCTGTTTGAGCGGCCGTATGTCGATCCTGCTCTCGACGGGAGGGTGCGGCGGTCGCAGGCGCATGTCGATCTGTCGTTGCAGTCGGCGCGGGAGTCGATGACGCTGCTCAGGAATGAGAACCGGCTTTTGCCGCTTGCGCGCTCGCTCAAGAGGATTGCGGTGGTGGGGCCGAATGCGAACGTGGCGCGCTACGGCGATTATGCGGATGAGAACGCGGGCGCGAAGATCAGCATGGTGGATGGGATCAGGAGCATGGCACCGCACGCGGAGATTGCATTCGACGATGGCAAGGACATAGCCACAGCCGTGAGCGCGGCGCGCGACGCAGAGGTGGTGATTGTGGGCCTGGGCGAGTGGACGGAGATCTCCGGCGAGTCGCACGACCGCTCAAGCCTGGATCTGCCTGGCAACCAGCAGGCGCTGCTGGAGGCGATGGTGGCGACAGGAAAGCCGGTGGTGCTGGTGCTTCAAAACGGACGGCCACTGACGATTCCCTGGGCCGCGGCGCACGTGCCGGCGATTCTTGAGGCGTGGTTTCCGGGCGAGTTTGGCGGGACGGCGATTGCGGAGACGCTGTTTGGCGTGAACAATCCGGCGGGGAGGCTGGCGGTTTCGTTTCCGCGGACGATCGGGCAGTTGCCGGATTTTTACAACTACGATCCATCGAAGGAAGACCAGTATGTGGATGGCGACGACAAGCCGGTGTTCGCGTTTGGCTTTGGGCTGAGCTACACGACGTTCGCCTATCGCGACCTGAAGATTGACGCGCCCAGGGCGGGGAGCGGCGAGGACATTCGCGTCAGCGTGGTGGTGAGCAACACGGGAGACGCTGCCGGCGACGAGGTGGCGCAGCTTTATGTGCGCGAGGCTGTCACTTCGGTTGTGACGCCGGTGGAGTCGCTGAAGGGCTTCTCGCGCATTCATCTGAAGCCGGGCGAGAGCAGGACGGTTGAGTTCGGCGTGAAGCAGAGCGAGATTGCGGTGTGGAACGCGCGCGGCGAGTGGGCAGTGGAGCCGGGCGAGTTTACTGCGTGGGTGGGCGGATCGTCGCAGGCCCGGCTTGAGGGCAGCTTTGAATTGAAGACGGATGCGAAGAGTTGAGATGGATGGAGGTTGGCACCTTGAAGGCAAAAGCGCAACAGGAACGGGTTAACGCGGAATCGCGCGGCGCGGGCTGGGAACCGGATGCGGTGACCAGAGTGGAGAATGGCGTGGTGGAACTGGTGGTTCGCAGTGAGGGCGGCCACCTGGCCGAATTCCGATTCTCCGGTGCAGATGGGGCGGCGTCGCCGAATGTGCTTTGGGAGTCGACGTGGAGACACGACAGACTGGAGGACACGAGCGCGGAAGACCTGGCGAAGACGGCCGGGTTCACGGGCCACGGGCTGTGCCTGGACTACTTCGGCGGGCCCTCGGCTGAGGAGAAGGCGCGTGGGATGGTGCAGCACGGCGAAGCGGCACGAGCGGTGTGGGAGCTGTTTTCATCAGAGGCTGGTGGGGAAGATGCAGCGCATTGGCGCGTTGATCTGCCCATTGCGCAGTTGTCGTTTGAGCGCAAGGTGCGGCTGGGCAGCGGCGAGAGTGTTGTGTTTATCGAAGAGACGGTGACCAACAGGCGCGACGCGGAGCACGTGTGCGACTGGGTGCAGCATGCGACGTTTGGGCCGCCGTTTGTGACCAGCGAGGACACCAGCTTTGTTGCGTCGGGCGCGCGGGGACTGACGGCGCCGGATGGCTATGGGGCGGACTCGCTGGTGGCGAGCGGCCTGGAGTTCGATTGGCCGTTTGCGCCGGCGGATGGGCCTGAAGCGGGAGTAGTAGACTTGCGCCGGCCGTTTGCAACCAGGGGCAAAGGGATCACGGCCGCTGTGGAGATGGACCCGCGGCGCAGTGTGGAGTTTATTGCCGCCGTGAATTGCAAGTACGGACTGGGCGTGGGGTATTGCTTCCGGCGCGAGGACTTTCCGTGGATGATGGTGTGGGAAGAAAACTGCGTGAGGCAGGACGAGCCGTGGCTGGGGACAGCGCAGGCGCGGGGGATGGAGTTTGGATCGACGCCGCTGCCCAGCGGACGCGAGGTCACGCTGCGCCGCGGACGACTGTTTGACACACCAAGCTGGTGCACGCTGGCCGCGCATGAAGTCAAAAAAGCGCGCTATGTGATGTTTCTGTTTTGGGTTCCGGACGAGTGCGATAACGTGACGGATGTGACGGTGCATGGCGACTCGATTGATTTTGCCGGGGACGACGGAGCGTTCGCGTTTTCGATTCCGGCGCACGGGTGCGAAGAGTTTCTTTCTTCAGGACATTGAGCATTCCGTCCGAAGCGATAGCGGGGCGCTGCGGTTGCAGACCTGGGAGGGTGCGGTGAAAGCTCGGCTCATGCAGGCCAGCATTCTGTCGATCGCAATGTCTGTCTGCTGTGCTGTACCGGCGGATGCACAGAGTGCCGCGGTTGCGCCGTATCAATTCTCGGCAAAAGGGCAGACGGCGCTCGACAGGCTCGGCATGCTGAGCGCCATCCCCGCAAGCGATTGGCAATACCATGCGGGGGATGTGGCGCAGGCGGAGAGCGCCGACCTCGACACGAGCGGCTGGGAGAAGATTGCGCTGCCGTTTCACGCTTCCGCCGGCGTAGTGTGGCTGCGGCGGTGGGTGACGGTTCCGAAAGACCTGAGTGGCTATGACGCAAGCGGCGCGCGGGTGTGGTTCCACTTGTCGCTTGAGAACACCGGGCCGGGGCCGGAATACGCTTATCAGATTTTGTTTGTGAATGGGGTGCGCGTTGCCGAGGGGCAGCACGTGGAGCGGCGCGTGCTGTTTGCGCACGAAAAGGCGGGCGAGAAGGCGCTGATTGCGGTGAAGCTGCTGGCTACCAAGTATGACAAGAGCGTTGAAGCAGCCGAGGTGACGCTGGATGCGATCGACGGGCGGCCGAACCCGGACGATCTGCTCAAGGAGCTTGAGTCAGCGGCGCAGATTTTGCCGGCGATGAGCAAGGACGCCGACACGCTGCACGCCGAGGAAGCGACGCTTGAGCGGGCGGCTGCGCAGATTGATGTTGGCGCGCTGGACAAAGGCGACCAGGCGGGGTTCGATGCGTCGCTGGGCCGGGCGCGTGCGGCGCTTGAGCCGCTGCGGCCGGTGCTCAGGAAACTGAGCGTGGACATGACGGGAAACGCGCATATCGATGCGGCGTGGCTGTGGACGAAGAGTGAGACTGTTGACCAGGTACACTTCACCTTCTCCAATGCGCTGCGGATGATGGACGAGTATCCGCAGTACACGTTCGCGCAATCGACATCGCAATACAGCGAGTGGATGGAAGCAAAATTTCCTGAAGTCTTCAAAGGAATTCAGCAAAAGGTGAAGGAGGGGCGCTGGGAGCTGGTGGGCGGCATGTGGGTTGAGCCGGACTTCAACTTTCCCGATGGCGAGGCGGAGGTGCGGCAACTGCTGGTGGGCACGCGTTCCCTGCACAGCCGCTTTGGTGTTGACGTAAAGGTGGGGTGGAATCCGGATTCGTTTGGCTATAGCTGGCAACTGCCGCAGGTATATGCGAAGTCGGGCATTCATTTTTTTCTGACGCAGAAGATGGTGGAGAACGAGGTGAACGCGCTGCCGCTGAAGCTGTTCTGGTGGGAGGCGCCGGACGGCAGCCGGGTGCTGACGTATATTCCGCACGATTATGTTCTGGATATCGATCCGGTGGACATGGCCGCGGACATGGCGCGCGCGGTGAAGATGAATCCGGGCGCGACGGAGATGCTGCACCTGCATGGGCCGAGTTATGGGCGGCTGCTGATGGAGGGCGCGCGGGCGGTGCTGGATACGGGCGTGCACTGGGAGCAGCCGGAGAGGGTGTATCCGGCGCTGCACTTTGGCACGGCGGAGCAATTCTTTCGCGATGCGTCGGCACGGATTGCGGCGCAATCACCGGTGTGGAACTATCGGACGGCGGCAGCGGGCGAGGTGAATTTGCCGGAGCCACCGGCGGGTGAGATCACGGTTCCGACGTGGAAGGACGAGCTGTATCTGGAGCACCATCGCGGGACGTATACGACGCATGCCGACCAGAAGCGCAACATTCGCGAGAGCGAGGAGCGGCTGCTGAATGCGGAAAAATATTCAGCACTGGGCTGGCTCTATGGAGATGCGTATCCGGCGGAGGCGTTGACGGAGGCGTGGAAGAAAGCGCTGTTCAACGACTTTCACGATCTTGCGGCGGGATCGGGAATCGGTGAGATCTACAAGGATGCGCAGCGGGATTTCGACCAGGTGCGCTGGACGACGGAAGAGGCCACGCGACAGAGCCTGCGCACGCTCGCAGCGCGCATTGATACGCGGGGCGCGGGCGAGCCGATTGTGGTGTGGAATCCGCTGGGATGGGACCGCGGCGGCGTGGTGAAGATGGATGTGCAGAGGTCGCACGATGAGCCCGGCGGCATTGCGATTACAGATGCGAAAGGCAAGGCGCTGGCGATGCAGGTGGTGGGTGAGCAGCGCGCGACTCATACCTATTCTCTGCTGATCGCGGCGCCGCTGGTGCCATCGATGGGCTACACGGTGCTGCATGCGGTGAGCGGACGGCGCGCGGTTCGCACGGACCTGAAGGCGAGCGGGTTGACGATTGAAAATGCGCACCTGCGTGTGAGGGTGGATGGAGCGACCGGCTGCATGACGAGCCTCTACGACAAGCAGTCGCAGTTTGAGTCGCTGGCGGCGGGAAGCTGCGGCAATGAGCTCGAAGCGTTTCAGGACCTGCCCAAGACCGATGACGCGTGGAACATTGACCAGGGGACGCTGGATCACTTTACTCCGATCACGAAGGCCGACGCGGTGGAGCTGGTGGAGCAGGGGCCGCTGCGGGCGGGGATTCGCGTGACGCATACGTGGCAGAGCTCAAAGTTTGTGCAGGAGATTACGCTGGACGCGGGCTCGGATCATGTGGACGTGACGAATGACATCGACTGGCACGAGACGCACGTGCTGCTGAAGGCGGCGTTCACGCTGGCGGCTCGGAGCGCGGTGGCGACGTATGAGATTCCTTATGGAGCGATCGAGCGGCCGACGACGCGCGACAACAGCTGGGAGCAGGCGCGGTTTGAAGTGCCGGCGCTGCGTTGGGCCGACCTGGGCGATGGCAGGCACGGGTTCTCGCTGATCAATGAAGCCAAGTATGGGTACGATTGCCGCGACAATGTTCTGCGGCTTTCCCTGCTGCGCTCGCCGGTGTGGCCCGATCCGAATGCCGATCGCGGACCGCAGCACTTAAGCTATGCACTCTATCCGCATGGGGGCGACTGGAAGGCTGCGCTGACGGTGCGCCACGGCTACGAGTACAACTACGGATTGCACGCGGAGACAACGGCGACGCATGAGGGGCAGTTGCCGGCGACGCACTCGTTCCTGCGCGTGGAGCCGGAGAACCTGGTGATGACGGCGATGAAAAAGGCAGAAGACGGCGACGGGCTGATTCTGCGCTTTTATGAGTGGGCGGGACGGAAGACAGAGGCGCGCATTGCGGCGCCGCCAGGGGCGACGGCGGTTTATCCCGTGAACCTGATGGAAAATATCGACGAGGACGCGGAGCAGAAGGGGCTGATGCGTCGCGAGGGAGACAACATTCGCTTTGCCGTCGAGCCGTACTCGATCAATACGCTGCGGATTGATTTTGCGCATCCGGATTCTGCGCTTCAGGGGAGCGATGCGAAGCAGGCGAAGTGAGATTGCGGCGCTGTTGGCAGCAATCGAGTTGCCTGCTATTTGCCAGCTGTGCGGCGGCGGCCGCCTGGATCGCAGCCGCAGGAGTCGCGAACGATCAACTGGGTGTCGAGCCAGCGAATGCCGGCGCTCTCGGATGCGCGCGACGCCCGGGCATGCACCTGGCGCTTGCTGTTGAGCTGCTCAAAGAGGAGCTCGGCGGCCATCTTTCCCATCAGCTCCATCTCCTGGCGGACGACGGTGATTCCGGGGTCGAGGGCGGAGGCAAGCTCGAAGTCGTCGAAGCCGAGCAGGGCGACGCGGTTGGGAATCTTGACGCGCAGTTTGTGCAGCGCCTCGAAGCAGTAGACGGTGACGAGGTTCTTGACGGCGAAGATGGCGTCGGGTGGATTGGTGCCGTAGAGATAGGATTTGAGGGCGAGTTCGACGGACTCGTAGGAAGTGAGGGAGACGTCGACGCGCGGAGTCAGCTTGGCCTCCTGCATGGCGTAACGATAGCCGCGAATGCGCTCCTTGTTGGTGTAGAGCGAGTCCTCACCCTTCATGCCGAGAAAGACGATGCGCTTGTAGCCGTGCGCGATAAGATGCCGCGTGGCATCTTTGGCGCCCTTGTAGTTGTTGCTGACGACGCTGGGCCAGGAGGCGCCGAGAATGGGACGGTCAAAGCTGACGACGGGAACGGAATTCTTGTTGAGCACTTTGACGAGCTCATCGTTTTGCGAGGCGGCGGGCGCGAGCAGAAGGCCGTCGATGCGGCGCTGCAGGAGGCGGTTGAGGTTTTCCATCTCGACGTGTGGATCGTTGTTGGAGCAGGTGACGATGAGGAGAAAGTCATTGGCGCGGGCGATCTCCTGCGCGGCCTCGGCGCAGACGGCGAAGAAGGGATCGGCGACGTAGGGAATGATGAGGCCGATGGTCTTGGTGCGGTTGCCCTTGAGAGTGCGCGCGGCGTGATTGGGCTGATAGTCAAACTTGCGGATGACTGCGTTGACCCGTTCGATGGTTTCAGGACTTACCCGCGCGCCGCCGTTGATGACGCGGGAAACGGTGCTCTTGCCCACGCGCGCTTCACGTGCGACATCGCCAAGGGTTGCATGCGACGTGATCTTCTTCACTAACACCTCCAAGGTGTTTCATCCGAGTATAAGCTGCAATGCGCGGGCCGGACGCGTGATTTTTGAACGGAACTGCAGCGATTCGGACAATTGAAATTGAATCAGGAGCAGCCCTGGGACGGGGCTTATGAGCGCGGATTACGGGACACGGCAGGATAGCATTTGGCTGACGAATGTGAAAGCGCGGACTGATTTCGGCAGGAAAATCAACTAGACTACGGATAGTTCCGGCGGAGATTTGCGATTAGACCGCTGAGACCATGAAGCCAATGTGCAATAACTCAGTACTTATACTGACCGAGGTAGTTGGGCACGTTCGACTCGCCAGTTATGGAGAAGCCTGGCCACGGAACGTGGGATGGCGATTGCATGAAATCGATAACACACGGGGAAGAACGAGTTAGATAGGAGATATCGAGGGATGTTTAGTCTGGATGAGAATTTGAAGGAGTTGGCGGCGGTGATGGAGTCGCTGCGGAAGATGTCTCCGGTTTTGCACGAGGCTGCAGATATGTGTATAGCGGCGCTCAAGGGCGGCGGCAAGCTGCTGGTGTGCGGCAACGGGGGCAGCGCGGCGGAGGCGCAGCATCTGACCGGCGAGCTGGTGGGGCGGTACAAGGAGTCGCGCCGTCCGCTGGCCGCGATTACGCTGGCTGCGGATGCAGCGGTGCTGACCTGCATTGGCAACGACTACAGCTTTGAGGATGTGTTTTCGCGGCAGGTACAGGCGTTGGGGAAGCCTGGTGACGTGCTGGTGTCGTTCACAACCAGCGGCCGCTCGCCGGATGTGCTGGCGGCGCTGGGGGCGGCGAAAGAAGTTGGAGTGGGATCGGTTTCATTTCTAGGCCGCGACGGCGGGCCGGCGCTGGCGCTCACCGACTGCGCGCTGGTGGTGAAGCACAATGACACGGCGCGCATCCAGGAGGGGCATCAGTTTTTGATGCATTGCATGATGGACCTGATCGAGGCCGGGCTCAAGAACTGATCGGGGCTCATGAGGCGACGGTGCGGGCGGGTGCGGTGCGCGAGGAGCCGGCGGCGAGTTTTTTGCTGCCGGCTTTTTCGCGTCCGCGGATTGCTCGCGGGCCGGTGCTGGACTCGCGCACGATGAGGCTGAAGGGCAGATGACTCTGCTGCGGCGCACGGTCGCGGTACTGGATGCGCTCAAGCATGGCGCTGACGGCGGCTCTGCCGATGGCGCGGCAAGGCTGATGAATGGTGGTGAGCGGGACGGTGAGCAGGGTGGCGTAGCGCACGTCATCGAAGCCGGCGACGCGGACGTCGGCGGGGAGGCGGACGCCGCGGGCGGAGAGGGTCTGGATGAGGCGCGCGGCGGTCTGGTCATTGGAGCAGATGATGGCATCGGGCAAGCGGGGCCGGAGCATCTCGGTGACGAAGGCCGCGTCGGCAGGATCGCCGAACCAGCCGAGAGGCCGCGCGAGTGCGAGGCCGGCGCGGGCAATGGCCTCGCGGGCGCCGGCGAGGCGGAGATCGGTAGTGGCCGGATAGTTGGGGCGGGCGAGGAAGCGGAAGTCGCGATTGCCCTGCTGAAGAAGGTGCTGGGTGAGGACGAAGCCGGCGCTGAAGTTGTCAATGCCGACGAGGTCGAACTGGCTGTGGCCGGGAAACTCAACGATGTCGCGGTCAAGAAGCACGACGGCTATGTTGGCTTCCTGAAGCATGCGCGCGATTTTGCGATTGAGCGGCTCGCGGTCGGCGCTGTTTTCAATGGGCGCGAAGAAAACGCCGTCGACGCGTGAGTCAATGTATTGACGGCAGAGGGCGAGCGCGTCGTCGGCTGTGGTGACGGGGGCAACGGCATCGCCCCAGAGGACGGCCGCGCCGAGGCTCTGCGAGAAGCGGGTAATTTCATTGCAGATGGGATCGAGAATTTCGGTGTCGCCGAGGCCGGGTACGAGCAGGCCGAACTTGCGCTGCGACAGGTCATGAGCGCTGGTGGCAGTGGAGTTCAAATAACTGCCTGAGCCGACGCGGCGGTCGATGATGCCCTGGCTTTGCAGGTCGCGCAGGGCGCGGGCGGCGGTGGGGCGCGAGACACCGAAGCGGCGGGCCAGCTCGGTCTCGCTGGGCAGGCGGCGGCCGTTGGTGAAGGCGCCCTCGGCGATCTGGCGCTGCAAGGCCTGGAAGACGACGCGATGCTTGACGACTGCTTTTGCGGCCATTCTCGACGTGCTCCTCGATGCAGGAACGGTTCAGGATGCGGAGATTGTTGCGCAAAATGTGATGCGACGATGTTGAGTGGCGAATGAGCGCGGCTATTTTTGCGCGGACCAGAAACTTGCACCGCGGTTGTCGTACGTGAGCCGCAGCGTGTTGATCGAGTAGGGCGTGACGGGAAAGAGAACCTGATTTCCGGCGATCGAAAGTGCGGGGCCTTCATCCTTCTCCATCAGGTTGGCGGCGGTGGCCGCGGTTGCGCCTGCTGGTATGCTGATGCGCGCCATGCCTGCCGTGCCGGCCCATTCATAGAAGCGAAGGATGAGGCTCTTGCCGTCTTCACTCGCTTTGATGGCGGTGAGCGCGACGTTGCCGGGCTCGATGGAGACGAAGGAGTGTTCATGAGGCAGCTCGCCGGTGTGCGCTTCGACTTGCAGGGCGGAGAGCTTGTAGTTGAAGTCGTAACCGTGGCGCACGGAGAGGGCGCTGCGCCATGTGCCGGCGTGGGGATAGAGCGAGTAGGCGATGTGCTGAGGTCCGCGGTCGGCATCGGGATCGGGATCGATGGGCGAGCGGAGCAGGGTGAGGCGGAGAACGTTGCCGCGGGCGTCGTATCCATACTTGGCTTCATTGATGAGCGTGAATCCATGCGCGCTGTCGCCGAGATCTGCCCAGCGCATGGCGGGAACTTCGAACTTGGCGGCGTCAACGGGATTGTCGCGGGTGGTGGGACGCTGGATGGTTCCGTAGGGAATTTCGTAGGTGGCCATGTTGCTGGAGGCGGCGAGCGGGAAGGCTGCCTTGAGGAGGATGTGCGTCTCGTGCCAGTCGAAGTCGTTGACGACATCGACGCGCGGGAGGCCGGCGTAGAGAGTGATGTTCTGGATGAATTGTGACTGCGCGGAGTGGGAGCGGACCTGAATGATGCTGCGCAGAGCGCCGGACTCGACGAGGCGGACGGAGTCGGTGGAGATCATGGGCGTGGGGTGGTCGAGCGTGCCGGGGTCGATGTTCCAGGCGTCGTACTCTTCCGGCTTGTCGACGAAGGTTTCGAGCTTGTTGCCGCAGGCGCCGGCGGCGAGGGACTCAAAGTGCGCCTGCTTGTCGTAGAGGCTGGTGATGCATCCGGTTGCTGGATCGACGGCGACGCGCAGGAAGGCGTTCTCCATGGTCAATGCGCTGGTTTTGAGGTCAGTCGCAAACGGACGCGAGCCGGGCACCATGCGCAGGAGTTTGTAGCCGAGTGCGGGCACATTGCTGACGCGGAGCAGGAGGCGATAGGTGTGCGTGAGCGGGTCGGTTGAAAGCGCCTGCGCGGGGACCACCTGGCCGTGGCTGTCAAGCACGGCGACGCCGCGGGGGCTGGGCTGCGGCATCTGCAAGGTTGCTTCGACGAGGTCGTCGCGCTGCCAGGCCATGGGGTTCCAAACGAGGAAGGGAACGCCCGCGCCCAACTGCGTATCGACATGGCTGGCTAGATTGGCGAGCGCGGCTGCTGTGACTTCATTCGTGGCCGAATGGACCTGGTCGTAGTCGCGCTGCGCGTCCTTGTAGATGACGGCGATGCCGGAGCCGGCGGCGAGATCGTGGAACTGGTTGAAGAGCACTTTTTTCCAGGCTTCCGTGAGGGCGGGAGCGGGATAATCCTGACCGCCAAGCCAGCTGAGCGAGGCGTACTTCTCGGCGTTGAGCATCCACTCTTCACTCAAGCGCATGTTGGCCTTGTGCGCGGCCTGGGTGGTGTAGACGCCGCGATGATACTCGAGATAGAGCTCATCATTCCAGACGGGAACGCTGATTTCACCAGCGGGCGGCGGGGGAAGTTTGAGCGCGCCCTGCGCCATGGACGCGTAGTTCCAGACAGGTGCGTCCTTGGTGTCGATGCGAGCGGCGGTCTGCTCAAAGAAGCTGAGCGCGGTGCCGAACTCGAGGCGGGGATAGACGAGCGAGTCCTGCATCCAGTGGGCGCCCTGGTCGAGCATGTCGCGGGTGGGACCGCCGCCGTGGTCTCCGACGCCATAGAGGTGCAACAGCGACGTGGCGCCGGGATTGAGGCTGACGGCATCGGCCAGATCGCCGGCCATCTCTTCCGGTTCGAGACGGCGGCCGTAGCCGTGGGGGAAGTAAGTGAGCACGCGGCTGCCATCGGGCGCCTGCCACCAGAAGAGCTTGAGCGGCAACTGGTTGGTTTCGTTCCAGTGCATCTTGTGGGTGACGAAAAAGTCGACGCCGGACTTTTTGTAGATTTGCGGGAGCTGCCAGTTGAAGCCGAAGGAGTCGGGGTTCCAGCCGACGCGCACATCGACGCCGAACTTCTGCTGGAAATATTGCTTGCCAACGAGCAACTGGCGCACCTGCGACTCGCCATCGGGGAGGTTGAGATCGGGCTCGACCCACATGCCGCCGGTGAGCTCCCAGCGGCCCTCGTGCGCGCGTCTGCGCGTGCCTTCAAAGACCTCAGGATACTTTTGCTCCATCCATTCGCTGTAGGCAGCGGCGGACTGGGAGTAGGTGTAGCCGGGATACTCGTTCATGAGCTGGAGGGCGGTTTCAAAGGTGCGATGGACGACGTCGACGGTTTCGGTCCAGGGCCACATCCAGGCGGCGTCGATGTGCGCGTTGCCGGCGGCGTGGATTGCATAACGCTGCAGGAGCGGGCGGAGCGCGGCGAGTTGCGACTGCGCAGTGTGGAGCGAGGAGTCAAATGCAGATTGATCGGCATGGGCGAGGGCGGCGAGGTCGACGCTGCGGGCGGATGCGTCGAGGGTTGCCTCCTGGGCGGCGAGCTCGGAGGGCGAGGCGGTGAGGATGGGGAGCAGGTGCGCGGCGGAGAGCAGCTCGTTGAGCACGTCGCCGGGGTTGGGGCGGCCGGCGACAAAATCGATGCGCAGATTGGCGGCGCGGAAGCGCTTGATGTTTTTGGTGCCGAGAAATTTGACGGCGACGAAGATCTTCTCGCCGGGTTTGGCGTCGTTGAACAGCAGGACGTCTTCAAGTTGCTGGGTGCCGAGGGCGACGCGCGCGCCGTTGAAGTAGATGATCTCGGGAAAGAGCTCGTTGGCATCGACGCGCAGGTTGAACCAGATGTGGGTGCCGGTGAGGTCGTAGCCGTTGAGGGTGCGGGGAACCTCGATCCAGCGGCGCAGCCAGACGGCGTCGCGGGAGAGCTCGGTGTCGGACTTGATGGGCGTCCAACTGCTGTCGTCGAGCTCGGGCCGCTCGCCGTGGGGAATGTCGCCGAGGTGGTAGAGCCATTCATCGGCGGGCAGGGACTGGACGCCGGTGAGCTTGTCGAGCGCGGCCTGCGCGGGCGCGGAGAACCGATAGGGCTTGAGCTGCGGGTCTTGGCCGCGGGCGGCGAGAGGGCAATGGAAGAAGAACAGCAGTAGAGCCAGCGCGAGGAGCAGAGCGGGCGAAGGTCTTGCGGGCTTCAGGGTTGTCGTTTTCGTTGCGCAATTGTCGAGGTGCATGGCCTGCTCTCCTAGGCGCGGGTGCGGGTCGCCGATTGCGCGGGGAGGTGTCATAGCAACTGAAGTTGCTATGACAGATATTTCCAACCTGTCCGGATTGAAGCGGCCTGCAATTCGACTGGTAAAGTATACTTCGTTGTGGATTCGCCCGCCTATCGGATTCCGCGCGCGTCGCAAAGGATGGCTCCGGGCGGGCAGGTTGTTAGAACAACTTGGGATGGCAATTATTTCTAGTTAAGGAGCAGCTGGTTGGCACTTACGGACTCATCGCCGGATTCATGGCTGGCATCGGCACTGGCTCAACTTGCGCAGGTGCGCGTGACTGTGTTCGGCGATTTTTGCCTGGACGCGTATTGGCAACTGGACACCGGTGCTGCGGAACTCTCTGTGGAAACGGGGCTGCCGGTGCGCCGCGTGAGGAGCCAGCGCTACGGCCTGGGCGGGGCGGGCAATGTGGCCGCAAACCTGGTGGACCTGGGCGTTGGCCGGGTACGGGCGGTGGGCGTGGTGGGGCCTGACTTGTTTGGCCGCGAGATGCTGCAACTGCTGAATGCCATGGGCTCCGACGCAAGCGGCATGGTGACAGATGCGCAGTGGCAGACGATGGTTTACACCAAGCCATGCCTTGGAGAAGCCGAAGAGAGCCGGATTGATTTTGGCGGCTTCAACACGCTGGCGCCGGCGACGATCGACACGGTGATTGCGGCTCTGGAAAGGGCCGCGGCGGACAGCGATGTGGTGATTCTGAACCAGCAGGTTCCGGGCGGCGTGAGCACGGCCGAGGTGATCGGGCGGGTCAACGAAGTCATAGAACGACATGCGCGCACGCACTTTGTGGTGGATGCGCGGCATCGCGCCGAGCTTTATCGCCATGCGGCCATGAAGGTAAATGAACGCGAGGCGATGCGGCTGCTGGGCGAGGATGCGGCCGATCAGCCGTCGATGGAGCAGGTGCGGACACTGGCGCGGAAGGTGTCTCGCCTGAGCGGCAAGCCGGCATTCATCACCTGCGGCGAGCGCGGCATTGTGACGGCCGAGGGAGACGCGGCGGAAGTGTCTCCGGGGCTGCTGGTGCTTGGCAAGACGGATCCGGTGGGAGCGGGCGATACGGTTGTGTCGGCGATAGCGGCGGTGCTGGGCAGCGGGCAGGGGCCGTTTTTGGCGGGCAAGCTGGCAAATATTGCCGCATCGGTGACGGTGCGCAAACTGCAACAGACGGGAACGGCGACGCCCAAGGAGATCCTGGCCATTGGTCCCGATCCGGATTACATCTACGAGCCGGACCTGGCGAGCGGGGCGAACCTGGCGCGCTATGCCGAGGGCACGGACTTTGAGGTTGTGGGCGAACTGCGCGACGACCTGGCCATTGAGCACTGCATCTTCGATCATGACGGCACGCTCTCCACACTGCGTGAAGGGTGGGAGAAGATCATGGAGCCGATGATGCTGCGGGCGATTCTTGGCTCGAGCTATGCGACGGCTTCTGCATCGACGTTTGCGCGGATCACGAGCGAAGTGCGGACCTTCATTGACGGAACCACGGGCGTGCAGACGCTGGCGCAGATGAAGGGACTGGTTGAACTGGTGCGGCAGGCGGGGTTTGTGCCGCAGGAAGAGATTCTGGACGAGCACGGCTACAAGGCCATCTTCAACGACGACCTGCTGAAGATGGTGCATGGGCGGCTGCGCAAGCTCGAAGCGGGAGAACTGGCCAAGTCGGATTTCCAGGTGAAGAACGCGATGCTGCTGGTGGAAGAGCTCTACAAGCGCGGCATCAAGCTGTACCTGGCCAGCGGCACGGACGAGGCGGATGCGCTTGCCGAGGCCAAGGCGATGGGCTATGCGGAGATGTTTGAAGGCAGAATTTTTGGCGCCGTGGGCGATGTGAATGTGGAAGCGAAGAAGATGGTGCTGGAGCGCATTATCCGCGAGTACAATCTTGCCGGGCACCAGTTTGCAACGCTGGGCGACGGGCCGGTGGAGATCAGGGAGACGCGCAAGCGCGGCGGGCTGTGCATTGGCGTGGCCAGCGACGAGGTGCGGCGGTTTGGGTGGAACATGAACAAGCGCGGGCGGCTGATTCGCGCGGGTGCGCAATTGATTGTGCCCGACTATAGCCAGCTGCCGGCGCTGCTGAAGCTGATGCGGATTGCGTAGCAGAGAGATCAACCAACAAGTGCAGGGAGTGCGTTGCAGCATGCAGATTGAGAATCCAAAGATACTGAGTGTGGCGGCGATGCGAGCGGAACGGGACCGGCTGGCCGCCGACGGCAAGACGCTGGTGTTTACCAATGGCTGCTTCGATATTCTGCATCGCGGCCATGTGACGTATTTGACCTTTGCGCGCAACCAGGGCGATGCGCTGGTGGTGGGGTTGAATACGGACGCATCGGTGCGCGCCAACAAGGGCGACGACCGGCCGATCAATTCCGAAGACGATCGCGCGTTTGTGCTTGGGTCACTGCGCGCGGTTGATTACGTGGTGCTGTTTGGCGACGACGAGCCGAAGGGCATTATTGCCGAGATTTTGCCGCAGGTGCTGGTGAAGGGCAAGGACTGGGCGCACTACGTGAGCGGACGCGAGGTGGTGGAGAGCCAC
>Ga0302275_10002125_pt1 | contig 21051 bp, 12 predicted proteins | sample III_Bog_N2_2_FD_200229 | JGI IMG/M metagenome (GOLD analysis project Ga0302275, IMG submission 200229) | Peat permafrost microbial communities from Stordalen Mire near Abisko, Sweden - III_Bog_N2_2 | ecosystem: Environmental > Terrestrial > Soil > Wetlands > Peat | place: Sweden: Abisko... | reverse complement strand
TCCGGCGGCGTAGCGCTGCTGCGCTTCGCTGAGGGCTTCGCGGGAGAGTTCGACGTTGGAGTGGGATACCTCGACCTGCTGCTGCGAGGCGGCGATGTCGAGGAGGGAATCGCGGACGTCGGCTTCGATCTGGGCGTCGAGGTCGCTCTGGTGGTCGCGCTGCTGGTCGAGCTGGGCCTGGGCGATGTCGGCGTCGCCGCGAAACTGTGCTTCCTTGAAGACGGGAATGGTGAGGGTGCCGCTAGCGTCGCCTGTCGAGTGGGAATGGCGGACGTTGACGCCGATGTCGCCGTAGTCGGCGTCGACTTTGAGGCTGGGGAGGCGCTCGTCGGTGGCGGCTTTGCGCTGATCCACGTAGGCGGCGGTCTGCTCGGCGCTGGCCTTGCGGTCGGCGCGGTTGGCGAGGGCCTGCTGGATGGCGGCCTGAACCTCCGGCTGGTCGAAGGCGGAGTAGGGAGCCTTGTCGGCGAGCGAGAATATCTGAGCGAGGGGCAGGCCGATGACGCGGGCGAGGGCGAGCTTGTCCTTGTCCAACTGGTTGTTGGCGACGATGAGCTGCTGCTGCTGGGTTTGGTAATCGACGCGGGCGCGGAGTTCGTCGAGCTTGGGAGCGGTGCCTGCTTCGTGGTTGGCGACGGCCTGATCGAGCGAGACCTTGGCTGTGTCTACCTGAGCTTGGGTGGAATCGATGTCGGCCTGGTCGGCGAGGACGAGCAGGTAGGCGTTGCCGACGGTGAGGATGACCATCTGTTTGGCATCCTCGGCGGAGAGCTGGGCGGCGGCGAAGTTGTGGCGCGCCGCCATGTAGGTGCGGAGGGAGTTGAGGTCGAAGAGGGACCAGCTCAGCTTGACGCGCAGGTCGGTGTAGCCGAAGGGACCGATGACGGTGGGGAAGCCGTGGATGCGGAGTCCCTCGGCGGCGAGGTCGGACTGCATCAGAGTCTCGTTCGCGGAGGCGTCGACTTTGGGAAGCAGGGCCTGCAAATCGCTGAGGCGCTCACCGCGCTGATGGGCGGTCTGGGTGCCGGAGAGGAGCAGGCCGAGGTTATTCTTGAGGCCGCGCTCGATTGCGTCGTCGAGGGTGAGCGAAAGGGTGTTGGCGGAGACTGGGCCGGAAGCGACGCTGCCCTGATAGCTGGTGGAGGTGGGCGCGGTGGTGTTGGGGAGCACGGAGGCAACGCTCTGGGCCGCGGCGCTCGAAACCAGGCCGCCGGCGAGACACAGCGCGGTACAAGCCGGCAGGACTGAGCGCAGCGGAATTCGAAATGAATGGTGCATTTTTTGCATGATTCCTGGGGTCACTAGCTCAACTCTACGAGTGGTGTCCAGTAATGGATGCCGGAATGGGCGGAAAGTTCCGAAACAAATCCCGGAAATTGGCCATTGGGCGTGGAAGCGGAAAAAACGTGCGCGTTGCGCGGTCGCGGCCACGCGAATTGCGATCCGGGTGTACGCGATTCTGTCCGCTTATTTCGTCGAAGAGGCGTGGAGCATTTGAGAGGCGAGCGAGCAGAGCGCCTGACGGAAGCAGGAGCGGACGCCTTCGGGGGTCCATGTTTCGGCTTCGGGGCCGCCGTGTTCGGCGAGGATGCCTGCGATCTCGGCGCTGGTCAATCCGGCGACCGCGCGGAGGACGAAGATGACGCGGAGCGGCGCGCTGAGGCCTTCGAGCCAGTCGCGGAGGCGGTGGCGGTCGGGACCTGTGAGCATGAGTTCGAGCTCGGGGAGGGTGACTCCGGCGGAGGAGAGATCGTCGTCTTCAATGCAGCTCGCGGGGCCGGATTCATCGACGGGCGCGGCGAGGGAAGCCGGTTCACGACGCTGCAGGAGCTCAATGGCGCGGGCGGCGAGGGCCAGACGGCCGCTGTGGCGCGCCTCAAGATGGTCACTACAGGCGGAGATGTCGGAGGTGGCGACCGCCTGCTCAAGAAGGCCGATGGTCTCTTCGCCCTCTCCGAGGAGCATGGAGGCGATCTGGTAGAGGTCCGCGGCGGCCTGTTCAAGGAGTCCATCCCAGCCGCTGAGGGCCGCTTCCACGGTGACGGGGTCGTTGGGCTGGCCGTCGAGCATCTCGCTCACCTGGGCAAAGAACGCGGGGGCCAGGGGATGGGCCGGATCTTCGGGAACGAAGCTGGAATCGAGAGAAACGGGATCTGACTCTGGGTGAACCGGCATGTGAGACTCCTGTGAGCGCGGGCGCACGGGGAATTGCGCGCGAGGGCCTACTGTTCTATCCTCCATCCCGGCTGGGAGCGGCGTCAAATCGGCGTTGCCGGAGGATTCCATGCAGGCGGACAGAATCGAGGACTTTTTCTTGAGCGTTTAACATGCGAGAAGACCGGAATGGGATATGAGAGGAGAAGCGCACCGGTTTGGCGCGGATGCGGTTAAGCTATATCCTCCTGGAGCAGTTGAGGGCAGGCGAAGTAAGCTGGAATGGAAGTGAGACCAATGGCGAAGAACACGCAGCGGAGGAAGCTCTTTGCGGGGCGGGACAAGTCGTGGATGCAGTTTAACCGGCGGGTGCTGGAGGAGGCGGAGGACGGGGCCAATCCGGTGCTGGAGCGGGTGAAGTTTCTGGCGATAACCGGCAGCAACCTGGACGAGTATGTCGAGATCCGGCTGGCGGGCCTGTTGCAGCGCACCGAGGATGGCCATACCGACCCCGGCTACGACGGTCTTTTGCCGGAGGAGTCGCTGGAGGTGCTTACCCAAGAGATCCACGCATTTGTGAAGGACCAATACCGCTGCTGGAATGAGCAACTGCTGCCGGAGTTGCGGGCGCATGGGGTGCGGCTGCTGGGCTGGGGGGAGTTGTCCGAGGAGCAGCAGACGATGGCGCAGGCGTATTTTCAGCGGGAGGTGGACCCACTGCTGACGCCGATCACGATCGATCCGGCGCATCCATTTCCAAGGGTGCTGAACAAGGCGCTGTGCCTGGCGATTCTGCTGCGGGCCAAGAGACGGAGCTCGGGGCCGGCGGTGCTGGGGGTACTGACGGTGCCGCGGGCGCTGCCGCGGTTTGTGCGCCTGGCCGATGCGCGCGGGAGCTACGACTACATCCTGCTGCAGGACCTGATTGCGCAGAACCTGACGGGAATGTACCGCGGGTATGAGGTGCTGGCGAGGGCGGCGTTCCGGGTGACGCGCAATTCGAATCTTTACTTTGAAGAGGAAGAGTCGCGGTCGCTGCTGGAGTCGATTCGGAGCGAGTTGCATAACCGGCGCAAGGGCGACGCGGTGCGGCTGGAGATTGTAAGCGACGCGCATCCGGATATCGTGGACCGGCTGCGGGTGAACTTTGAGCTGGATGAGTCGCAGGTATATCTCGCGGCGGGGCCGGTAAACCTGGCGCGGACGATGTTTTTTTACGGGGATATCCAGCGTCCGGATCTGAAGTTTCCGCCGTTTGCGGCGCGGCAGCTTCATCTGGGCCGGAAGGTGGCGGACATTTTCGAGGATCTGCGGCAGAGGGATATTTTGCTGCACCATCCGTATGACTCCTATGAGCCGGTGGTGAGCTTCATTGAGAAGGGGGCGCTCGATCCGCGCGTGGTGGCCATCAAACAGACGCTTTACCGGACCAGCACCGACTCGCCGATGTTTGCCGCGCTGACGGCGGCCGCGGCGCAGAAGGAAGTGACCGTGGTGGTGGAGCTGATGGCGCGCTTCGACGAGGCCTCGAATATTCAGTGGGCGCGCAGCATGGAAGAGGCTGGGGTGCAGGTGTTTTATGGGGTGGTGGGGTTGAAGACGCACTGCAAGCTGGCCATGCTGGTGCGGCGGGACGAGGACGGCGTGACGCGGCGCTATTGCCATCTGGGGACGGGCAACTACAACCCAGTGACGGCGCGGTTTTATACGGATCTGAGCCTGCTGACATGCGACCCGCGGATCACCGAACAGGTACACATGGTTTTCAACTACCTGACGGCGCACTCGGAGAAGGCCGACTATATGCCGCTGCTGGTGGCGCCGCTGACGATGGCGGAGACATTTCTGCATTTGATTCGGCGGGAGACGGAGCACGCGGCGGCGGGGCGGCCGGCGCACATTGTGGCCAAGATGAACGCGCTGCTGGAGCCGAGCGTGATCGAGGCTCTATATGCGGCATCCAATGCGGGCGTGGAGGTGGACCTGATTATTCGCGGGGTCTGTACGCTAAGGCCGGGGGTGAAAGGTTTGAGCGAGCGCATCCGGGTGCGGTCGATTGTGGGGCAGTTTCTGGAACATAGCCGTATCTACCAATTCGCGAACGGCGTCGAGGAGGAGATCTACCTGGGGAGCGCGGACTGGATGCCGCGCAACCTGTTCGAGCGGTGCGAGGTGGTGTTTCCGGTGCAGGACAAGGCCGCGAGGGCGCGGATTCACAACGAAATCCTGGCGGTTTACCTGGAGGATACGGCGAAGGCGCGTTTGATGCGGGAGGATGGAAGCTATGTGCGGGCGAATGCCGGGCTGAAGAAGGCTGGATTCAGCGCGCAGGAGTTTCTGATGCGGCTTTCGGAGGGGAAGGCGACGCTGGATGAGCTGCCGGGGAAGAGGGCCGTGGCGGCGGATTGAGGCCAGGGGTCAGGGATCAGGGGTCAGGGATCAGGGGTCAGGGATCAGGGGTCAGGGGTCAGGGATCAGGGGTCAGGGATCAGGGAAAGAGGAGGGGGCGGAGGGTCAGAGCGTATCCTCCGGACTGTCTTGCAATTGCCCTGGGTTGCCTGGCGAATCGAACCACCTTTCTTGACGAAGGTATGATAGAAGGTCGGAATTCTATTTCTTGATCGACCCGCGCTGGTCTGGGCGCGCCGTCTGGAGTCTTGTCTGTTGAGTGATTCAGTTACGAGGAAGGTGGAGCTGTTCGATACCAGTCTCCGGGATGGGCTGCAGCAGCCGAATCTTGAAGTTTCCGTGCCCAATGCGGTTGGGCTGCTCAAGCGGATGGCTGCATTTGGAGTGCAGTACGCCGAGATTGGGTTTGCCGGGGCGAACCAGTTTGTGGAGGAGCTGACGGCGGCGCTGGCACCGGTGGAGACCGGCGGGATGAAGCTGGCGCTTTTTGGCCGGACGCGGGGACGGGGAACTCGGGTTGACGACTGGCCGGATGCGCGGTTCATGCTGCGGCATCGGGAGCGTGTATCGGTGGCGGTGGTGGTGGTGAAGTCGCGGCTGCTGGACGTGACCCGGTCACTGGAGACGACTCCGGAAGAGCATCTGCAGATGGCCTGGGAGACAGTGGAACACCTGCAGGCGCATGGCCTGGAGGTGATCGTCGATCTGGAGCACGCGATGGACGCGCGGTGCGGACGGCGGGAGAATGGGATTGCTTGCGATGATGATTTCAACCGGCAGAGCCTTGCCTACTTTGAGGAGCTTGTGGCGCAGTGCGTACGGCAGGGGGTGAGCCGGATTGTGGTTTGCGATACGACCGGAGGGGCGAGCCCGGAAGAAGTGACCGAGGTGATTGGCGGGCTGAGGCGGGATTACCCGGAGGCGAGTTTCGGGTTTCATGGGCATACCGATCGGGGATTGGGAGTGGCCAACACGCGGGCGGCGATTCTGGCTGGAGCGGTGCAGGTGCAGGGAACGCTGCTGGGGATTGGCGAGCGGTGCGGGAACGTGAACCTGACCACGCTGGTGGGAGGGATGCAGTTGCGGGGCGAGGCGGAATTTGTTGCGCCAGAGCTGCTGCCGCGGCTGACTGGCCTGGCGCACTCGGCGTACTCGGCCTTTGGGATGGAGACGCCGCATGGGGCGCCGATTGTGGGGGCGGGGGCGTTTGGGACCTGGGCGGGGATGCATGGGAGCAGCGAGCGGAAGAATCCGGGAGCCTATCTGTGGTGCGATCCGGCGCGGGTGGGGGCGAACCCGACGATCGGAGTGAACGGGCTTTCGGGGCGGGCGAATATCATGCTGCTCTCGGAGAGGCTGGGGGTTCCACTGAATGCCGGACAGGCGCAGGCGCTGATGGACGTGAACCTGGCAATGATTGAGGGGGGCGGATTCACGGTGAGCGAGGTTTCGTTCCGGCTGGCCGCGATGCGGGTGCTGGAGACGCTGCCGAACTGGTTCAGCGTGAAGGGCTGGCGGGTGTTCGACGAATCGGACGAGGATGGGACGCGGTTTGTGCAGGCGTTTATGAGTCTTTCCGTGGCCGACGCGCCGGTGAGGACTTCGCGGGCTGAAGGAACGGGGCCGGTGGATTCGCTGACGCGGGCGATGCGGCAGGAGCTGGAGAAGTGGTATCCGGCGATCAAGAAGATGCGGCTCGGGACGTTCAGTGTGACAGCGATCGATGTTTCGGCGCACGACTCGGCGGCGCATGTGCGGGTGACGCTGAGCTTTCATGCGGATGGGCATGAGCCGTGGATTACGGCGGGGGTGAGCAGCGACATGAACCAGGCGTCGCTGATGGCGATTCTGGATGGGTTTCAGTACTGGCTGCTGAAGCAAGCCCAGGAAGAAACAAGTGGTCAGTGGTCAGGGGTCAGGGGTCAGTTTCATGTCCCGCGGGCCGGCAATGTCGATGGAGAACTTTAGCCGGAATCTACAAAGTGCCGGTTGCACGAGTACGGGCGCGTGAAGCAGGTCCTTCGTTTCGCTCAGGATGACAAGTTTTGTGAGGTTTGAAAAGAGAATAGGTTGCTGCCGTTCATCGGGTTGTACATGTGAAAAGGGCGCTCCGGAGTTCGGGGCGCCCTTTTCGCGTTTGGGTCTGGAGGTTTCGGCTACGGGAGGTAGTAGCGGAAGGTGGTCCAGAACATGTTGTCGATGCCCTTGGCGCCGATGCCGTTGGGGCCGACGGTGCTGACGGGCGCGCCGGACCATCCTTCGCGGACCGCGTAGGCGTATTGGAAGCCTTGACGCAGGCGGCCGTGGTCGCCCTTGTAGAAGTCGTACCAATAGCCGGCCGTGGCTTCCTGGACGTCGCGGGTCTGCGCACCGCAGGAGCCGCCGGGGTAGTATCCGGTGGAGCTGCCGTTGTATCCGGGGTTGGCGGTGGTCAGGCAAGAGGAGTTGTTGAGAAGACGGGAGCCGTAGCCGACAGCGGCGGCGGAGGGAGCGCCCCAATGGCCGCCCCAGACGCCGGCGGCGCTTTGCGCGGCCTTGGGAGCGCCGAGGGTGGTTGCGAAAGTAGCCGCTTCATCTTTGCGGCCGGCGTAGTCGCCGCCGTAGTTGGCATAGAGAGTCAGGCGGGGCGTGGGGGTGGCTTCCAGGGTAAAGAGGCCGGAGGCATTGTGGATGGCGACCAGTTCGCCGTGGGCGTTGGAGGTGACATCGGCCAGGGTCGAGTTGCCGTAACGGCCCATACCGGGGCCGAAGAGGCCCTTGACGCCAAAGGTGAGGACGTTGGGGATGACGGGTACGCGGAGGCTTCCGCCCAGGCCGGTCAGAGCCACATTTTCGGCAAAGCTGCCGGTGGCGGTGAGAGCCGGCGCGACTACCGCGCCAGTCTTGATGTCCTTGAGGCCCCCGTAGAGGTTGCTGTTGGTGGTCTCCCCGGGATAGACGGTTTCGTGGGCGAGGCCGGCGATGCCGAAGATTTCATAGTGGCCCCAGCCGGGATCGAAGGCGGCTTTGACGATGAGGTCGGGAGCGTAGTTGAAGGAGTAGTTGGAGATGTTGGCGCAGGAGTTGACCGTTTTGTAGACGGGGACGGCGATGTTGACGGTGTTGCCGGCCGAATCAGTCACGGACTGGTTGGTGTAGTTGACGATGGAGGTGGAAGGCGAGCAGGCGCTGATGGTGGCGTTGTATGCGCCGCCATTGTTGCCTCCGCTGCCGATGACGGCATAGGGGGTGTCGCCGGCCAGCGAGGCGGTGTAGAGCAACTGCGGATTCTCGGCGGCGAAGCCGAAAGCGGCATGCTGAAAGGTCTTGGTGACACGGAATCCGAACTGGCGTTCCCAGACGAAGCCCGGAACGTAGTTCGGGTCGATGGTGATTGGCGTCATGATGTCGCCGGAGAGGTTGGAGAGCCCTTTTTTGTCTTCCGCGGCGAGCGACCAGAGCTGACCGGCGGTGAATCCCCAGCCGTTGTTGAGGGCGGCCTGAGCCCAGACAACCCGCTGGCGGAGGACGTAGCTGTTGCTCTGGTTGTTGTTGGAGCTGGTGCCAGTTCCCAGGAAGTCAGCCTCCCAGTAGCCGCGCAGGGTGCCGAAGCTGGTCTTGCCCTCAGCCATCAAAGCGAGACGGGACTGGCGGGCGGTGCCGTAAAACTCGCTGAGGGAGTAAGCATCGGCGCCTTCGTAGGGAAGCGCGCTGAAGGCGGTGGGAATGTCGCCGCCGGTGGCCTTGGTGCGGTCCACGGTTTCACCGGCCACGAAGCCCGCGGGGGTGATGGTGATGCCCTTGTAGTGCAGGGTGTCCGGGCTCTCAATCATTTTCTTGACTTTTGCCTGATCGTCCTGGATGGTGACGGCGATCTGGGTCTGATTGGTCTTGAGGTCAGTGACCGTGGAGGAGAGCGTGGAGACGGCAGTCGCATTGTCGGTGAGCGCCTGCTGCTGGGCAGCCGCGGCCTGCTGCGCTTGCGCGGCGGCGGCCTGGGCGGCTGCCGCGGCCTGCTGCGCCTGAACGAGCTTGGCGTCGCGGTCGGCCAGGTCATTTTTCAGGGAGTTGATCTGCCCTTCCATTTCCCGGCGGAGTTGCTGCAGTTGAGCCGGGGTAACGGTCTCCGGAGCCGGCTTGGCGGCGGGTTTGGTTTTCTTTACCTGCTTTTTGGCTGCGGGCGCTGGGGTCGGGTCTGCCGCATAGGCCTGGGCGGAAACAACTCCCGCGGCGAGCACCAGCGCCATGATCAGTTTGAATCGGTTCTTCATTGAGCCTCTCTTGATTGCGTTCATTTCGATTTCTTGTGTCTGCCGCTCAACCCGCGTTCGGGAATTGAGCCAGGGTAATTCTCCGGTTGGCTGAGCATCGATTTGTATTCCGATGCCGTATTTGGTCACCGTTATTGATTGCGTGCCACTCGTGGCGACAGAAGAGTTTTTCTGGACTACCGCGTTCAAGCATTCCAGACGCGTGTTAAGGTTTGACGAATTCACGGGATTTTAATAGTTATCGGGGATTGGCGACGACGCCAGGGAAGGTTCTCTATTGGCCATTCAAAGGGCGCAGAAGAGTTTTTTCCGAGGATTTTCATTGGAAAGGTCCGAGCGCACGGCATCTTTGGGACGCTGTACCTTCCGGACCCATTCTGGAACTCGATTTAAGACTGCGGGTGCGGGCGGCCTATGGATTGGCTTTTTGGGAACTGAGTAAGTTGGCCAGCAGGCGGTAAGAGCCGGGGACCAGTTCCGGTAGCTGGCGGTAGAGCGCGTAGGCGAGATAGATATAGGTCCCCTTTCCGGGGTGGGCCACGAGCAGGCCGCCGCGCTGGGGGTCCTGGCCCTGGTCGGCGGTTTCGGTGAGGGGTGTGAAGGCCGGGTCCCAGGTTTCGGCGAAGGAGTGACCGCGCTCCTCGACCCAACCGTCGAAATCGTGGGAGGTGATGCGGTTCGGCTGGCTGAGCAGGGGGTTATTCGCAGCGAGAAGCTTCACGGGAGCGTTTTCTTCGACGACTTTCTCCGGTGAGCGGCCAAGACCGATGGGGAGGGGGGAGGGGAAGTCGTCGCTTTGGTATTGGACGATGAGTGTTCCGCCGGCCTGGACGAAGGCGTTGAGGCGAGGCTGGGCGGCGGTCAGTTCGGGACGCATGGAGTAGGCGCGGATACCGACGACGATTGCGTCCCAGGCGGATAAGTCGGTGGAGGCGATTTCGGACGCGGAGAGAAGGTGCGGAGTGATGCCGAGGCCCTCGATGGCTTCAGGAACGGTGTCGCCGGTGCCCATGATGTAGCCGATGCGCAGGCCGGGGGAGACTTTGACGTTGACGGCGCGGGTTTTCAGCTCGGCGCCGCGATAGAGATTGTAGGGGCGCAGGCCGGGGTAGCCGATGGTGCGCCAACCGGAAGAGTAGGTTTGGCCGTTGGATTCGGCTTCGGCTTTGAGCGTGAATGCGGCGTCGCCGGCGATAGCGGATTGAGACGGGGTGACCTGAAAGACGATGGGTTCGGCATCGCCTGCCTGCGTTCGCTTGAAGTGAGCGCTGGCGGGTGCGGCTTGCCAGCCATTGGGGAGTGAGAGGCGGACGGAGCCCTCGGCGGAAGCCTCGGTGTGGACGGTGACCTTGACGGGGAGCGGTGCGCCATCGATGGGGAGAAGGCGGGCTTCGGGCTCGACGCGGACGCCGATGGGCGGAGTGACGACGAGAGGCTGGAAGACGCCGCCGCGCCCGGGTTCGCGGCGCATGGTCTGGACGACTTCGCCGAGGTGGATGGGCAGGCCGTCGTAGGTGAATTCCGCCCAGGCGGTAAGGGGGTAGGGAACGAAGGAGTCGCCGCGCAGCTGGGGCGGAGAGACGTCGTAGTAGGGCTGCTCGGTGGTGGGGCGGGTGAAGTAGGGTTGGGTAGGGGAGGCGTTGGCCGGGACGGTGCCGGCGATGGTTTGGTCGGGGCCGGGGTTGACGGCCGGGGTGCTGGACCAGCTTCCGCCGCCGCTGCTTTGGAGCCAGACTTGGGTCAAGTTGGCGAGGCCAGTGGCGTTGCCGGTATGAATGCGGATCTGAATGCGCTGGCCAGGGGTGACTGCGCGCGGGGTTTCGTCCATGCCGCCGCCGAATGGACCGCCCCGGGGCGCTGAACTGCCGCGGACGGTGAAGGCCTGGAGGTCGAGGGCGAGGGATTGTGCGAGCGCGGTTTGAAACTGGCTGGTCTTGATCTCCAGTTCGCGAATCAGGTTGGCCTTTTCGGGTTCGCTGAGGGAACTTGTGTGGATTTTGGCGGTAAGTTTGAATGCCGCCTCGCAGCCGGCTTTGAGGGTTGGGGCGATGGCTTCCGGTTTGGAGGGATCGAAGCGCCTTCGCGCATCGGCGACTTGCGCGGCGATCTCCCTGAGGCCCGCGGTTAGCCAATCTGGAGCGGGGCTGGAGAGGAGCTGGGAGAGGCCTTCGATGCCGGTTGGAATGCCTTGAAAAAACGTGGTTTCCGTGTCCTTTGCGGTCGGGACGCGGGAGGCGTAGCGATGGTATTCGGACTGGGAGGGGCCGGAGAGCTGGGGATTGGCGCCGCCGTACTGGGATTTCTGCTCGCCCCAGCCTTCGCGGGCGATTTGGACGTAGGTGCGGCCGAGAACGGGGTCGTACTGGCCGGAGGGTGCGGAGACGTCGGCGGTGGGGGCGGCGGTGGACCACTCTTTGGTGACGTAGTTGAAGAAGCGGGCAGGAGCCCATTTGCCGGTAGCGTAGTCGAACATTCCCTTGTCGGTGATGGGGGCGAAGGGGACGCGGGCGTAGACCTTGAGGGGGGTCCAGGGCTGAAGGCCGGCGGCGATCTGTTCCGGGAAGACCGTGGGATCGCCGGCGACGAGGTAGGCTTCCTGGGCGATTTCTCCGGAGACCTGGTGCTGGCCGTGCCCGTCGGTGACGCCGCCGATGAAGGTGGCGGCGAGGACGAGGGGGCGCTCGCGGCGGATGGCGAGAACCGTGTCAAAGAGGACGCGGTCGTGGCCCCAGCGGGCGAAGGCTTCCTCCTGGGTCTTGGAGAAGCCGAAATCGGCTTCGGTACCCCAGTACTGCTTGACGCCGTAGTATTCGCCGGCGCGGAGCAGTTCGGTGGTGCGCATGATGCCGAGGGCATCGCCGGTATCGGCGGACATGGCGTTTTGGCCGCCTTCGCCGCGGGTGAGGGTGAGGAGCGAGGTGCGGACGCCCTGGCCGCGGCTGAGCCAGGTGAGCATGGCGCCGTCCTCGTCGTCGGGGTGGGCGACGATGAACATGAGGCTGGCCCAGGTGGAGAGGCGGCGGAGGCTCTGCTCGAGTGCGGCCGCGCCACGGTCTTCGGGGAGGGGAAGCGCGGTTTCGCTGGCCGCAGGGGTGGGCGCCGCCGGAGACGGCTGCTGGGCGAGAAAGGCGGGCGGGAAGGAAGACGGAAGAAGGCTGGCCAAAATGAGGACAGCGATGGCCCGGGTCGTTTTTTGGGAATCTCTGGTCACGTTCAACCTGGAATCGGGGGTGGATTTGGAAAGCCCTTGTCTAAACTTAACGGGTATTGCGTGAATCCGTCAGGTTTTGGGGCGGCATGCGGCCGATTTTTCGGAAGAGGGACACGGGTTGAGTTTGCAGAGACCCACGCTTGAGCTTTCGATGATCGTCAAGGACGGTGGGGCGGCGCTGGGGCGCTGCCTGAGCAGTGCGGCGGCGGTCGTTGACCGGATGGTGGTGGGGGACACGGGTTCGAGCGACTCGAGCGTGAAGGTTGCCCGCGGGTTTGGGGCGGAGGTGGTCGCGATCCCGTGGGAGCATGACTTTGCGCGAGCCAGGAACCGGGTGCTGGCGCTGGCGGAGTGCGACTGGATTCTGGTGATGGACGCGGACGAGATGCTGGGTTCAGACGCACCGGAGCGGATTCCGGAGCTAATCGCGCGGGAGGATATCTTTGCTTACGATGTTTGGCGGTGGAACTACCTGCGCGCATCGCAGAGCCGGAGCGCGGAGCAGGCGCCGATGCCGAATCCTGTGGCGGTGGAGGCCGCGCGGCCGTATCCCGCCTATGCGCTGAGCCTGAACACGCGGCTGTTCCGGCGCCATCCTGAGATTTACTTTGAGCATTGCGTCCACGAGACGGTGAGCGGGCGAGTGAGCGCGCTGGGATTGGCGCGAGCGGAGGCGAGCTTTGTGATTCACCACTTCGGGCAGGCGGAGGACGCGCCGGCGGTGCGCGCGGCGAAAAACGAGACTTATCAGCAGCTTGGTTTGCGGAAGCTGGCGGCCGAACCGGAGAATCATCGGGCGTGGTTTGAGTTTGGGCTGGGGGAACTGGAGCATTGTCACCGACCGTCGACGGCTTTGACATGCTTTGAACGGGCTTGCGCGCTGGAGCCCGGGGATGCCTCGGCGTGGCTGTTTGCGGGAATTTGCCTGGTGCGCGCGGGGCGGCTCAAGGAGGCGATCGACCGGCTGGCGCGGGCGCATCGGCTGGGACTGCGGACTCCCGTGCTGTTTGAGGCGCTGGGGGACGCGTATTTCCACGGGCAGAGGTACAGTCTCGCGGGAGAGTGCTATCTGGAGGCGATTGCGGCGGGCGGAATCTCGGCGCTCAATCGGGCGAAGCTGGGGGCGTGTGAGGTTTGCCAGGGAAAGACCGAAGGCGGGTTGCGTCGGATTGAGGAGGCGATTGCGGCGAACGGGGAGTTTGCAGAACTGCGAGAGATCCTGGCCGCGGCAATTGCGGTGAGCCGGCAGCTACAGAGTGTGGGGCAGGGGTCGGCGGCGGGCGCGGAGTCTGCGACGCCCAAGTGAAGGGAGGGCGGTAAAGCGGAGGCTGGCGCTGCACTCTCCTATACACTGACACCATCCTGTGCAGTACCTGGCCGGTCGATGACACTCTCTTCAAGAAAGCCACACGCATCCCGCGAGCGAGGGCTGGCCCGCCGTATCGGGCTACCCTCGGCCGTGGCGCTGAACATGATGGACATGATCGGGGTGGGGCCGTTTCTCACCTTGCCCCTGGTGATTGCGGCGGCGGGGAGCCGGTTCGCCGTATGGGCGTGGGTGTTGGGGGCGCTGATTGCTGTTTGCGATGGGCTGGTTTGCGCGGAGCTTGGAGCGGCATTTCCCGAGGCCGGCGGTTCGTATGCCTTTCTGCGGCAGATTTACGGCCCTCGGGGCGCGGGACGGCTGGTTTCTTTCCTGTATGTGTGGCAGCTGAGCTTTTCCGCGCCGCTCTCGATCGCTTCGGGGTGTATCGGTCTGGCGACATTCCTGGCCTATATATGGAAGCCGCTCCAATTTGCGCCGGTGGCGGCGCTTCCCGCGCTGCACGGGACAAATTTGGTGGCCGCGGCGGCTTGCCTGCTGGTGACGGCGCTGCTCTACCGCAACCTGAGCTCGATTACGCGGCTGGCGTGGCTGTTGTTTGGGGGCGTGCTGGTTACGCTGGCGGGGGTGATCGCTTCGGGGGTGGTGACGGGGGACCGGATCGCGGGGGCGGGGGCTTGGCATCTGGAGGCGCTGATTGGATGGCCTTCGCTGACGCTGCTTCCGGCGCTGGCGCAGGCGACGCTCTTTACCTGCTACGACTTCTGGGGGTACTACAACATCTGCTTCCTGGGGGCGGAGGTGCGCAAGCCGGAGAAGACGATTCCGCGGGCGATTTTGATTTCGATTTTTGTGGTGGCCGGTTTCTATATTGCGATGAACCTGGCGGTGCTTCCGGCGATTGGGCCGGTGGCGCCGCAGGCGGCTGCGGCGGTGGCTCCGTCGCGTCTGGCGCTGGTGGCGGAGATTGCGCAGTCGGCTTTTGGGCACTTTGCCGGGCAGATTCTTGCTTCGCTGATATTGTGGAGCGCGTTTTCTTCGGTCTTCTCGCTTTTGCTGGGGTATTCGCGGGTGCCGTATGCGGCGGCGCGGGACGGAAACTACTTCGCAGGACTTGGCGCGGTGCATGAGCGGCATGGAATTCCGCACCGGTCGCTGGTGGCTCTGGGTCTGGTGGCGACGGTATTTTGTTTTTTTTCGCTGAAGGAGGTGATCACCCTGCTGGTGGTGCTCCGCATCCTGCTGCAGTTTCTGTTGCAGCAGGTGGGGGTGATTTGGCTGCGCATTCGCCAGCCGCACCTTAAGCGGCCTTTTCGGATGCCGCTGTATCCGTTGCCGCCGCTGATGGCGATTGCGGGATTTTTGTTCGTTTTAGCGTACAGGCCGAATCCGCTGCTGGAATTGGGCGTGGCGGCAGGAGTGGCATTGGTGGGGACGGCGATCTATCTGGTGCGGGCGCGCGGCCGGCGCGAGTGGCCGTTTTCGGAAGCAAAGATAGATTCAGGAATGGCCTAGTCTTCAGGGCGGTCGGCGCGCCAGGCGGCAATCATTTCGGTCACGAGAATGCCGTCGATGGTCATCCCGGTGAGAAGGCAGTCGACGAGCGAGGCGTCTCTGAGGTCGGCTTGCGCGACTCTGAGTCCCTTCAGCGTGACATCTCTGACTTGCCAGCCGGAGAGGTTGGCGTTCGAGATGTGCGCGTCGGAGAGATTGACGTCGTCAAAGCTGGCGCCGGAGAGGTTCACGTCGTTGAACGTGGATCCGGCCAGACATGCCTGGGTGACGGCCAACCGCTTGTCGATCCGATTCAATTGAATGGACTCTTCCTCCGACATCGGGTTTCCTCCCTGGGGTTTGCTTGTGCTTTATATTACGGCAATGTGTTGCGCGGGCGGCGGTGGGGAGGGGGTATTCTGAATCAAAGACCCTGGGACCGGCCGCCAACTCTGACCGGGAAGTGCAACCAAAGGAAACGCTCGTGTCCGATATCGCTGTAGAAGCCGCCAATATTCCTGCGCAATTGCCCCATGTCCGCATCGCCGTGCTGGGAACGGGCAAGATGGGGGGCATTCTGCTGCAGGCCTTCCTAAAGCAGAACCTTTTTGCTCCGGACCAGATCCACGCGACTGTGGCCCACGCCGAGAAGGCGATGGTCCTTTCGGCGCAATGGGGCGTGGATGTTTCGACCGACAACCTGGCCGCCGCGGAGCAGGCGGACCTGATTTTGCTGGGGGTAAAGCCGTTTCAGGTGCCGGAGCTGGTGGCGAAGATTCGCCCGGCGCTGACTACGAAGAAGACGATCGTGTCATTTGCGGCTTCGGTGAAGACGAGCGCGATCGAGGAGGCGGCGGGAATTGAGATTGGGGTGATTCGGGCGATGCCGAATACCCCCTCGGCGCTGGGTGCGGGAATTGCCGGGCTGTGCCGCGGGCGGTTTGTGACGGATGCGCAGATGGAGCTGGCGCAGCGGATTTTTGAGACTGTGGGGCGGACGGTGACCGTGGATGAGAAGCACATGGACGCGGTGACGGGGCTCTCGGCTTCGGGGCCGGCGTTTATCTACATTATTTTGGAGTCGCTGGCCGAGGCGGGGGTGAAGGTGGGGCTGCCGCGGGATACGGCGACACTGTTGGCGGCGCAGACGACGTTTGGGGCGGCGAAGATGGTGCTGGATACGGGGTACCATCCGGCGCTGCTGAAGGACGCGGTGACGACCCCGGCGGGATGCACGATCGACGGGATTCTGGAGCTGGAAGAGGGCGGGCTGCGGGTGACGCTGATCAAGGCGGTGATGCGGGCGACGCAGCGGGCCAAAGAACTTGCCGCCGGCTGAGTTTAGAAGTGCCGATGCATGAAAAGGCTTGCGATCGATGGGTTTGGACGGAAGAAGCGGGCGAATTTGGACGGATACAGGCGGGTATGAGCGAATACGGGCGGATTTGAGCGAATATAAGCGGTTTCGGGCGGATATGGGTGTATAAATGAACCTGGGACCGCTCCATGTTCAACACCGACACCATCGAAATCTCTCAGGAATCGCTTGCGCTCATCGCCGAACTGGACGAATTCAAGGGCGCGTGGCGGGCGATGGCCAGTCTGGCTCCAGAGCGGCTGACGGTGCTGCGGCGCGTCGCAACCATTGAGAGCATCGGCTCCTCAACGCGCATTGAGGGGGCGAAGCTCTCTGATCGCGAGGTGGAGGAGCTGCTGGCCAATCTCGCAATCAAGCCGTTTGAAACGCGCGACGAGCAGGAAGTGGCCGGCTACGCCGAGGTGATCGAAACGGTATTCCGAGCCTGGCAAGAGATTGCGGTTTCGGAGAACCACATCAAGCAACTGCATCGGGACTTGCTGCGCTGGAGCGAGAAGGATGAGCGGCATCGGGGCGAGTACAAGACGCTGTCGAACAGCGTGGCGGCATTCGATCCGGAAGGAACGCCGATTGCGGTGGTGTTTGAGACCGCGTCCCCATTTGAAACGCCGGGCCTGATGGCTGAGCTGGTGGACTGGGTTCGGACGAATCTGGAGGTAAGGCGGATTCATCCGTTGCTGGTGGTGGCGGTGTTTACGGTGGTTTTCCTAGAGATTCATCCGTTTCAGGATGGGAATGGGCGGCTGAGCCGGGTGTTGACGACGCTGCTGCTGCTTAAGTTTGGGTACAGCTATGTTCCCTATAGTTCGCTGGAGAGCGTGATTGAGGCGAACAAGGAGAACTATTATCTGGCGCTGCGGCAGACGCAGGGGACGATCCGGAAAAGCACGCCGAACTGGAAGCCGTGGCTCGATTATTTTCTGCGTGCGATGCAACGGCAGAAGGCGCGGCTCGAAGGCAAGATCGATACGGAAAAACTCTTTTTCGCCTCTCAGCCCCTGGTCGCGGTAAAGATACTGGATGAAGTGCGGAAACGGGGCCGCGCCACAATGGGCCAATTGGTGACGGCAACCGGGATAAGCCGCAGCACGCTGCGCGATCATTTGCGGGGGCTCGTCGACAAGCGGCAATTAGCGAGATACGGTCAGGGGAAGGGCTCGTGGTACACGCCGGCCTGAAGGGTACTTCCCTAAGCTGAATTCCGATACCGTCTCAACCGATCTTTATACCCGGCCTGGCCAGCTTCTCAAGGCTGGATTCTTTCCGCTTGAGCCACGCCTGGGAGCGCTGAAAGTATGCGCGCACGTTTGTCGAGAGATGCTTTGCCCAGGCCGGTTTTTCTTCGCCGCGGATGGCGGCGAATTTCGCCAGAGCGTAGCCGTAGACTTCTTCGGGCAGGTAGCCGAGACGGTTCATGGTCCAGCCCTGGCGCTGGTCGTCCTGAAATTGGACGAAGCGGGCCGCGGAGTTGGCGGTGAATATGCCCAGGCCGAGAAAGACGGTCAGCAGGTCGGTGAGCGGTTCGTGGTCCGGGGTGTTTGGGGCGAGCAGTTCGCCGCGGAGCAGGATGACGTGACCGAGTTCGTGGGCGATGGTGGCGACGAGGGTGAGGGGATCCTTCAACTGGGTGCTGCGCACGGCGACGACGGGTTTGGTTTTCTCGTCGCCGGTGATGGCGCGGTCGTCCATGTAGAGGCCGGCGGCGTGTCTGCCGCCCTGGCTGTTCCAGGAGGGAAGTAGTTCGCGGAGGCCGTCCATCTCGTCAGGAAAGATCTCAAAATCGATGGACTCGCGCTTGACGCGCATGAAGGTGCAGACGCGGACGAGGAGTTTTTCGGCGGCGACGGGGGTGCGGTCGTAGTGGTCGGGGAAATCCTCAGCAGTTGGCTGGACGACCTGGGCCTCGATCATGCGGCGGCGGCCGAGGAGACGTTCGAGGCGTTGAAAGGCTTCGTCTGCCCAGAGGCGGTCTTGCTCAGTGATGGGTAGCTTGTTGAAGAAGCCGAACATCCACCCTCTCTTGAATCATCGGGAGCTTCGCCGCCAATGCGCCGAGCCCTGGAAACAGTCTATCGGGAGCTTGCCGGGAGCGTCTTGGGATCTGATTGAGTCTGCCTGGCGGCTGCGATGCTCTTGTCCGCCGGCTGATTGAAGAGTTCCGGGTGAAGGTAGTAGCCTCGCTCGTCTTCGGGCTTATCTTCTTCAACGGGGATACGGTTGGCGTTGGCGTAGGCGTCCTGGCGGATGCCGGTGATTTGCCAGGAGACTTCCACTCCAGGTTTGCTGGTTCGAATCACGAAGCGGTTTTTCGCGATTTTGGTGGCGACGATGGCCTGGGCGAACTGGCCGATGACGGTGAGCTGATAGCGGAAATCGCGATTGAGGGCTTCGAAATAATCCGGGAGGGTTACCGTGGCCAGGCCGCGGCGGTCGGTGGTGATGTTGCCGTTGTAGACGTTCATCATGTCGGGGGACTCGACGAAGGAGTGGGAGAGGTATTTGTTGGCGGGGTCGAGCGGGTCGTCGATTTTGAAGGAGCCGCTGCCTTTGGTGAGCTTGCCGGTGACATCGAGATTGCCGGCGAATATGCCGTTGCCCTTGGCGTCGACGGAGAAGACTTTGGCGGAAGTTGCGCCGGACAAGCCCTCGAGGACGAGGCCCGAGCCGGCGGCGTTGATGAACTGGCCGGCGGTGGCTCCGGCGGCGGAGGTTTTGGCCTGGACGCCGACGCCAGTGGTGCTTTCGCTGAGACCGAAGACGCCGATCGTGGAGCCGGTTTTTGCCGTGGCTGTGCCGCTGACGCCATAACCGCCGGTGCTTTGGGAGACGCCGAGAAGGCCATTGGTTTTGCCGGTTGCGGCTGTGGCGATGCCATAGACGCCGACCGCGCCTGTCGATGCGCTATCGGATCGTCCGCTGACGCCGTAGACGTCGCCGGTGGTCGAATACTCCCAGCCGTAGACGCCAGCGGCGCCGGTTCCGGTGCTTGGGGTTGAGCCGCGGACGCCGGCAACTTGTGGCGCGGTGGTATTGCCCTCCCAACCGTTGACGCCCGCCGCGCCTTGCCAGCCGTAGGGTGCGACCACTGCTCCCGTGCTGAGGGTGCCTCCGCTGACACCCCAGACCGCGCCGGTGGTGGCATTCTCCCAGCCGGAGACGCCTGCTGCGTTGTATGTGGGACTGGAAGCGAAGCCGCTCGCCCCTGAGACTTGGCCGGAGGGGGCCCAGTTGTTGCCCTGGACTCCGATGCCGCTGGTGCTGATGGTGCTGCCGACGACGCCGTAGACCGCTCCAGTTTTTGCGCTCTCGTAGCCGCTTACGCCGGCGGCGCTGGCCGTGGTGCTCCCCGTGCTGCCAGCGACGCCGGAGACCTGACCGGTTGTGGCGGTTTCATTGCCGCTAACGCCCGCGGCATAGATTGTAGTGCTGCCGGTGCTGCCGCTTACTCCGTAGACTGCGCCGGTCGATGAGCCTTCGGTGCCCAGTACGCCGGCGGCGCCAGCCGTGCTGCTGATCGTACCTCCTACAACTCCATGCACCCAGCCGGTCGAAGAGCCTTCATGGCCGTTCACGCCTGCCGCTCCATCCGTACTGCTGTTTGTGGCTCCGGAAACGCCAGAGACCACACCAGTAGCGGAGCCTTCGTTGCCATGCACGCCCGCCGCGCCTTCCGTACTGCTTGCCGTGCCGCCTAAAACGCCAAATACAGCGCCAGTGCCGGAGCCCTCATGGCCCCACACGCCGGCGGCGCTGGCGGTGGGGGTATCCGTGTCTCCGGAGACCCCGTAAACCTGACCGGTTTTGGCGGATTGAAAGCCAAATACTCCCGCTGCGCCAGTGGTTGTGCTGCCGGCAACGCCCGCTATGCCGGAGACTATTCCCGTAGCGGCATTTTCTACGCCGTACACGCCCGCTGCGCTTACGGTGGTGCTTGCGGCTACCCCAGTGCTGTTCGCCATTCCGATCACGCCCGCGACCTGCCCCGTGGCGGCTTTCGAGGTGCCATTGACCGCTGCGGCGTTCATTGCCGTGCTGCTGGACTGCGCGCTGATACTGCCGGCGGCTGCGATACTTGCGCCGGACTGGGTGAGGGCGGAGTTGCCGAGGGTGCTGGCGCTGGTCCAGAGAGGGATGGTGTTGGCTGTGCCGGAGCCGCTAGGAGCGGTGTTGGGTTTGATTGCACCTTGCTCCTTTGCGGAGAGAGCGTTAGAAGCCGGGGCTGAGGGCGGATTGGCGCGGAGTTGGGAGCGGGTCACGAATTCGGCGGCTGGTACTCCGGCGAGGGTTTCCGCGTCGGCGGCTTTGAGCGCATAGGCGGCGGAGGCGAGCGGGACGCGGGGCTGTTCGGGAGAGCCCTCGATGCTGACGCCGAGCCAGCGGGCTTGCCCCGCGGCGAAGACGGATTGGGGCAGGCCGCCTTCCGATGCCGCGCCGAGGAGGACGGAGTATTTGCCGTCGGCGGCGACCGCGATGCGCTGGGATTCGGTCCAGAGGGCTTCGCCGCCTTCGGGCTCCAAGTAGATGCGGAAGACGGCTTCGACTGGATTGCTGGGCCGGGCGGCGGCGATGCCGTCGAATTTTACGAGCTGCGGGACGACTGGGGTGACTGGCGCGGAGGTTTGGGCGGTCTGGCTGAGGCTTGGGAGGCTAAGCGAAAGCAGGGCGATCACCGTTAGGGCAAAGGGGAGAATTGGGAAGGCTGGGGTCCTCATCGTGGGCTCCGATCAAGCCCTGGGGCGGGGCTGGCTGATTTTTTCGGGGAGGAAAACACGATAACAGTAACACAGGAGTTGCTGGGGCGCTTTGTTGTTTGATGAGCGATCAGGGTAAT
>Ga0302275_10002121_pt1 | contig 21078 bp, 21 predicted proteins | sample III_Bog_N2_2_FD_200229 | JGI IMG/M metagenome (GOLD analysis project Ga0302275, IMG submission 200229) | Peat permafrost microbial communities from Stordalen Mire near Abisko, Sweden - III_Bog_N2_2 | ecosystem: Environmental > Terrestrial > Soil > Wetlands > Peat | place: Sweden: Abisko... | reverse complement strand
ACTCATAGGCCAGCCCCACCAATTGGACAAAAAAAAGCCGGGGCACAAGGCCCCGGAAGTCTCTCTTGAGGGAAAAAGATACTGAACGACTGCGGTAAGCATCCGTCGGTATCGGGTTCCATCATAGCCAGCTTCACGAGGGCCGCTGTGACGGACATCACAGAGGCCTAAATTAGATGATCAGGAGCCTCGGACATCCTCGACCATCACCGCCAGCTTGGCCATGTCACGAATGAGCAAGGCGTCTTTCTGGCGTTCGACCAAGCCTTCGCGGGCCAATTCGTTCAGCACCCGGGCCACGGTCTCGCGCGTCGTGCTGACCCGGCTGGCGATGTCGGAATGAACGGGGATCGGCTTGATGGACGCCGTCTTGCCATCCTTGGTAAAGGCCCAGGCCTGACGCAAAAGCTCGGCATGGACGCGGTTGTTGGCCCCCAGCACGCTCAAATCCATGATGCGGTCATTGGCCTGACGGACCATGCGGGCCAGCCGGCGCATGATCTCGGTGCCCACCAGGGGCTTGGTGGAGATCAGCCGCTGGAAAACCTCGGGCGACATGGCGGCGGCGACGGCATCGCCGCCCTGGGCCACCACGAAAGCCGAGCGCGGCCCACCGTCCAAAGCCGCCAGTTCGCCGAAATAATTGCCGGCGCCGATATCGTCCAGCGCCACTTCCCGGCCCGATAAAGAGTAATTGACCACCCGCACGGTGCCGGAGACGACGAAGAAGATGTCCTTGCTCTCGCTTTGGCCATCGATGATATGCTCACCTACGGCATAGCGCTTGAAGCGGCACTGGCGCGCAAGCTCATCCTTCTCCGCCTTGGTAAGGCTGGAAAAGAGGGAAATACCGTCAAGGCTGTTGATCGTATCTTGGCTCACGGGGTCCATCAGACAATCTATAAAATGCGATCTATATCCTAACGGTAAAAGCGGCGCTTGACGAGAGGCAGTGGGAGCAGTTTTGTAAAGCCATGCGAATTTTTTCTCTGCTTCTGGCCACCCTACTGATTTTGGGCCCCACCGCTGCTTTTGCCGATCAGGTTGGCCACGTGCTGCGCCTGCAAGGTCAGGCCGCTGCAAATGGTCGATCCCTGGCTGCCGGCTCGGCTTTGTCTCTGGGCGAACGCCTGACCACCGGCCCAAACGCCCGCCTGCTGGCCGAGTTGAACGACGGCACCGAGCTGACCCTGGGCGCCAATGCCGAGTTCACCATCGACGAGTTGGTTATAGCGCCAGAAAAAGCTAGCGCCTTGTTTCACCTGACCAAAGGCGCTTTTCGCATGATCGGCGGCGCCGTCGCCCACGCCCCCGACCACCGCATGGAGATCACCGCCCCCATCGGCACTATCGGCATACGCGGCACTGACGTCTGGGGCGGCTCGCTGGAATCGCCGCTGGATGTCTTCCTGCTTGAGGGCGAGGTCAGCGTCACCAGCAAAGCCGGAACAGTCATCCTGAACCGTCCGGGCCAGGGCACCTCGGTGGTCGGAGCGGACGCAGCTCCGTCGCAGCCGCATTTCTGGAAGCCCGCTCTGAAAAACCGCGCCTATGCCACCGTCAGCTTCGAATAATTAGGACTTAAGCCCTTTACCCAAGCGATTAGATGCCTTTAAAGATTTAAACATCTGGCATACTGGCCTACTCTATGCAGATTGGGGTAGGACTGTTACGGAGTGGCCTAAGTTGGAAGCAGACGACCGTCTGATATCCCGTCTGCAATTATTTTCCTCGGCCGTGATCGTCGCCGTGATGGTCTTGGCCATGGGTCTGCTGTTCATCTGGCAGATCCGCTCGGAATATGACGACAGCATCCGCGACCTTGAAGCTCAGGAAAGCCAGAGCCAGCAGGAATCGCTTATCCGTCAGGTCGATACCGCCAAGGGCTTCCTCGACACCTTGCGAGCCCGCACCGAAACGGTTCTGAAGAAGCAGATCAAGAATCAGGTGGATCAGGCCTACGACATGGCCAAGGCCATCTATCGCCTGGAAGGCAACCACGAGCCGGAAACCCAGGTCAAACACACTGTCATCGAGGCCCTACGGCCCCTACGTTTCTTTGACGGCAAGGGCTATTTCTTCGTCGACGGCATGGATGGGCGCTGTCTGCTGCTGCCCATCAATCCCGACCGCGAAGGCTCGTCCTTGCTAGAAAACCGCGATGATTCCGGCACCTTTATCATGCGCAGCCTGATCGACGCAGCAAAGCAGCCGGTGGGCGAAGGCTTTAGCCGTTATCGCTGGTATGCCCCGGGCAGCGGCAAAGCCATGCAGGAAAAGATCGCCTATGTCCGCGCCTTCGAACCCTATGGCTGGCTGATCGGCACCGGCATCTATCTGGCCGATGTGGAAAAGACCTTGCAGGAAGAAGCCCTGGAGCGTCTGCGCAGCTTCCGCTTCGGCCCCGGCGGCAAAGGCTATTTCGTGGTCTATGCCGAGGACGAACGGCTGCTGATCTCGCCCTCGCGGCCCCAGGGCGAAGGCCATCTGATCAACGAACTTCCGGCAGACGGACGAGCCGTCGCCAGGACCATCTTCGATCAGGGCAAAAAAGGCGACGGCTTCGTTGAATACGACTGGTCCCCCGACAGCAACCCCGGCAACAAAAGCCGCAAGCTGGTCTATGTCTCACGCCTGAAGGGATGGAACTGGATCATCAGCGCCGGCTTCTATCCCGACGACGAACGCAGCGTCGCCGCCGACCGCCGGATGGCCTTGGACAAAAGCATCCGCCACAAAATCATTCTGACCCTGGTGGCCATGGCCGTCGGCGTCGGCATTTCCCTTGGCATCGGTCTGTGGTTCTCGGGGCTGACCCGGCGGGTGGTGGAACGCTATAAGGCCGACATCGCCGCCAAGAACGCCGAGTTGGAAAAGAAGACCCACAAGCTGGAGCAATCCAACCAGGACCTGGAGCAATTCGCCTATATCGCCAGCCACGATCTGCGCGAGCCTTTGCGCATGGTCTCGTCCTATATCACCCTGATAGAGCGTAACTACGCCAAGTTTTTCGACGATGACGGCCGCACCTTCCTGGGCTTCGCCCGCGATGGCGCCAAGCGTCTGGATCAGTTGGTGCTGGATCTGTTGCAGTTCTCGCGCATTGACCGCTTGGGCGCTCCCATCGAGCCCATGAACATTGGTGCCGCGGCCCGCGATGCCCTGACCAATCTGTCCCTGATCATCGAGGAAAGCGGCGCCAGCGTCATCCTGTCCCCTGCCCTCGACCAAGCCACCGTGTTGGGCGACAGCCACCAGATCACCCGCCTGATCCAGAACCTGATCGGCAATGCCATCAAGTACCGCCATCCCGAGCGCAAGCCCGAGATCACCATTCAGGCCGAGAAAAACGCCGACGATATGTGGCAATTTTCGGTGACGGATAACGGCGAAGGCATCGAGGAACGCTTCTTCGAGCGCATCTTCGGCATCTTCCAGCGCCTGCATGGCCGCGACAAGGAAGGCACCGGCATCGGCCTGGCCGTCTGCCGCCGCATTGTCGAGCGCCATTCCGGCAAGATATGGCTGGAGTCCGAACCCGGCCAGGGAAGCACCTTCTACTTCACCTTGCCGGTTGGGATTTAGCCCCCCTTACTTGAACACCACCGTCTTGGCTCCATTGGGCAAGACGCGCTGTTCGGTGTGGTAGCGCACGGCGCGCGACAGCACCAGATTTTCGATATCGCGGCCCATGGCCACCAGATCGTCGGGGGTATGAGTATGATCCACCCGCTCCACCGCCTGATCGATAATCGGGCCTTCGTCCAGGTCGGTGGTGACATAGTGGGCGGTGGCGCCGATGATCTTCACGCCGCGGGAATGGGCCTGATGATAGGGCTTGGCCCCCTTAAAGCTGGGCAGGAACGAATGATGGATGTTGATGGCCCGCCAGGCCAGAGCCTGGCACATCTCGGGGCTTAGGACCTGCATATAGCGGGCAAGCACCACCAGATCGATATGCAGCCGGTCAATCATCTCCAGGATTTTGGCTTCCTGGATCAGCTTGTTGTCCTTGGTCACCGGCAGATGATGGAAGGGAATGCCGTGCCATTCCACCATGCGCTCCATGTCGGGATGGTTCGAGACCACCGCCGGGATTTCCACCGCCAAAGAGCCGGTGCGATAGCGGTACAGAAGATCGTTCAGGCAATGGTCGAACTTCGAGACCAGCACCAGCAGACGGTGCTTCTTGTTGCCGTCATGCATGTGCCAGATCATCTGGAAACGTTCGCCCAGCATGGAGAACGACTTCTCCAGATCGGCCTTGGGCGGCGACAGCGGACCCGGCTGAAAGACGCAGCGCATAAAGAAGCGCTTCGAGATGGGATCGCCGTACTGAGCCGCCTCGTTGATGAAGCAATTATGCTCGCTAAGGAAGCCCGACACGGCGGCAATGATGCCGGTGGTGTCCGGGCAGGTGATGGTCAGGATGGTGGTATGCTTGTCCGACATGATCTTGTTCCCGAAATTCCCCTCTTCTCCTATCCCAAGACGAACTTTCCGCCAAGTCCGCTCAGTCGGCATCTTGCATTTTGTCTCAAGATTGTCGATGGTTCCGCCAAGGTTAGGGCAACCTCTCCCCTTCTTCAGGAGCTATCGATGAAAAGCGTTTATTTCAAAAGCGGCGATGCCGAGTGGAAGTATGAAGTCGAGGACGAGGACTACGACCATATCATCAAGGGTATCCTCGAAGACGGCACCGACTTCGAGGAAATGCTGGAAGATTCCCTTGAAGTTATGCGTGACATCTCGGCCCTGGACGATGAAGAACTGGACGAGGACGATCAGTTCGACCTGACCATTTCCGTCGCCTTCATCTGGCACTACTTCAACACTCTTGAGGATGAAGAGCAGCGCATTAGCGGTGACGTCGCCATTCTTGAGAGCGAAGATGGTACCGAAGTGGAAGTCGCCGCTGCCTCGGACGTGATCCAGCAGTAATGCTTTCAAGCTGGTCCTGGCGGCTTATCCTGGCATGTCCGGAAAGAGCCGCCAGGAGCAACTTGCCCTGGACAGAACGCGAAAAAATAAAAATCTCTTATAGATTTATTTTATCAATTTAATAATCAACCATAAAACGATGAAATCAGGAGGGAATTCCCTTCCCCCTGGCTCATAACTATGCACTTCGTCTTGGCGCCTGAAAATTAACCTATCATCCGTTGACCTTCCTACCTCGAAAGCCCTACATCGATATCATTAACTTGGTTACGGATATAGGTGCGATGCCTTCCTCGGACAAACTGCTGGAGATCATCGCCATCCAGACGGAAGTCGCCAAGCTGGGGGTGGACCTTGGCGGGGTGATGGGACTGGTGGTCGAAAAAGTGCTGCCGCTGATCGGAGCCGATGGAGCCGCCATCGAACTGTCCGATGGCGAGGACATGGTTTACCGCGCCGCTTCCGGCATGGCCGAGGGACAGATCGGCCTGCGCGTTAAACTGGAGCACAGCCTGTCAGGCCTGTGCGTCCGCACAGGAAAAACCTTGAGCTGTGCCTACAGCGACAGCGACAACCGGGTCGATCGCCAAGCCTGTCGCGCCGTTGGTCTGCGCTCGATGATCGTCATGCCTCTTCTGCACAAGGGCGAGGCCGTGGGTGCCCTGAAGGCCATGTCACGCGTCCCAAACCATTTTCGCGACGAAGACATGCAGCTGCTGCAACTGCTGTCCGAGGTGGTGGCCGCGGCCATGTTCTTCTCGACCAAATACGACACCGATGACCTGTTCCATCGCGCCACCCACGACGGCATGACCGATTTGGCCAACCGCTCGCTGTTCATGGACCGACTGCGCAACACCGTCTTGCAGGGCGACCGCGACCAGCAGCCGGTCGGCGTGCTCATGATCGACATGGATGGGCTCAAAAGCATCAACGACAACCACGGCCATTTGGCCGGAGACGCCGTGCTGGTGGAATTCGCCAATCGCATCCGCTCGGCCGCGCGCCAGTCCGATACAGTCGCCCGCCTGGGTGGCGATGAATTCGCCATAATCCTGGATCCCGTGGAACCCACTTCGGGCGTTCTTACCGCCATAAACCGGCTGACGGAGCAGCTCACCGCCCCCTTCACCTTCGAAGAGCGAAGCTACGCCCTACAGGCCAGCATCGGCGCCGCCGAATTCCCCACGGACGGCCACGATATCGGTACCTTGATCCAAACCGCCGACCAGCGCATGTATGCCCAAAAGCGGATACATCACGCCGATGTCCACGCCTCGCAGGCTGGCTGATAAAGGCAGACTATCCTCGCCCTTCTGGATGCGGGCCTGCTTATTCTGCGTTGGTCAAAGCCGGCAAGACAATGGTGAAGGCGGCGCCGCCGTCGGGGCTGTTGGCCACCTCCATGGCGCCGCCGTGGTCGCGGATGATGCTCCAGCTGACCCACAACCCCAGGCCGGTCCCCTTGCCCACCGGCTTGGTGGTGAAGAAGGGATCGAAGACCTTCAAGATATCCTCGTTCCTGATGCCGGGGCCGTTATCACGGACCACCAGCACCAGCTGATCGCCATGACAGCGGCCCGAGATGGACAGCACCGGATGGGCCATGTCCTCGGTGGCGTCCATGGCGTTCTGGGCCAGATTGACGAAGACCTGATGCAGCGGCCCCTCCAGCCCTTCCACCGGCAAGTCCTCGGGCAGATCATCCTCGAAGGTCACGGCCCGCTTGTCGGCACGCAGCACCCACTGACAGGCGTTGCGTACCACCTCGGCCAGATTGACTTGGCGGCGTTCGGTCGGATTGGCGAAAGACAGGCGGCGCAGGTTCTTGACGATCTCGGCCACCCGCTGGGCTCCCTCCAGAGTGCCGTCGATCAGGCTGCCGAGATCAGCCATCAGGCGGTCGATCTTAAGGCTCTTGCGCAAATCCTCGCGCTCACCCTCGGGCGTTCCGTCATGGACGGCCTGAAGGTACTGCTCCAGCCGCCCGGCATAGCGGGACAGAGTATGGGCATTGCCATAGACAAAGCTGATGGGATTGTTCAGCTCGTGAGCCACTCCAGCCACCAGACGCCCCAGCGAAGCCATCTTCTCGGCCTGGATCAATTGCTGCTGGGCCTTTTTCAGATCGTCATGGGCGGCGTTCAATTCGTGGTAGGCATGACGCAGCGCCCCCACCGGACGGCCCACCAGCACCAGCCCCGGCAGATGGCGGCGACGCTCCAGACGGACCGAGCTGCTCAGCGCCACCAATTCGGTGAAGCCGCCCGATTTGTCGTTAAGGCGCACCTCGAATTCCCGCAAAGCCCCTGAGGCCCGCAGATGATGGGCGTCGGCAGCCGACAGCAGCGCCGTCAGCGGCTGGCCCAAGACTTCTTCGGCGGCAAAGCCGGTCAGGGACAGCAGGGCCGGATTGATCTCCTGGATCACGCCCTTATGGTCGCAGACCACCAGGATGTCGGACATGGAGGCGATGATACTGGCGATGAACTGCTGGGCCTGCTCCAGGGCGGCGTTCTTCTGCTCCAGATCGATCTCGTACTGGATAAGGCCGGAATAGACCTCGTCCATCTTGCGGATGACCTCGATCCAGGCGGCTTCCTGCAAACCGCTCAAGCCCTGCCCCGCCTCGGAGGCGATCACGTCGATCAGCGAATCGGGCCTGGAGCGGGTCATGTCAGTTCATCCGTTCCAGCCCGTAGCGTTGCAGCTTGGCCCGCAAGCCTACCCGCGACAGCCCCAGTTCGTCGGCCACCCGGCTAATGTTCCAGCGGTGGCGATTCATGGCCTCGCGGATCAATTGTTCTTCCAGGCTTTCCACCCGTTCGCGGAGGGTTCCCCCCACCATTTCGGCGGCGCAAGGGGCATCGGCGCGGGGGCGCTTGGGCGGGCGGATGGCGTCGGACAGCACCTCGGTCCCCAGGGTCTCGGAGTCCGACAGGGCGACCATGCGCTGGATCTCGTTCTGCAACTCGCGCACATTGCCCGGCCAATCGTGGTGGCGCAAGCGGGCCAGAACCTCGTCGGAGAAGCCCTGGATCGGCTTGGCGAAGGCCTTCATGGTCTCGCCCAGCAAAAGCTGCGACAGCAGCGGAATATCCATGGGCCGTTCCCGCAGCGGCGTCAGATGCAGGCGAAAGGCGGCCAAACGGTAGTAAAGATCGCGGCGGAAGCGTTTGGCTGCCACTTCCTCCTCAAGGTTACGGTTGGTGGCGGCGATAACGCGGACATCGACCCTGCGGGTCAGGCGAGCCCCCAGCGGGCGGATTTCGCCTTCCTGCAGCACGCGCAGCAGCTTGACCTGAAAGGCCGGCGAGGTCTCGCCGATTTCGTCCAGGAAGATGGTGCCGCCGTTGGCTTGCTCGAACAGGCCGATGCGGTCCTCGTAAGCGCCGGTGAAGGCGCCCTTTTTGCAGCCGAACAGTTCGGATTCCAGCAGCTGATCGGGCAGAGCGCCGCAGTTCTCTACCACAAAGGCCTTGTCTGCCCGGTGGGAGTTGTAATGGATGGCCCGAGCCATCAGCTCCTTGCCGGTGCCGGATTCGCCGGTGACCAGCACCGAGATATCGTAGCCGGCAATGCGTCGGGCCAGATCGATGGCCTCGGCCATGGGGCTGTCGCCGGCATGGACGATATTGTCAAAGCCATAGCGGCCTTGCAGCACCTTGCGCTTGCCGGCCACCACCTGTTCCAGCTGCGAGGCGGCGACCCGCATCTCCAGATTGGCGGTCTGATTTTCCTGCTGCAGCTGATAGAGCTGGATCGCCCCCTTCACCGTCGCCAGCAGCTGATCGGGCTCCCAGGGCTTGGTGATATACTGATAGATTCCGGCCTCATTGACCCCGGCGATGATGTCTTCGGAATCCGTAAAGCCCGAGATAATCATCCGCACCGGGTCCGGCCAGCGGGCCCGCACGGTTTTCAGGAAATCAACGCCATTACCGCCGGGCATGCGCTGATCACAAAGGATGGCATGAACCATCTCGGATTCCAGCAAGGTCTCAGCCTCGGCGGTATCGGAGGCGCAGAGCACCTCGAACTCTTCGGACAAGACGCGGCGCAAGGCTTCTTGTGAGCGGCGCTCGTCGTCGATAATAAGGATGATGGGCAGATCGGTCATGCGGGCATCATAGCGGGTTTTTCGCCGCTTTTCTTCGATGGATCGCAAGGCTCAACGGCGTGTGCGACTTCGCTATCTTGAAGACGAAATCATGCCGCGCCACGTGATAGGACGGATCGAAACCGTAAAAGTTGAGTGTCATCCGGTCCAGCTCGGCGGTACGGAAGGACTCCAAAGGCTTCAGATTCCCGTCTTGTTCAAGAACCGTTCTTTTCCCGACCAAGCGTTCGGGGAATCCGCTTTCGTGCGCAGTCTGTTCTGCACGGATGAGAACATTATCCAGGAAGTCATAGGGATTACTCGCGAAATAGTCGTCGATCAGCCCCAATTCCTTCGCTTCGAGAGTGCCCATGGGCAATCGCGCCTCGGTCACGCGCTTCGCCGCTGCTTCGCCTGCACGCTTTGGCAGCAGGTAAGTCCAGTACTCCGAGCCATAAAGATTGCCCATGCCCTTATAGTGAGGGTTGAGCACCACGCCGGTCCGAGCCCAGACGTAATCCGCCGCCAGGGCCAGAAAAACACCCCCAGCCCCGGCATTGCCGCGAAGGGCGGCGATAGTGACATGGCTGGTGGTGGTGATGATGGCCCGGCAAAGATCATCCATGGCGTTGATATTGGCCCAGGATTCATCGGCGGGGCTGGCGGCTTCCTCGATCAGGTTCAAATGAATGCCGTTGGACCAGAAATCCGGCCCGCCGGTCAGGACGATCACCTTGGTCGGACGGCGGCAGGCCTCGTCATAGGCCGCCAGCAGGCGGCGGCATTGCTCGGTCCCCATGGCGCCATTTAAAAAAGAGAAGTGCAGGATGCCGACGTCACCGCGCTCCTCGTAGGTGATGTCTTGCGGGCCGAGGGCGTCGGGTAGTCCCTGCCCTAATAGACGCCCCGCCGGAAGCTTGATACCGCCGCGCTGACGGACGTGGCCGATCCAGACCGCCCCGCCACGGCAAGCCACCGCCACCGCGCCATTGCCTTGGGCCAGCAACGCCCCTGGTGCGCCGGACAGGCCCGAGGCCTCATGGGCGTCATGAAGGAAGACCTCCTGCCCCGCCACTGTCGCCAGCACCCCCGGCACGCCATCACCGCAACGGACCTTGCGCAGTACCGTCTGAGTGTCATCCACCACCCAATCGATGGCCCGATCAGCCTGCTTCATGGCGGGCTTCCACACCCCCGCCAAAGCCGGATGGGACTTGGCATCAGGGAAACGAGCAACGCAGGCCAGCACCGCCTCCACCGCCGCTTCCGTCACCTCGTTGCGATAGATCGAGCCCTTAGTGGCGGCGCGCATGGGGAAGCTCCGGCTTTCCCATACCGGCCCGCCATCCATCTCGGCATTGGCCTGAAGCACAGTCACACCCCAAGTCTCCTTACCCTCCAGGATCGCCCAATCCAAAGCCGACGGTCCACGGTCGCCCTCAGGGCCGGGATGGACCACCAGGCAAACATGCTGCGACCAGACCGCCTCGGGGATTGCCCGCTTCAGAAAGGGAGCCACGATCAAGTCAGGCCGGAACAAAGCCACCGCCTCGACGGTCACCGAGTCCTTGATGTCGAACTCCACCGAGACCTCATGGCCCAACTGGCGAAGCTCTACATGCAAACGCTGCGTCAAGCTATTGAAAGCATGGGTTAAAAGCAGAATACGCATTCGTTCCCCGAAGTCCTTTCCAGGGCTCTGCCCTGGACCCGCCAAAGGCCATTGGCCTTTGAAAAATTTAGCTATTCATCAAACGGGTTCCAAGGCCTCCAGGCCTTGGTGGGTGTGGGCAAAGCCCACGTCCTTTAGCAAATCCGCGGCAACTGCTCACCGGCCAGCCAATCCACCACACGCTTGCCGCCAAAGGCGGTTTCCATCTGCACGAACTGATGATCATCGGGGATGACCTCGCCGATGATGGCGGCGTCAGCCCCCAGGGGATGAGCGCGCATGACCGCCAGCAGCGCCTCGGCCTGATCGGCGGGGCAGATGGCGATCAGCTTGCCCTCGTTGGCGACATAAAGGGGGTCCAAACCCAGCAACTCGCAAGCGCCATGCACCTCGGGACGGACGGGGATTTTGGCCTCATAGATCATCATGCCGACGCCGGACTGGGTGGCCATCTCGTTGAGGGTGGCGGCCAGACCGCCTCGGGTCGGGTCGCGCAGGCAATGGATGGAGGGCACAGCCGCCACCATCTCGGCCACCAGCCGATGCAGGGCCGCCGAATCCGACTTCAAGGTGGTCTCGAATCCTAGGCTTTCCCGCTGGCTCATCACCGCCACGCCATGGTCGCCCATAGTGCCGGACACCAGAATGGCGTCCCCGGCCCGCGCCTTATCGCCCGAGATATCCAGGCCCACAGGGACCCGGCCAATGCCGGTGGTAGAGATGAACAGGCCGTCGCCCTTGCCCTTTTCCACCACCTTGGTGTCGCCGGTGACGATGGGCACGCCGGCTTCCTTGCTGGCCGCCGCCATGGACTGGACGATGCGCTTCAGGTCGGCCAGCGGCAGGCCTTCCTCGATGATGAAGGAGGCCGACAGGGCGATGGGCACGGCTCCGGCCATGGCCACATCATTGACCGTGCCATGCACCGCCAGCGAGCCGATATCGCCGCCAGGGAAGAACATGGGCGAGATGACATAGCCGTCGGTGGTCATCACCATCCGCCCGGCCTCGACCGTGAAGCTGGCCTGATCATTGCGCTGGCGCAGCATGTCGTTGTCGAAGGCGGCGACGAACAACTCCTCAACCAACTGCGCCATGGCCCGCCCGCCGCCGCCGTGAGTCATATCAACGCGGCCGTTGGTGAAGTCGATGGCGGGGCCTTTGCGGGTGAGAGTCATCGCTTATCCTGTTGATATTGACGGAATCTTCCGTAAGTCCAGAAGGCGGCGCAAGCCCCCTCGGCCGAGACCATGCAAGAGCCCATGGGGCTTTCCGGGGTGCAGGCCTTACCGAACAGCCGGCAGTCGGCGGGCTTCTTCAGGCCGCGCAGGATAGCCCCGCATTCGCAGGCCTTCACATCGGGAACCGACAGCGGCTGGATGTCGAAGCGCCGCTCAGCGTCCCATTGAGCAAAGGGTTCCTTGATGCGCAAGGCGCTGTAGGGAACCATCCCCAAGCCACGCCATTCGAACAGGCGGCGCAGTTCGAAGACCTCGGCCACCACGGCCTGGGCCTTGCGGTTGCCCTCGGGCGTCACGGCGCGAGAGAATTCGTTTTCAACCTCATAGCGGCCTTCGTTGAGCTGACGCACCAGCATCAGGATGGCCTGAAGCACGTCCAACGGCTCAAATCCGGCGATCACCACCGGCTTTTGATATTCCTCGGCGAAATACTCATAGGGCCGACTGCCGATCACCGTCGAGACATGGGCCGGGCCGATGAAGCCATCCAACGGCACCGTTCCCAATTCCCGCACCTCGGGGCTTTCCAGGATGGTGCGCACCGCAGACGGCGTCAGAACATGATTGCAGAAGACACTGAAATTGCAAAGATTTAACGCCTTTGCCTGCTTCAGCACCAGCGCCGTCGGCGGAGTAGTGGTCTCGAAGCCAATAGCGAAAAAAACCACTTGTTTATCAGGATGTTCCGCCGCAACCTTCAAGCTGTCGGCGGCGGAATAGACCATCCGCACATCCGCACCCTCGGCCTTCACTTTCAGCAAGCTGGACCGCTTCGAGCCCGGCACCCGCAACAGGTCGCCATAGGTGCAAAGCACAACCTCGGGCCGCCGCGCCAGCTCGATGGCATTGTCCACCCGGCCGATGGGCAGCACACAGACCGGACAGCCCGGCCCATGGATCATCCGCACATTGGCGGGCAGCAAGTCCTCGATGCCATAGCGCGAGATGGCATGGGTATGGCCGCCACAGAACTCCATCAGGGCATAGTCCCGCCCCGGATCAGCCTCTGCCTTGATAGAGGCGGCGATCTTCTTGGCCAGGGCGCCGTCGCGATATTCGTCGATGTATTTCATAGCACAGGACCGTGATACGGGGCTTTGCCCCACACCCCACCAGGGCCAGCGGCCCTGGACCACATTTGCTTTTTAGCGGCGCAGCCAATAACAGCCCATGAACCACATTGCTGCTGAAAGTGAGATAATTGCGCGTGCCGAGCGAAGGAAAAGCGAACGGGGTTTGGGGCTAATAGCCCCAAGCAGGTCCGGGCGGCAGCCCGCATTTCAACCGCCAAGGTCATTCCGCCGCCGTTTCCGACATCTCGGCGAAGAGGGCTAGGGTCTTTTCGGCTTCCTCGGGATCGACGCGGGACAGGGCATAACCCACATGGACGATGACATAATCGCCGGGCTGAACGCCTTCGACCAGGGCCACCGAGATTTCCTTGGAAACGCCGCCCAGGACCACCAGGGCCATATCCTCGGGCAGCAGTTCCTTCACCAGGGCCGGCAGGGCGAGACACATGCCTTAGTCCTCCAGGCTCTTGCGGGCGGCGGCCAACTGGGCTTCCAGGGCGGCGACGCGGGATTTCAGGGCGTCCTGGCGGCGGGCGTCGATCCAGTTGTACCAGTCCTCCAGACCTTCGCCCGAGGTGGCCGACAGCTTGATCAGCTCGATGGCGGGATTGACCTTGCGGGCAAAGGCGACACAGCGCTCGACATCGAAGGACAGGTGCGGCAGCAAATCGACCTTGTTGAGGATCATCAGCCGGGCGGCGGCGAACATATCGGGATATTTGAGGGGCTTATCCTCGCCCTCGGTGACGGACAGGATGACCACCTTAGCCGCCTCGCCCAGGTCGAAACCGGCGGGACAGACCAGATTGCCGACGTTCTCGATGAACAGCACGCCCTCGTCGGCCAGCTCCAGGCTTTCCATGGCATGGCCGATCATATGGGCGTCGAGATGGCAGCCCTTTCCGGTATTGACCTGCAGGGCGGGAACCCCGGTGGCGCGGATGCGGTCGGCGTCGAAGCTGGTCTGCTGATCGCCCTCGATGACGGCCACCGGCAGGCGCTCTTTCAGGTCCGTAGCGGTGCGGCACAGGAGGGTGGTCTTGCCTGAGCCAGGGCTGGAGACCAAATTCAGGACCAACAGAGCCTTGGCGGCGAAGGCGGCGCGGTTCTGGTCGGCATAGCGATTGTTGTAGCCGAGGATATCCTGCTCGATCTTGACCATGCGGGCCTGGGACAGGCCGGGGACATGAGCGCCCGCCGGGCCTTTGCCATAATGCAGGGCACCGGCTTCATGTTCATGGTCGTGATCATGGTCATGGAACGGCCCATGGTCGTGACCCGGCGGATGGACATGATCGTGATGATGGTCGTGATCATCATGGGTATGGACGTGACCCTCGCCGCAGCCGCAAACCGTGCACATCACTCCACCTCCAATTCTTTAATCCGCATCTCGTCACCCCCGGTGACCTGAAGGCTTTCGCCGCCGCACAAGGGGCAAGCGTCGATGCGCTGTTTCACTGTAACCGGCTTAGAGCAATCCATGCACCAAGCTTGTCCCGGCAAACGGATGATTTCCATCCTAGCCCCGGCGGCCACCGGACTGCCATTGCGGACTGCTTCGAAGCAGAAGGCCAAAGCATCGGCATCCACCGTGGACAGATCACCGATCTCGACCCAAACGGTCTTGACCTTGGCAAAGCCCTGGGACACCGCCTGCTCTTCCAGCACCCGGATGATGCCTTCGGTAAGGGACATTTCATGCATGGGGGCAGGCTCCGGTCATGGGCAGCCGCCCCAAGAGGAGGCCAATACATCGCGAACCTTGCCGCTGTCAGGATCAAAACGCCATGTGCCGCCAAAATCCACATCAGGACAGCCGGTCATCATCAGATAATAGGGATTTCCCGGTTTCAAGAAATTCAGGTCCGATGGATCGTTTCCTCTGGCTTTCAGTTCATCGGCACTTAGCTGCGTTAAACCGGCGGCTTGCATCACGTCGCTTACTTGCACGCGTGTTGGAGAGGGGCCAAGAACTTGACCAGCCGCAGCCATGAACTCCTTGTTGGAGGCGAAGTTCTCAACCTTCAGCGGGCGCTGCCGGGCCACAAAATCCTGGTCATGGAAAAAGTGATGCACTTCAAGGTGCCGCAAACTGAAATCATTCGAAAGCACAGCCATCAAAAGCCACTGATCATTCTGATACGTCCCAGTGGTTTTCGTGACGCTGTAAAGGCAAGTCCAGGCCATTTCAGGTGCTGTCAATATACCGATGACATGGCGGCAGAAGCTGCGGACGGGCTCCCCACGATAGGTTAAAATAAGATCGTAGGACCAGAAACGATAGATTTGTGCCATCAAACCCATGGCATCTTGCCCCAAAGGGAACAGTTCCAGCACTTTAGCCTGGGCTTCACTGGCATCATCAAAGGCTGTCAGGTCCGGGAACATTAGGCGTTTGGCGTTCTCCGGCGGGTACCCCGCAAAGCCTCGCTGAAACACCTGCTGGGAAGCGCCCCCATCCAAAGCCCCCCGGTCACCTAGAGTATCCTCAGGAAGCCTGTCCATGGTCGTGTCATGCCAGCTTCCCTGCCCCTCGTACAGAACGCCAGACAAGACCTTCGAGCCAGGAATGCCCTCGTGGAACTCGGCCACCACCGACTTACCAGTAGAATATTCCCCCAGCACCATCCCCTCGGCCATGCCTTTGGCGAAGCGGCCATGCTGAATGAGCATAAAATGGCGATCAGGCGGCAGAAAATGGAAGTAATCATCCTCCATCCGATATTCCAGCTTTAGCGTCAGCACCCCCTCGCCCTCAGCCTTGCCATCGACGCAAGCGCCATTCCAAACGGACTCAATAATCTTCCCGCGCCAGATGTTGAAAGATTGCAAAACAGAACAGTCATCCGGCTGGGTTTTAATCCATGCCGGCTCGGCCCATGCCTGCCCCGAGGTCAGCGCCAAAAGCATGAGTGCCAGAATCACAAGCCGCCCCATCACACCACCTCGATCTTACAGGCGACACAGGGGTCGAGGGCGGCGATCAGGTGGCGGGCTCGCAGCAGGGCGTTGTCGCCTGCCGGTTGGCCCAGCAGCCCTTGAGGCAGCGCCCCTTGGGGATGGAAGTTCCATTCGGTGGGGGCGAGGATCTGATAGCGGGTCACTTGGCCATTTTCCAACTCCAGCCGATGGGCCAGACGACCGCGGGCGGCTTCGACCACCGCCAGTCCGGTACCGCTCGCCGGGGGCAGGTGCGAGCCCGGATCGGCTTCGATGCCATGGACCAGCTCCTGCATCCGCCGCAGGGACAGCGACAACTCCAGCAGCCTTGCCGCCAGACGGGCCGACAGCCCCTGCCCCAGCGCCGCCACCAAGGGATGACCGGCATGACGGGCGAAGGGGCCAGTGATGCGGGGTGAGCCCTCCCAGGTAGGAGCGGCGATGAAACTACCGTCGTCGTCGGCAATGCGGTCGTTCAGAACGTCATCGGGAATCACCGGCAGGGCTTCGATGGCGCAGGCGCCGAAATTACAGAGGCCCATCTCCTCGATACTACGGGCCAACAGGGCTCCGGTCAGGCCGTCGCGGTAAGTCCAGGCATCCCAGGCCGACAAGTCCTGGGGCACATCGCCGCCGAAGACATGGTCGCGCACCAACTGGGCGGCCTGGGCCAGCCGGCGGGTCAGTTGCGGATGATCGGGAGCCAGCCTGCCGCCGCCGGGGCGCATCCAGTCGCCATCGGGATAAAGCGCCAGATGGAAGTCAGCCAATGCCCCACGCAGGGCCTTCAGCTCCATCAGGCGCACCGGCTGGCCGACATAGTCCGGCCAGACCAGCAGGCTGCGGCCCGCATGTTCCAGCACCGTTTCGGCCAGCAGCAACAGCTCGCGGGCATGGATCTGGGCTTTGGGAGCAGTCAAGCCCGTGGCTTTTTCGACCGCCTGAGCCGAAGCCAGCCCCTGAGCCCTGCGGCAAATGGAGAACAATCGGGCGCAAAGACCCACGGCGGCTTCGGCACTCTGGCCGGTGAAGGCCGAGGCGATGGACAAAGGACGGCGGTTGATGACGGATACGGCGGAAAAGAGCCCGTCCTCCACCCGGATGGACAGCTCCAGCGAGCCTTCGACGGCGAGCGCCGGGGCGCTCACGCCGTCCCTTCGGCGAGCACGGTTTCCAGATAGGCCAGAGACTCTAGGGCCTCGGCCTCTTCGACCTTTTCCATGGCGAAGCTGCCGGATTGGATGACCAGATAATCCCCCACCACCACCGGCTCGGTCATCAGCATCAGGCTAACCACCCGCTCGACGCCAAAGCATTCGACGGTGGCGAAGTCACCTTCCATGGAGACCACGCGGGACGGAATGGCCATGCACATAGATTTTAAGCCCGCAAACGGGGCGCAACGCCCAGGGCCGTCAGCTCATCGGCCACCATAACCACCACCGGATCGATGCAGGCCGCCACTTGCGGAGTCAGCTCCATGCAAAGGTCGAGCGACACCGGCTTGACGCCGATCAGCACGATGCTCTGAGGCGAAGATCCAGCGAAGCGCAGAGCCGCCAGGATGTCGGACAGACCAATTTGATGGGGGGAAAGCTTGGTCTTGAAGAAGGCCGGAACATCATCGCCGGTCAGGCGCACAATGCCGCCTTCGGGCTGGCCGGCGCGGACAGCGTCCACCACCACAAGATGGTCGGCCCCCTGCAGTTCCGGGAACAGCTCCATGCCGGTGGTGCCGCCATCGACGACCTCGACACCTTCGGCCATCTCGTAACGCTTCTCCAACGCCTCGATGGCGTGAACCCCGAAGCCCTCGTCGGACATCAAGGTGTTACCGATGCCCAGAACCACCACGCGCATGACGTCTCCACCCGACAAAAGAACGGCCCGCGCCGCAAAAAGCAGACGCGGGCCTGTACAGCTTACCTCAAACCCAACCCTGGTTTACAGAGCCTTGACCTGCACCACCGTCTTGGTCTCGACGTCGGTCAGATGCACGGCGCAAGCCAGGCAGGGGTCGAAGGAGTGAACGGTACGCAAAACCTCGAGCGGACGCTCGGGGTCGGCCACCGGCGTGCCCAGCAAAGCCGCCTCGTAGGGGCCGATCTGATCGTCCTCGTTGCGGGGAGCGGCGTTCCAGGTGGTGGGCACGACGCACTGATAGTTGGCTATCTTGCCGTCCTTGATCACCGACCAGTGGGACAACACGCCGCGAGGAGCCTCGTGGACACCGACACCCATGATCTCGCCCTTCGGGAAGGTCGGACGGTTGAAGGTCTTGGTGTCACCCTTGGCGATATTCTCCATCAGAGCCTGCCAGTTGCCCTGCAGGTTTTCGTAGATGACGCCCGAACGCACGGCGCGGGCGGCATGACGGCCGATGGTGGAATGAAGCGCGGTCAGCGGGATCTTGGTTCCGGCCAGCTGGCTGACCGTATCAACCACGGTGGTCAGATATTTGATGGTCGGCTGATGGCCGGAAGCGACACCGCAAAGCACATTGGCCAGAGGACCGACCTGAGCCGGCTTGCCATAGAAGGTCGGCGACTTGACCCAGCTGTACTTTCCATCGTCCTGGAAGTCGGTGTAGTTGGGGGTGGTCTCGCCCTTCCAGGGATGCAAAGCCCCAGCGCCATTGGAATAATTGTACCAGGAATGCTTGACCGATTCGGCCACGCCTTCGCGGAAATAAGGATCGTGACCACCGGCGATAGGCTTATAGGTGGCCAGATCGCCGCCCTTGATATAGCCGCCGGGCATCATGAACTGAGTATTCTTGGTGTCCATGGGCACGTCGGGGATCGACAGATAGTCGGTGATGCCCTGACCATAAGCGGTCCAATCCGCATAGAAAGCGCCAATGGCCGAGACGTCCACCAGATAGCAGTTGCGGATGAAAGAGCCCAGCTTATCGATCATCTCCTTGACCAGCAGCAGACGCTCGACGGTCAGGACCGACTGGCTGTCGGTGGCGATGGGGTTGGAGACGCCGCCGACGGCCATGTTCTGGATGTGCGGCGACTTCGAGCCCAGAGTGGCGACGATCTTTGAGCAGTAACGCTGAACTTCCAGGGCCTGCAGATAGTGGGACACCGCCAGAAGATTGACCTCAGGGGTCAGCTTCATGGCCGGATGGCCCCAATAGCCGTTGGCGAAGGGACCAAGCTGGCCCGAGCCGACAAAGGTCTTCAGACGCGTTTGCACGTCTTCGAAGACATGGCGACTGTTGCCGTCCCAGTCCGACAGGCTTTCGGCCAGCTGGGCGGTCTTGGCCGGATCTGCCTTCAGAGCCGAGACCACATCCACCCAGTCCAGAGCCGACAGGTGATAGAAATGCACGATGTGATCATGGAGCGCGTGGGCGGTCATGATCATATTGCGGATGTACTGGGCGTTCAGCGGAACTTCCAGGTCCAGCGCGTTCTCGATCGAGCGGACCGAGGTGATGGCATGGACGGTAGTGCAGACGCCGCAGATGCGCTGGGTGATCGCCCAAGCGTCGCGGGGATCGCGACCCAGCAAAATCTGCTCGACGCCGCGCCACATCTGGCCCGAGGACCAGGACTTGTTGACTTTCCCGTTCTCTACTTCGACGTCGATGCGCAGATGGCCTTCGATGCGGGTAATGGGATCAATGGTGATTCTCGTCGCCACGGCAACTCTCCTTGCTACTTAGTGGTCGCAGCGGCCGTAGCGCGCTCGACGATTCGGGGTTCGCCCATCTTGGAGACGGGGTGAAGAACGGGAAGCTTCTTGACGAAGACGATATAGGCCAGGATCTCGACCGCGATGATGCCAAGGGTCATCAACAACTCGCCCACCGACGGGAAGTAGTGCCAGCCGGCGCGGCCGTAGGACACCAGATAGGCGTCGATGCGGTAAAGCCCACCGCCCACCAGCATGGCCAGGGCGGCGATGAACTGCAGGCGCTCGTTGTTACGGTTGGCCTTCGGCCCCATCAGGATGATGGGCAGGGCGAACAGCGCCGTCTCCAGCAGAAACATGAAGCTCAGGCCACCCGAGGAGAAGACCAGAGGCAGCTTGCCTTCGATGATGATGTCGCCCCAGCGGATCACCAGATAGGCCGACATCAGCACCACGATATAGCGGGTGACGAAGCCCAGGATCTTCGCTTCGGACGGACGCTTGTAGGCCGAGGTGACCAGGGTCGCCTCGAAGATGACGATGGAAAAGCCCATCGCCAGAGCCGACAGCAGGAACAAAAGCGGCAGCATCTTGGTCTGCCACAAGGGATGGATCAGCTGGCCGAAGACGATCAGCAGCGAGCCCAGCGAGCTTTGATGCATGGTCGGCAAAAGGCAGCCCAGGGCGATGAAGACGAACAAGACCTTGTTCAGCTTCTGCTTCAGCTCAGGTCCCGCCCACTTTTCGGCAAAGGCCGGGCTGAATTCGATCCAAAGCACCATGCAATAGCAGGCCACGCACAAGGCGACTTCGAACATCACCGAATTGGGGTTGGCGAAGCCGGGGGTCATGATGTGCCAGAAATTCCAGTAACGGCCCAGGTCGAAGATGACCGAGAAACCGCCCAGGGAATAACCGAACATGCTGGCCAGCAAGGCCGGGCGCACCAGCGGGTGGTACTTGCCCTTGTTCAGGATGTAGACCAGCAAGGCCATGGCGTAACCGCCGCAGGCCAGACCGGTGCTGATCACCACGTCATAGACCACCCAGATACCCCAGGGGTAGCCATTGTTGATGTTGGCCACCGCTCCCAGACCATAAAGGAAGCGGACGCCGAGAAGAACGACCGAGATCGCGACCAGAACGGCGGCAATGACCGTCGTGCGGGTGACCAGGGGCCCTCCGATAGGAGCGTGTTTGCTCATGGCTTAATCCTCGTCCCGGCCGTCATGCTTGGTATGCTTATGAGCGGCGTACATCAGCCCAGCCAGCACGGCGACCGGCGCCACCATGCCCTTATACAGGGTATGCTGAATGCTCTCGGACGCACTGGCGTTGGAATCCGGCCCCAGAACGGGATAACCCAGCTTCTGGTAGGACACACCCGACAGCAGCATCATCTGCGTCCCGCCCATTTCGGTCAGACCATAGGTGCTGGGCTGATAGTGGGCGGCAGGCTTTTCG
>Ga0302275_10002108_pt1 | contig 21154 bp, 18 predicted proteins | sample III_Bog_N2_2_FD_200229 | JGI IMG/M metagenome (GOLD analysis project Ga0302275, IMG submission 200229) | Peat permafrost microbial communities from Stordalen Mire near Abisko, Sweden - III_Bog_N2_2 | ecosystem: Environmental > Terrestrial > Soil > Wetlands > Peat | place: Sweden: Abisko... | reverse complement strand
TTCGCCGCATAAAATGAAAGCGCCACTGGAGCGATCGAATACAGGCTGGCGAGAACTGCGGCAACCGTGACCCCCGCCGTGATCAAAATCCGTGGCCGCGACCTCACCTTACACTCCCTGCTGCCAAAGCACCCGTCAACGATTGGATCGTGAATGGTCGTGACGATCCCGAACGCTCTTGGTTTCGCGCTACCCGCTCCCGTGTGCGGACTTCTAGCTCTTCGCCTTCGCCTTGAGCTTGACCTGTCCGTCCTGCATCTCGACCGAGTAAACCACCTTGTCGCAGCCATGCTGCTTGCGCAGTTCGCCCGTCTTTTTCTGGACGAAGGCCGCGAACGACTCCAGATTGCCCGAGACTTTCTCTCCCGACTTGCGCTTCGCCTCGGTCAACGCGTTGTACAACGATTCGACCTGCTTCCGTTCGGCTGCTTCGCCCGAGCACTGCACGGAGAAGGGCTGATCTGCATTTGCGCCGTCCCCCACCCCGTTACCTGCACTATCGGCGCCTTTGGCTGCCCCATGATGACTAAGCCCGTACGCCGTGTGGTGCTTCGCCGCCCGCTCTTCGTTCACACGGACACCCTGCACCGATAGCAGTGCGTCTTGCGGTCGGCGATAGCCCTCCTCGCGAATCCGCATCTTCTTGCGCCACAGATCGCTCTGAATCGCGTAACGCTGCGCCATCTCGTTGTAGCGGTACCGTTGCGAAAAACTCATGCGTGGACTGTCACTGAACTTGCGAATCAGCGACAGCACTTTCCATTCCACATCGGTAGGAGGCCTCTTGGCGGGATTGTTGAAGAAGATTTCGTACTCGATCTTCAGCCGGCGCAATTGCTGATCGAGCAGATTCAGCTCTTCATCAGTAGTCACAAGGATCTCCCAGCTAACAGCTTAGCGTTCAAACCCTGCGATTGGCAGATTCCGAAGGAACACCAAAGGGATGGTACGAAAGTGCTGAGAGAGAGCTGACAGCTATTTCGAAGTACTCGACGCCATTTTCTTCACCATCGCCAAAACCAGTTTCCGGTCGCTGTCGTTCAGATTGGCCGAGTAGCGCCGCATTTGGCTCAGGAAACGCACTTCATCGTCAGAAAGCTGAGGCAAGCCTTTGTGGCCGTTGCTGTGGCCATCCGCAAAAAATTGCGACAGAGCCAAATCCATCGCTCCGGCAATCTTGGCCAGAGTATCCAGCGATGGAATCGTGTGGCCATTTTCCACACGCGAAAGATAGCAACGCAAAAGTCCGGTGCGTTTTTCGATGTCACCTTGGGACATGCTTCGCTGCAGCCGAAAATTGCGGATGGTTTCGCCGATATTCATAGGTGCGTAACTATGCTCAAAACCAAAAACCCAGAACAAAGCAAGATGCGTGCATAGTAACCAGAGTAGTACCGTCTGGCAAGTGGAAATTCCAGGCCGAGGAAATGCAATTCATTGTACGAACATTTTCGGAGACTCGCCGAAATTGACAGAAGTTACAAACCTGAAAAACTGAGACTCACTGCGCAATGCCGCCAACGAGGTTGTCCAGGAAACTAGGCGACTGCGCCGAATCGCGGTGGCGCTCATTCAGACTGGACTCTTACTTTCGCCCTTACGCAACACCTTAGACTGGAGCCCTTTCTCTAGGGTGTTCCTTCAAACAGCGGCCACAGCCCATCCGGCGTGACCCGGTAGATCGCGTACGCGCTGCCCTCCTCAAAGGTCCTTCGGAAAAGCAATTCTCCGCGACCATCTCCGTCCGCGTCCACCGCGTCGATCAACTCCATCCGGGGACTGGAATAAAGATGCCGCGAGTCGGTCTCCGCAAAAAACAGCTTTTGTAATTCGCCTTCCAGATTCGTGCGCGCGATCAGCGTGATCTCCTTCGGTTCTTCGCTGCTTCCTGTCCCACTCGCTGCCACGGGATGCGTTTTTGCGGAAAGCACCAGCACCGGCTCATTCGAATTGGAAAGATCGAAGATGTGCATATTCACGTAGTCGAAGTCCGGCTTCGGGACTTTGGCCCCGGATTTTGCGGCTGCGGCCTTCCGTTGCGGAGCGGCGCTCTTCGACGACGCGTTCTGGTTCGCGCGCACTAGCTGCGCCGCCAACTCCAGCATCTTGTTCCGGTAAATGGCCTCTTCGACGGGCTTCACCTCGTAGAGGTAGGGCCGCGGATCGGGCCCCGCCGCGTCGGAAATTGCGGGAATAAGAATCGGTGGCGGCACCACATCCAGCGCCGGCTTGGCATCCGTCTTTCCGTTGCTCGCCACAGCTGCTGCCGTAGGCGCATCCAGCGCTGCCTCAAAAGTCGTAAAAGGCTCGTGGTGCGCACTCGCGTCCGGTTTCCCACGCCGCAACCGAGGCCGGTTCGGATCCTGAATCGTTTCATCGTCCGCAGGAGCCTTTGCCGTCTCGGCTGGAGTGTCGGTCTTCTTGGAGTCGGGCTTAGCGTCCGGCTTAGCGTCCGGCTTCGTGTCCGGCGGAGTTGCGGGTGCAGCCTTGCCGCTCTCGGTCGCTGGCGCTACGCCGCCCGCCGGTGTCGCCGAAGGAGTCGTGGTGGATGTCGCTGCTGGAGTGGTAGCCGTCGGCTGATCTTTACTCTTGTCGTCTTTGTTTTTATCGTTTTTCTTCGCATCCGACGCACTGTCCGAATCCGATTTTTCGACTCGGCGATGAAGCACGGGCGGCCCATCCTTATCATCGTCCGCAATCACCGGCGTCGAATATTTCTTGCTTTTTTCTGGTGCTTTCAAGCCATCGGGAAGCCATGTTCCCTCCGCGATCCATACATGATTCAGTTGCCCCGGCTGCGTAATCGTGAAGATGCCCTGCGACACTCCGGTGCGAAAGCCTTCGTAGACCGTGTTGAAGTCGAGCGCCATGGGTACGGGACTCGCCTTGTACGAGCCCGCATCAAAAAACTTCCCGTCCATCATTATCACGATCGGAATTAGCCGGCCCTTCTTGCCCGATGCCGAAAGTTGGACCAGCCCCAGCGCCCGCGGCCCTTTGTCGACCGCTTTTCGGCCATGATTTGGCGTTAGCAGTTGAGCGGCCACCGGGGCACTCGCGAGACACAAAATGGCGGCGCAGGTGACGGCCAATAGCCCGTTACGATATAACTTGCGAGGAGACCGCGAGCGGCAAGGAGAAAACTGCATGGATGTCAATGATAAATCCCCAGACTTCAGTACGACGGACGAGAATGGCAAAGAGGTTGCCTTAAAAGATTTTCGCGGCAAGACTGTAGTTCTTTATTTCTATCCGAAAGCCGATACTCCAGGCTGCACAATCGAAGCCTGCAGCTTTCGCGACAGTTACTCGGCAATCAAAAAGACGGGCGCGGTCCTGCTTGGGATTTCGCGAGATACGTCGGCCTCGCAGAAGAAATTTCAGGACAAATTCAGTCTGCCATTTCCACTCTTGGCGGATCCCGAGAAGAAAATTGCGAATCTCTTTGGCGTGGTCAAAGAAAAGAATATGTACGGCAAGAAAGTCGAAGGCATCGCTCGGACAACCTTCATCATCGGTCCCGATGGCAAAATTAAACACATCTTCAACAACGTGAAGGCCGAAGGTCACGCCGAAGAAGTTCTAAAGTACCTCAAGAGTGCAGCCTGAACGAACCCGTGTGGGGACGGGGCGTCTCGCCCGTCCAGCCGACCAAAGGTCGGCAACCGCAGGCACCGGTAAGCCTTAAACGTTCCACCTGGACCCACCATGACTGCACTCGTTCGCGGAAAGCTTCTGACCCCAGTCTTCTTCGACCGCGATCCGCGCCATGTGGCGCGAGAGTTGCTCGGAAAACTCCTGATCCGCAAAACGGCTGGCGGCCCGCTCGCCGGACGCATCGTCGAAACCGAAGCCTACCTCGGAAAAGGCGACCTCGCCGCGCACTCCGCCGCAGGCAGGACGGCCAGAAATTCAGTTGTGTTCGGTCCGCCCGGACATGCCTACGTCTACTTCATCTATGGCAATCACTACTGCCTGAACGTATCCTGCCTGCCACTGGGAGAACCGGGAGGCGTCTTATTTCGCGCGCTCGAACCGGTCGCCGGAATCGAAGAAATGGCGGCAGCCCGGGATCTCGATTTTTCAGAAGACTATTTTTCAGCAGCAGGAAAAGCGGCGAAGATCGCATTTCTCAAAAAAATCGCTTCCGGACCCGGCCGTTTGTGCGAGGCGTTTGGGATAACACGCGAGCGCGACAACGGGAAGTCTCTGATGGGCGCACGGTCTGATCTGCGGATCGTGGACGACGGTCATCGTTGCGGCCGTATCACCGTCACTCCACGCATTGGAATCGTGCAATCCGCAGATCATCCCTTGCGCTACCTTATCGCTGGCAATCCATTCGTGTCCGGACCGAAGCGTGGAAACAGCCTTCCAGCAAAAGTTTCCCGTTAAGCAGTGTGCCGCTTCTTGAAGTCGTCGATCTTGTCGTTGACTTCATCCTTCGTATTTTGCACGGACTTGCTAACCTTGCCGCGCGTCTCATCGGCCTGCTCGTGAGCCGCTTCGCGATTCGAATCGTGCACTTTCTGCGCCGCGTCTTTGGCGTTGCCCCACGTCTCTTTCGCCGCACCCTTCGCCTGGTCAACTACTCCCTTGTTGGCAAGTTTGTCATTTCCGATCGTTTCGCCAACGCTCTGTTTCACTTTTCCGACAGCCTGATCAATCTTGCCCGAAACCTGATCTTTATTCATAGTTCCTCCTTGAGGATGTATGCATCGGGCAACCTCGATGGCTGCCCACTCCTCAACCCTACGGATTGCCTCCCCAACCCACCATAAGGCGAAGACAGTAGTGCTGCTCCAGCGAGACAGCAGCCCGCGCAAAGCGAATTCAGGCCGACGACGAACCTGTTGAGGATGGGCCCGAAGGCTACTTCGGTAAACCAACCACTCTGTGATCTTGAGCACAGCGAGTCCTTAACGAAGTGAAGGGCTCGCGAAGTCGAAAGATCCCTACTCAACTCGCGCCGCAAGACATTCTCGGCGCGCACTTTTCCGGGACAATGCCATGCCTAATCATCCCCACTGGAGTTGATGCAGGGGTCCTTCGACTCCGCCTAGCCAATCGCCACGCTCTTGGCCCGGCTGCGCTCAGGAGGACAACACTTGATGACACTAGTTGAAGATTTGCTACATCTCTCCGCGGTGAAAATAATCAATGAAAGCTCTCCACCACCATGGCAATCCCCTGCCCGCCGCCGATGCACGCCGTGGCCAGGCCGTACTTCTTCTTCCGCCGCCGCAATTCGTGGAGGACCGTAATCACGAGGCGCGTTCCGGTCGCTCCCAGCGGATGTCCCAACGCAATCGCTCCGCCATTTACATTCACTTTTTCGCGATCCAGTCCCAATTCTTTTTCGACGGCCAGATACTGCGCCGCGAAGGCTTCATTCACTTCGATCAGGTCAATGTAGTCGAGGGTCAGCCCGGCGCGATGCAGCGCAATCTTGGTCGCCGGCACGGGGCCGCGCCCCATGAGTTTCGGATCGACTCCGGCGATTCCCCAACTCACGATTCGCCCCAGGGGCTTGAGATTTCTTTTCTGCGCCTGCTCGAGCGACATGACAACGACCGCCGCCGCGCCATCGACGATTCCGCTGGCATTGCCGGCAGTCACTGTTCCGTTCTTGCCAAACGCCGCACGCAGTTTGGCCAAGCCTTCAATTGTCGTTTGCGGGCGACGGTGATCGTCTTCCGTCAGCATCTCGCCCGTGGCCTCGCCCTTCGCATTTCGCAGCGACACCGGAGTCAGCTCTTCTTGCGCGCGCCCCGCTTTGTAGGCTTCGTCCGCCTTGTGCTGCGATCGGAGAGCAAATTCGTCCTGCGCCTGTCGCGTAATGCCCTGCTGCTCCGCATACAGTTCGGCCGTATTCGCCATGTAAAGCCCACAGTAGGAATCGAGCAGCGCGACCATCAAAGAATCTTCGAGCTTGCCTCCTGGCCCGAGTGTGAATCCGTCGCGTCCGCGAATCACAAATGGGGCTTGCGACATCGACTCCATGCCGCCCGCGAGCACCATCTTCGCTTCATCTGTCTGAATCATCTGCGCCGCGCTGACAATCGCCTGCATCCCCGATCCGCAAAGACGGTTCACGGTCAGCGCAGGAGCTTCAACCGGCAATCCCGCGTGCAACGCAACGTGCCTCGCTCCATAGATCGCATCGCCGGAAGTCTGCTGCGCATTGCCGAAGACGGCGTGGTCAAATTCCTGCGGCTCGATTCCGGCGCGTTCGATCGCGGCTTTTGCCGCCACTGCTCCCAGTTCTTGCGCGGTATAGTCTTTAATCTTCCCGCAATAGCGTGCAAAAGGAGTGCGCGCTCCGCTGACGATGGCGATGTCTCCAGGTTTTAACATTGAATCTCATTCGAAAGAAAAGATGGATGGCCAGAAGCCAACTTTTGAGTTTAACAGCAGGGGCAATCGGTCGTCGGTCATCTCGAGTCGTCTGCTATTGGCTTTTAGCTTTTGGTTTTTAGCTGAAGACCACGCGTATCAAATACCTTCGAATATCCGTGTTATTCGGGAAGAAGGAAGAAGAAAGTCTCGGCGCCCTCGGCGTCTCGACGGTGAAAAAATCTTTAGGCGACGGCGGCGGAGGCGGCGAATTGCGGAGGCTGGCTCACGATTTTTCCAGGCCCTTGCGTAACCGCGAGTTCGAGCGCGTGATCGGCGCGGTTGACGACTTCGGTCACAATATCCACGGGATCAAAGTGTTGGCGCATGACCGCTTGTGCCAGTCCAGCGCTGAATTCGACCGGCTTATCTTTGCCGGGATATCGAACTTCCCCAAGTAAGCGCTTCAATTTTTCGACGGCCAGCAACGCCTCTTTTTCACCCGTGTCACCGAGGACAAGCGCGACCGTCGTGGCTTCGTAGCGAAAGGCGAGATCGTTGGTCCGTATATTGGCCGAAAAGAGTTGGCCGATTTGCTCCATGACGGCGGTGACAGATTGCTCGCCGTATTCCTTGATCAGAGCATTGCGGCGTCCAAACTGCATTAGGAGAACCGTCACCGTCGTGCCCTGCTGCAATCCACGGCGCGTTTCTGCCTGTAGAAGATCGAGATACGACGCACGTTTCAGCAGGCCCGATTTTTCGTCGGTTACGGACAGATTCTTGACCAGGCGCCGCAGTCCAGCGTTGTTGAGCGCGATCAACACTTGATCGCTCAGGGTTCGAATCACGAGGACTTCCGAAGGCTGCCACACGCGGCTTGCGTTCTGTGTGAGAATCAGGACGCCGATTTGGTCAGGGCCTTCGGTGAGCGGCAAGGCCAGCACCGATTCGACCTGCAATTCTTCAATCGCGTTGCGAATGCCCATCAACTCGCCCGCATTTTTGGCGTCTCCGATGGTCACCGTGCCACGCGCAACGGCCAGATCCTGCAGCGCTTCGACCATGATGACGAGCGCCGCGGCACTCGCCGGAATCAGCCCATCGCTGTGGTATTCCTGCACGCTTGAGGGAGGTAGTCCTGGTTTACGCAGCGCCACAATGCAACGCGCCGTCTTCCAGTTGGCTCCGATTTCGCTGGCCGCGGTTTTGAGGACGCCTTCGGCGTTGCCCTGGTGATAAAGTTTGCGCGTAATCTCGGCGACTTTCGTCAGGCTGCTGACATCGGCCGCGTCATTCGCAGCCGCCATCGCAGCCGGCGACAAGGCCGTCGAAGGAGCGCTTGGTTCGCTTCCCGCCGGAACCGGAATCGCAGCCGTTGCCGACGAAGACGATTTCGCGTATTGCGGCTCGATGCCCGCCGCAATGTATAAACGCTGCAAGTCCTGATTGCGCTCTTCTTCGCGCGGAAATAGTTCCTGGATGCGCTGTAAGCGCTCGATCGCTTTGGAGCGCATCCCATACTGCACCAGAATTTCCGCCTGCAGCATGAGGTCTTGCAGTGCGGCTGCTCCCAGGGTCGGCTCTTCGATCTTGACCGTTTGCTCTTCTTTCTTGACGGTGGTAAAGCGCGAAGCGATTACGTTAAAACGCTGATCGTCAATCTTGCCGCGCAGAGCCTCCAGGCGCTTCTGATGTCCCGGCTCATAAGGATCGACCTCGGCCGCGCGATCCAGGCATTCGCCCGCCTTCTGGTAATCATGTTTCGCACAGTACAGGTCGAACAAGCGCAACAGGGCCTGGGCGTAGTCGGTTTCGCGGTTCGATGCATTGAACAGCTCGGCCAGAAATTCCAGCATTTCTGCGGAGGCACGGTGCGACGCCAACAATTCCTGCATGGTCGCGATGAAAGATCGGCGCTCTCCCCGGCGGCGCTGGAATGCTTCCAACTTTCGCGCCAGGGCCACCGCCTCCGCGTCCAGTTCAGAGTCGATCATCTTTCCGATCAGGGAGACAACCTGGTGCATGCGCGCCGGGTTCTGCTCAAAGAGTTGCCAGATCAGCGGCTCGCTATCGATGCAGCGACCGGCGGATAAAAGCGCTTGCGCATACAGATCGCGCAGGTCGAGCGACGCATCTCCGGCATGGACCAGCGGCTCAAAAATAAAGATGGCGGCTCCCGCCTCGCCGCGCGAGAGCAGACTTCTGCCGTAGGCGATGGCGGTCTTAGAATCGGACGGATTCTCGGTGTAAGCGCGCTCAAACCACTGGCTGGCATCGGCTCCCGAAGTGGCAGCGAGTTCTGCCAGTTGCAGGAATGACTCGGAGGCCATGACATGCTCGCCAAGGTCAGCCGACAGTTCGGCCAGTCGAAGATGATTGGCCTGCGAAGGCTCAAGAGCGACGATCCGCCGGACGACGAGAAGAGCTTCTTCCTTCTTGCCTTGCTTTTGCAGGTCTTCCAGGGCATTTTCGTAGGTGCCAATCGCAAGTTTCTTGTTGGAATGCTCCAGCAACTGCCCAAACCGGACTTTCTGCTCCCACGTCGGATTGGTGTAGCGAGCGAGTTTCTTGTAGGTGAGGCTGGCGCGAGTGGCGTCGGTGGCGGAAACCTGCCGTTCAAACAATTCACCTAGGAGACGGACCGCCTGCGGTCCTTTATTCAAGGAAAGACACAGTTCTGCGGCCATCTGCCGCACATTATCGTTTTGCGGGTCGGCCTCCAGAATCAGGAGGTATTCCGCCAAAGCGTCGGCCGTCTTGCCTTTTTGCAAGAGTTTCTCCGCCTTTTCTACGCGGCGGCTGAGGTCGGCACGACTAGGATTTTCTGCCATGGGCGTCTGGGGGATAGAGAGTCCCAGCTCGATTCTAGGATTCGCCCTCTGCTCCAGCAACGCGCGAGCCGACTCCATGATTACGAAGGTCATGCAATCCCTCGTATCGAGGCCCAAAGTCAGTCTCTTGGCGACCAGGGCTGGAGTGTTACCGGGTTACTGCCGATCTTTTTCAATTGAAGCCATAAAAGGCCAAAGGTGAAGTCGAGAAGAGTTCCGTCCAAACCAAAATGGAAACAGCGACCAAAATCAAGTTAGGCCCTGTAGCAGACCACATCGCGGGCCTCAACGCGGGCCTCATCGTTCGCCAGGGCGCAGTTCCAAAACTGCATCCGGCATGGGTTGTCGCCATCTTCTTCGCAACGTCCATGTCCATCCAAGTCGCGGGCTTTCTGCTGCTTGGACTCACCCGCTGGGGACTCGGCCTCTCCGAGTCGATCCTCGTTCTTGACACCGCGGTAGCCATCGCCTGTACCTGGTTCGCCTTTCGTCGCGCGACTGGGGTCACATCGATATTCTGGTTTCTCTATGCAGTAGACCTCATCGTTCTGCTCGTTCCGACCTCCCTGCAAACCTACGACACCTTGTTTAACCAGAATGTTCTTTCGGATCAAACCCGGGCGCTCATGTTCTGCCTCTACGGCGCTCCCGTCCTGATGATGCTCTTCCTTCCCGACACCTATGGAAGTGTCCGCGTGAAGTCTGAAATCTTTCTCGATCTTTTTCAGATTGTCATCGTAGTCGGCCTCGTCTACTCCACCTTCTTCTTTGTTCCGTTAAGCCGTATGTTGCCGGAGGCAGCGATCCTCCGCAGCATCAACCTCAGCGATCTGCAATCCGTGCTGCTGCTGATCCTCACCCTGATCCGATTACAGTTCGCCCGAGTCTCTCGTTCGCGCAACCTCTTACTGCGGCTTTCATTTTTTCTGCTCGTCTGCGCCATCACGACCTGTACCGGCGACTGGATGTACCTGAAGAGTTTTGCAGCAGGCCAGTGGTTTGATCTGGGATGGGCCGTACCTCAGTTAGCCGCTGCCCTGATTGCGATCACTTGGGTTCCCTCCGTCGAACCGCGGGGAATCCGGAAGCCGAATTTCCTGAGCTTTCTTGCGACTAATCTCGTTCTCGTCGCCATGCTCACTACCATCCATCTGCTATCGGACCGCTGGAAACAGGCCCATGGTGAATTTCTGACAGATTTGGCGATTGCGGTTTCGCTGGTCGCCTTCACGGTGCGCCTCGCACTGACCCAGTTCCATCAGCAACAAGAGATTGCCCATCGCAAGGAAGCGCAGGGGAAACTCATCGCCTCTAACCAACAGGTCGGGGTTCTGCTGGATAACGCGCGACGGCAAACCGCCGAAATTACCCAGATCAGCGAACTGGGCAGTCTGCTGCAGGCTTGTTCTTCGCGCGAAGAGGTATTTCGCCTCATTCCCGAGCGCTTGCGGCGTCTTTTCCCAGGAGCGTCGGGCTGTATCGCCCTGCTAAGCCCCTCGAAAAACCGGGCAGAATCGGTTGCGGAATGGGGCATCGGCCCCACCGCCCAGATTTTCACTCCCGACGAGTGTTGGGCACTGCGCCGAGGTTGCACGCATTCCCAAAACGGAGGTCCCGCCGCGCCGCGTTGCTCCCACCTGCTGGGCGCGGGCGCCTCGATCTGCATTCCGCTCATCGCCAATGGCGAAGCCATTGGGATCCTCTCGATTCAGAGTGATGACACCCTGTTGCCACTTTCAGAAATCGATGCCGAGTCGGGCGACCACTCTCGCCGCCCTCAGCTGGCTGCGGCTGTCGCGGAGCACATTGCGGTCTCCATCGCCAACCTCGGACTGCGTGAATCGCTTCGCAGGGAGGCCGTGCGCGATGCCCTCACAGGCCTGTACAACCGCCGCTATATGCAAGAGTTCCTCGATCGCGAACTGCATTCTGCGCGCCGCAAACACCGTCCGGTGGCTGTGCTGATGCTCGATCTCGATCACTTCAAGCGCTACAACGATACTTTCGGCCATGCCGCGGGCGACAAAGCTTTGGCTACGTTCGCGGAGATTCTAATGCGGTCGGTACGCGCCGAAGATGTCGCCTGCCGCTACGGTGGCGAAGAATTTACGCTCATTTTGCCCGAGTGCTCGCTGCGCCAAGCTACTGTGCGCGCCGAGGAAATTCGGCAACGCCTGATGGATCTGCGCGTTGAAACGGGCGGGAAGATTCTGACTCCCTTGACCACTTCCATCGGCGTCGCGGCCTTCGATGAGACCACCGACTGTGTCGATCTGCTGCTCAAGTTTGCCGACGAAGCGCTCTATCAGGCCAAACATGCCGGCAGGAACCGCGTGGTCGTTGCCCGCCCGGCAGCCGCTTTGCCCGAACTGAATTACAGTGACGTGCAACCGGTGCCGACAGCATAGTTCTTAAACCAAGACCACAAAATCGTTCACAAAATAGCTCTCAAAATACATCTCGCAGCAGCCTCCCTCGAAGATATTCTCGCCAACCAGCAGCCCAGCCGCTCTTTGTGCCTTTCGCTCTACTTCTGATATACGAGTACGAGCCCTATGCCCTCGTCTCTTCCGCAGCCTGATCGTTCTGCTCCTGCTTTCCCTAACCCTTCCCTAAACACCGAGTCGGGACTGCATCACCAACTCACCGCCGGACAGATGACCATGGTCGCCGTAGGGGGTTCAATCGGCACCGGTCTGCTGCTCGGTACAGCTGCCGCGATCGAACTAGCAGGCCCCGCCGTCATCCTCAGCTTTGTGATCGCCGGGTTCATCAGCTGGACCGTCGCTCTCGCCCTCGGCGAACTCGCCAGCACCCATCCCGCGGCTGGCTCCTTTGGCGTTTACGGAGACCTTTATCTGAATGACTGGGCGGGATTCATCTCGCGCGCCGGATATTGGCTTGGAATCGCCGTCTCGATTGGAGCGGAAATGGTGGCCTCTGCTACTTACATGCAGCTCTGGTTCCCGCGCGTGCCATCCATTATTTGGGTCTTCGCGTTTTCGGGCATTCTGCTCGCCATTAATTTCCTCAGCGTGCACAGCTACGGGCGTTTCGAATTCTGGTTTGCCATGATTAAAGTCGCGGTGATCGCAATTTTTATCGCGCTCGGAGCGGCAGTCCTGTTGAGCGGCCGCGTTCCTCCCCAGTACACCAACCATGGCGGATTCTTTCCGCTCGGGGGCGCCGCTCCCCTTCTCGCCCTCACTTTTGCGATTTACACCTTTGGAGGCGTCGAGTTCGTCGCCGTCACTTCCGGCGAATCCACTTCGGCAAAAGCGATCGCGAGCGCCGTCCGCATGACGTTCCTCACGCTGACTGCTTTGTATCTCGGAGCCATCACCATTCTCGTTGGGGTCATGCCCTGGAATCGGGCCGGCGTTACCGAGAGCCCCTTTGTAACTGTGTTTCGTTCCGTAAATTTTCCCGGAGCGGCGCAGTTCATGAATTTTGTCGTTCTCACGGCAGCGCTTTCCGGAGCGAATGCTGCCCTTTATATTTCGTCGCGCATGCTCTTCTCGCTGGCACGCACCGGATGGGCTCCGCGCGCCCTGGGACGACTGAGTAGCAACGGAACTCCGACCCTCGCCCTGCTGGTCTCGTCTTACGGAATCATCGTAGCCCTGGTTTTGGAGAGGTGGGCTCCGGCGATGGCCTTCGAATACATTCTGCGCGGTGCATTCTTCGGGATGGGCCTTTCCTGGATCATCTCCCTCGCAGCGCACATCAGTTTTCGCCGCAGGCTGCGTCCCCAGCAGGCGGCGGAAATTCCGGCTCGTTCACCGCTCGGCAAGTGGGGGTCGATTGTCGGGCTTACCGTCGTCGTCGCGGCCGTGGGTAAAACCTGGTGGGACTCGCGCATCAATCTGATTGCGGGAGTGACCTTCCTGATCGCGTTAACCGCTTTATATTTCGCGCTGCGGCCCGGCACCGTCCGTAAGCAAGTTTCGTAGCGCATATCTCCAATACACGAAAACGCACGAATCGCGGCGCGAAAACGGACACGCGGAAGTAAGAGAATCAACCGTCCCAAATAGGAACATTTGTAACTGATTTTCGAGTTATAAGCCGGATTTTCTGTTGTTCAGCGCGAATTGTTTTTGCTATAGTCAGCAATGTTTTCGGGTCCTATCTGAACGGCGGGACGAATCTGGACTTCCCTACCTGTGCGACTCCCAGTCGCGACGAGAGCCCGGCCGCTCTGTTCCCCCGAAACGAAGGAGCTCCATGACTTCCGTGCAAAAAATCAGCGTAATTCCCGGCAGTGAACGGCATGCCGTCCGTGGTGCGCGCGTGATACACGATTCGCATCCCGACCAAACCATTGAAGTTTCCCTCCGAATTCGTTCGAAAGCGGAGCCACAGCGGGCAGAACTGAAGACTGCTCTCCAAAAACCGGGTTTTCGGCACATGTCGCGCACCGACTTTGAAAATACCTATGGCGCCGATTCGGCCGACATCGAAAAAATCAAGAAGTTCGCCCACGAATTCGGTCTTACCGTACACGAGAACGGTCACGAGCAGGCGCGCCGCACGGTCAAGATGTCTGGGACCGTAAGCCAGTTGCAGAAAGCGTTCAACGTCCAACTCAAGGAATACAGCCATCCCCGCGGCAATTTCCGCGGCCGCACCGGCACCATTAGCGTGCCTTCCGAGTACGCGGACATTATTAAAGGAGTGTTCGGCATGGACAATCGCGCCCAAGCCGAACCCCACTTTCGCCGCTTAGCACAACCGGACAAACATAAGCACAAGCTGCCCGCCGCAAGCGCTTCCCATGATCCTGGTCAGGTGGCCCAGATCTATAACTATCCTGCAGGAGACGGGACTGGCCAATGCATCGGGCTCATCGAGCTTGGTGGAGGCTTTCAGCTCAGCGACATCACCACCTATTTCGATTCGCTCAACCTCACGCCGCCGCAGGTAATTTCTGTCTCGGTCGATGGAGGAACCAATAGTCCGACCACACCCGATAGCGCCGACGGCGAAGTGATGCTTGACATCGAAGTGGCGGGGGCGATTGCTCCAGCCGCGAAGATCGTTGTCTATTTCGCACCCAACACCGATCAGGGCTTTCTGGACGCAGTCACCACTGCCGTGCACGACAGCACGAATCAGCCTTCAGCGATTTCCATTAGCTGGGGCTCGGCGGAGTCGAATTGGACCCAGCAGGCTCTGACCAACTTCGACGAAGCCTTTCAGTCGGCGGCCGCGGTGGGTGTCACCGTGTGCGTCGCGTCCGGCGATAACGGTTCTTCCGACGGCGTCACCGATGGCAGCAATCACGTTGATTTTCCGGCATCGAGTACGTTTGCCCTGAGCTGTGGCGGAACCTCCTTGCAAGCCTCCAACAATCAGATCGTCAGCGAAACCGTGTGGAACGACTTGCCCAACGGAGGCGCTGGCGGAGGTGGAGTCAGTGATGTTTTCCCACTACCGTCTTACCAGAACGGCTTCAATGTTCCGGTTCCCTCGGTGAGTGGCGGAGGGCGCGGTGTGCCGGATGTAAGCGGCGACGCCGACCCGAACACCGGCTATAACATTCTCGTCGATGGCCAAAGCGAAGTGATCGGAGGGACGAGTGCAGTCGCGCCTTTGTGGGCAGGCCTCGTCGCGCGGATCAATCAGCAAAGGGGAACGCCAGTCGGCTTCCTCAATCCCTTAATCTACAACCAGGCCGTCGAAGCCTCGGGATTTCACGATGTAACCCAGGGCAACAACGGCGCTTTCAAAGCAGCAAAGGGATGGGACGCGTGCACCGGACTCGGCAGTCCAGATGGAGCGAAGCTGGCAGCAGCGCTGCCCGCCGCCCCGTCCGCTTCGTCCGAGCGCTCGGGACGATCGAAAGAATCGGCCGCATAAAATAGTAGCGACAGCTTTGTGCTGTATAACAAAACGATCCGAGGGCGAGCCCTGGCTCGTCCTCGTTTTTTTTCCTCTCTTACGTCTCCTGCACGAATTTCCCGTGTTCGCTTCTTTCTCCCTGGTTTCCACCGCCCCGGATCATCTAGCGCGACAATTACAATGTCTTCATGGTCGACGATTTGCTGCGCTACCGTTCTGAGTTCCCCATCCTGCAGCGCACCAACTACATGATTTCGAATTCTCTCGGAGCCATGCCGCGCGGCGTCTACGATGCCCTGCACGCCTACGCCGAGCTATGGGCGACTCGCGGAGTTCGCGCCTGGCACGAACGTTGGTGGACACTGGCCCTCGAAGTCGGCAACGAACTTGGCGTCCTGATGAATGCGCCCGGAGACTCGGTTTCGCTACACCAGAACGTCACCACCTGCCAGGCTGTGATCGCCTCCTGTTTCGATTTCAGCGGCAAGCGCAACAAAGTCGTCTACAGCGACCTGAATTTTCCCTCTGTCATGTATTTCTGGGAGGCCCAGCGCCCGTACGGCGCGCAGGTCCACATGGTAAAGACGGACGATGGGATTACCGTCCCCACCGAGCGTTTGCTGGATGCCATCGACGAGTACACGACGATCGTCCCCGTCTCGCACGTCATCTTTCGCAGCTCGTATATTAACGATGCGAAAGCGATCATCGACAAAGCACACAAGGTTGGAGCCTTCGTCGTACTCGATACATTTCAATCGCTTGGCTCCGTGCCGGTCGATGTACAGGCTCTCAACGTCGATTTCGCCGTTGGAGGCGTGCTGAAATGGCTGTGCGGCGGCCCAGGAGTCGCCTATCTCTATGTTCGTCCCGACCTGGGCGCGAAGCTCCAACCGAAACTTACCGGATGGTTCGCGCACGCCGATTCGTTTGCCTTCGAGACGGGCCCGATCCGCTATGCCGATCCTCCCCTACGCTTCATGAATGGGACCACTCATATTCCCGCGATTGAAGCGGCGCGCCCCGGACTGAAAATTATTCGCGAAGTGGGAGTCGACAAGATCCGCGAGAAATCGAAACTTCAAACGACGCGGCTGATCGAGTTTGCCGACCGGCAAGGATGGCGTGTGAACAGCCCTCGCGATGCAGAGCGGCGTGGCGGAACAGTCTCGATCGACATGCCTGATTCGCAGGCGATAAGCCAAGAACTGCTGTCGCGCGACATCCTCGTCGACTGGCGCCCCAAAGCCGGAGTTCGCTTCTCTCCACATTTCTATAACACCAACGCCGAAGTCGATGCGGCCATGGCAGCTGTCGTGGATATCTTGCGATCCCGCGTCCATCAGTAACAGTTACTTACTTCCGTAAGACGATCCCAGGCGTTTCCTCGTGTTGTTTGCCCGACCACTTCTTATCCTCATAGAAGATCGTCTTTCTCTCTCCCGGCGATCGGGACAAGCAATGCGAACGCCAGCCTCATGGTCTTAATCATTCTTCCGCTCAATTCTCTGACGATTCTCTCGATGTTTGTGCTCGCGAGCGGCTTGTATTTTCTCGTTTCCGGCTGCTCTCTACTTTGGAGGAAGTGTGGATTGTTGGTCATGGCAAGCTCGACAATTCGCGACGCCGAGCCGGGATTGGTTGAGATCGCGGGAACGGCCACCGGTCGTCAAACCATCGTCGCGCCCATTCAGGGAAAGCCCTGCTATCTCTATCGAGCAACTGCGTGGCAGCAAACAAAGAATGAAGATGGTGCGGATAAACAGGGCGCAGAACGTTGGGAGAAAATTGCCGACGAAACCCTGCACCTGCCCTTTCTGGTTCACGATGCGACCGGAGAACTATTGGTCGAACCGCTCGGCGCCGATCTCGGACTCCATCCCGATTTCCGCGAAGAATATGACGCCGCGCTTTCTGCTTCCAATGCCACGGACGGCGTTCCACCTCGGGTTAGCGCTTTTGTCTCGCGGCATGGCATCGTCCCTTCGGGGCGCCTGCGCATCGAAGAATCTCTGGTCGAAGCTGGGGATGAGATTTTTGTAGCCGGAACTCTCGCGGAGAATCCGGGCATTGAACTGCGTCCGTTTGCGCCTGACAACGATTCTCCTTCGGAAGATTCGGCGCGAAACCCCGTGCAAAATAGTGCGCGAGATACAGACTGGCAGCCCACCTCATCATCCCATCACGCTCCCGCCGCCGCACCGCAGGTGATTCGACTCTCGAGTGGAAGCCCGCCCACAACCGCGCGCCAAATGAGCCAGCAAGGCAAGATCGCGGCGGCACTGGTTCGCGCCGGCATCGCGAAGCCCGAAGCATGGTCTGCTGCAGGAGTACCCTACCAGCATGTCGCCGTCGCCGGCAAAGACGGTCAGGGTCATTCCGAATCCGATTCGCCTCTCGATCCGACATCAGAATCAGAAAAACAGTTCGAGTCCTCGAGCTCTCATCTCGCCGCGCCAATGGTACTGATGAAAGGTGAGCATGACGCCACGTTCGTGATCTCAACGGGCAGCCAGAAGGAATTGGCTCGAAGGCTGGCCTGGAAATCGGCCGGAATGCTGCTTGCCGGAGCGGTGTTCGCCCTACTCGGCCTGTTCGTCCTGCTCCTGCAGACGAAATTGCCCTAACCCGCACTCTAACTGAGCCTCGGGAAGCAATCACTATCACTAATCTTCCGGTTACCACCGGTAGCTAACTGCGCAACGCCAAGCGAGAATCGCTAATTTAGAATAATCCTTGTGACCGACGTCGTGCGCATCGGGATAATTGGCGACTTTAATCCCGAATTTCGCTCTCATCACGCGACCAACGATTCCCTGCAACATGCGGCTCGGAAGCTCCAGCTTAAAGTCGAGTCGTCCTGGGTTCCGACGCCATCGTTGACGGAGGCAGGCGCCGCCGCCGCCCTTGATCCCTTTGACGGATTGTGGGCCTCGCCAGGAAGTCCCTACCAGAGTTTCGACGGCATGCTGCGAGGGATTGAGTTTGCGCGCATGCACGACCGTCCGTTTCTCGCCACCTGCGGAGGCTTTCAGTACACGCTCATTGAATGTGCCCGCAATGTGCTCGGAGTCCGCGACGCAACCACCGCTGAAGAGGATCCCACCGCCACAAACATCGTCATCTACCCGGTCAGTTGTGCCGTCCCGAATCGCGATCCAAAGGCTCCGAGATTGTCCGGCGTGGTGCCCCAGATTCGCCTTCGCCCAGGCTCGTATTTGGCGTCGTTCTACGGCAAGGAAGTGGTGGAAGAAGAATTTTTCTGCAACTACGAGTTGAATCCCGAATTTGAATGGATGGCGATGGAAGCGGGCTTCCCCGTCGTAGCGCGAGGCTCGAAAGAGGAATGCCGCGCCATCGAATCTCCGGCGCACCTGTTCTTTATCGCGACCCTTTTTCAACCGCAACTTTCGTCGCAGGAAGAGAACCCGCATCCGCTGGTCATGGCGTACCTACAACACGCCGCCGACTTCCATCGCAAACGGTTGGACGACTCGATTCTGGCGTAGGCTCAGATGAAAGAACCTTGCCCCCAAATAACGCTCCCCGAGCCCTGGCTGCGCGCTAGTGACGCTGACGTTCCCGCCGTTGGACGCGCGGTTTTACATGCACTGCAGTTGGCTGGCGAAGACTTGCCGAAGTGGTGTGGCGTACTCTCCAACGCCGAATTGAATACTCGACCCGCGAACCTCGCGCCGGTGTCATTTCACATCCGCCACATCGCGCGCAGTTTGGACCGTCTGCTGACCTATGCGGAAGGTCGAAATCTAACAGACGAGCAACTAGCGAAGTTGCAAACCGAACTGGATTCGGACGGCAACCGAGACGACCTCTTCGCCGAACTCGATGCAGCGCTGGCGGATGCTTCCGCGCGCGTGCGGACGTTGGCGACCGCAAATCTCGAAGCTCCCCGCACGGTAGGCAAGAAGAGGTTGCCGACCACCCTCGGTGGGTTGCTCGTCCACATCGCCGACCACACACAACGGCATGTGGGGCAGGCGATTACTACGGCGAAGATCGTCCGAGGGCAGGCCGCCAAAAACTCTTACAGTCCGATCCCCGTGCCCAGAAAACTGTAGAGCAGGACGAGCAGCACGATGACCGTGAAACTCACATATAGGTAGTCGCGCTCGATAGAGAATCCAACGATCGAAAACGAGACGCGTGCGATTGGAGTCGCAATCAACAGCAGTAGTCCAAGCTGGATCAAGCCGCGGCCGCGGCCGTTTCTGACTGCGTGGATAACTCCGCGTATGGTTCGGAATTCGGAGGGTTCACCCTGAAACACGCGGTAGTTAGCCGGCTCATGCGCGTGCCGCGAAAGATAGACGCACGCCCCCGCCAGAACGATGGCGGCGGAGAACAGTACTCCCGCGCGCAGCAAATTGCCGAGCACCACTTCCAGCTGCCGGTCGCGCCAGGGCTGAGGTTGAAACGGCCGAGATCCGCGAACGGGTGTCTGCTCTTCGGCCATTAAATTGGCCCCCAGAAACCTTTATAAAGCATCTGCAGGCCGAGGACGAGAATCACCAAACTGAAAACCAGCCGCAAAGATTTCGTTTCGGCCCTCACCAGAATGCGGCTGCCGAGCAACGAACCCGCGAGCACGCCTAACATCACCGGCATCGAAAGGCCGGGGTCGACATAGCCTCGACTGAGATAAACTCCTGCGCTGGCGGCGGCGGTCACTCCGATCATGAAGTTGCTGGTCGTAGTCGACACTTTGAAGGGGATGCGCATCGCCTGATCCATGGCGAGAACTTTCACTGCGCCCGAGCCGATTCCCAGTAGGCCCGAGAGCGCCCCCGCGCCGAACATCAACCCGAAACCGCCTGGAACATTTTGCACGTTATAGTGGCGCCGACTTTCATGTTCCGGAAAGCTGCCATTCAGGCGCAGGCGAGTCGCCAGAGCGTCGGGAGGAAGATTGCGTTGCGCCTCCGGCCGCGGCTTGCGCGAGAGATATGCGGAGTAAAGGAGGACCGCGCCGAAGATGATCGCCAAGGCACTGGTTGGGATCCACGTCGCGAGAAACGCGCCAATCAATGCGCCGAACGTGGTGGCAATCTCCAGAAACATGCCAATCCGAATATTGGAAAACCCCTCTTTCACATACGCCGCTGCCGCCCCCGAAGAAGTCGCAATGACCGAGACCAGCGACGCTCCGATGGCGTAGCGAATATCAACATGAAAAAGAATCGTAAGCAACGGGACGAGGACGACACCGCCGCCGAGTCCCGTGAGCGATCCGAGTAGCCCTGCCACGAACGAGACTACCGCCACCACGGCGGAGAAAGTCAAAATTGTCATGCGATCGTCGTCATCCGATTCAGAGTCATCGATAAGAGTCAGTTTCAGTAAACCGGGATGGTGGCCATGGAATTGCTTTAGGGTATCACCTCTTCGCCGGGGTGCGGTGAAGACGGGATGAAGAGAGGTGATGATAAAGAGAGTGATGATAAAGAGAGGTGATGAAGAGACGCGCTAAAGGAGGACGATCCGGACAAGCCAGAAGATGAAGCAGCTACAGTCACAAAGAAACGCCTTGGCGAAACACCGCCCCTCTGCAAGCCTGCGCGGAAGCTGCGAAGTCCTCCGCGTGTTTCGCTCGCTCGATGATGAATCGACCTTATTGATTGATCCAGACAACGTGCGACTTCTTCATTTGAGAATGTTGTTTTCTGAGTTCGCGCGCCGTGGTGCCGAGCGGAATCGCCTCCGGCTGCGGAAAATCAGAAGCCGGACGATAGCCCTCGGCCAGGTTGTAACTCGCGGAACTGAGCACGCTCTGCTCCGGAGTCATCGCCGTGTAGTTGGCGTGAGCCGGATGACTCGGCGGTTCAAAAATGATCGGTTGATTATTCAGAACCGCGCCCGAGCCGCCATAATACTGGGCAAAAGCGGCAGTAGACGAAAGCAGGCAAAGGACGAACAGGGTCTTTTTCATCGCAGGGTCTCCCATTGGCGAAAGGAGCGACCCTGTCGGGGTCGGCGGCCAGATGCGCTCCTTTTCTACACCCTTACTAAAGCAACCCTGATACCACGACTCATGCTCGAAAATGGCCGTTTTACGGGCTTTTTCGAGCCGAGACGACAATAGTTTGCACACTTATAGGAAGGGACCGGGAGCCGCCGCCAGA
>Ga0302275_10002107_pt1 | contig 21161 bp, 18 predicted proteins | sample III_Bog_N2_2_FD_200229 | JGI IMG/M metagenome (GOLD analysis project Ga0302275, IMG submission 200229) | Peat permafrost microbial communities from Stordalen Mire near Abisko, Sweden - III_Bog_N2_2 | ecosystem: Environmental > Terrestrial > Soil > Wetlands > Peat | place: Sweden: Abisko... | reverse complement strand
AAAGTTGTCATAAGACAACAACCCTCGTCCCATCCGGAAAAACTGGAAACTGTTAGAAGCCATCGAACGAAAACTCTCCGCGAAGCGGTTTAGTTCAACGACCTGGTAATCGATCGCGCCGATTCACAAACGTCCGAAGTTTTCGTTGTGATCCTCGCGCCAGGCGAATCTCCGCCGCTGCACAAACATGACGACACCGAGCAGGTCTTCTACATTCTGGAAGGCGAAGGCATTTTACGAATTGGTGCCGACCAAACTGAACATTCAGTGCGCCCCACCGATGTGGTTCGTATACCACCAACAACGCTTCATTCCATTCGTTGTATCGGTGAAAAGCCCTTGCGCTATCTGGCAATAGATTGTTTTGTCGCCGGCCGGCCGCACGCCGAACCAACCTGGGATTCACATGTACGGGTCATGTGCCAGCAAAACGGCTGGAATTACGAGCAGATTACAAAATAGGGCTTAACCGCAAATAGACGCAAATTCACGTGACTGGCATTTCTATCGTAAACCCGCCGGCAGGGGACTTTCCTCCAGGAGAAAACTCTCAGCGATTACATAGCTTTGATCTACGATCAGCAGGCCGAACTTCATCGGTGGATGGAATACCTCGCCATTTCCGCCCGAATGCCTTTGAAGCCTCTTGTCTTCCAGGAGTGGATGCGCATCGAAGTACTGGATTTCGGGGCCGCCCGGGAGAATTTCCGGGGTCGGTGGATTTAAAGAATAGTCAACGGCATTAATGCACTGGATGGTAGTCGATTGCGGATTATGAATTGTTTCTTTGGCAGCCAGATCGAGGGTCAGGCGCAGTTCCGAATCGCGCATCAACACCAGGTGAAAGGCCAAAACAATTAAAGGATTGTGTCTGGCTTGATAATCCCTAATAAGCTTTGCAAAATCTTTCTGCATACTCCAGATGTAGAACATATTACACCAATCCAGAAAAAATCCAAAAGTACGATGCCGCACGGGCAATTATCTCATTTACTCCATAGCCAGTTAGCCCCCCTCTGCAATAAAACATTTGGCGGTGAGGACACCACTGGCCACAGGGACAGCACGAAATGTGGCAAGTCTTCCAAGACATCAGGCCGAACACTAGACCACCTCATTTTCACCCTGATAAACCGCACTAAATTCAACTTTGTCTTCAATTGAAGTTATTCCCCAACCCAGGCTGATTTTAATTTCGTATTTTAATAAACAACCGCGCAATGATCTATCACCCTCATTGAAGACAGACGGCGTATTCAATCAGATCAACTTTTTTTTCACGCCGAAACCATTAGGACTTATTAATTCTTTCAGATGAACGTAAAATGCTTGCAATTAGCGGTACAAAGATTTTAGATAGAAGTGACCCAGATGCTTTGCAGTTTGACTTCTAATGGCACTTGGTCTTGGTCGCAACGAGGTGTGCCCGGAAATCATGAATGAGATAAATCATATATCAATTGGCCATATTCCACCCCAGTCGTAGGCAACCAGCCGGATGGGAAATCCGGGAAGGATCCACAAGCGCAATAAACATTTAAAGGAGATTATCCAATGCCCGCTAAATATGCAAAAGGCCATGTTCGCCGCCCTGACAAAGACCAGCTAATCCGCATGTCGCAGAACCGGCACAGGGCCATGCTGCAAGCGAAGCTTGCCGTTCCGCCCCCCAAGGCATGGGATTCAAGGATTAACAACTGGGTTGGGAAGATCCAGGATCAACAGCAATGCGGTTCATGCTGGGATTTCAGCGGGACCGGAATCATAGATATAGCCTTCAATAAAGCGGGTATCGGTGGTGGGCCGAATGTTTTCGTTCTCTCTGAGGAATACACGTTATCCTGTGGTCGTAATGGAGGATGCGGAGGCGACGATAATACAACGGTTCTCGAGTACGCCAAAACATACGGGCTGCCGCTACAGTCAGCCTATACGTCGCCCTATGGTCCCTACCCTGATCCAAATAACTGTAAAATACCTGCCTGCGCATGGACCCCGGCCATGCAGATGTGTAAGATCACGGACTGGGGATTCGCTGATGGATCGTCCGGCAAACAGAGCATAGCGGCGACACTGGCCATCAAGTCGGCGATCATGAATTACGGGGCTGTCGGGGCGGGAATTGCGGCCGATGATGCATTCCAGAATATTCAACCCGGGACGGTTTTCCAAGATACCGGTTCCACACAGATCGACCATGATATTATTCTGATTGGCTGGGATGATACGAGGGGCGCCTGGTTACTCCGCAACTCGTGGGGCACTGTGTGGGCGGACCAAGGCTATTGCTGGATCGCTTACGGTGCGAACGGCGTCGGCACGGAAGCCGTTTGGTGCGAAGTTTCACCGTAGCAGGAGCCAAACAGCAAGAACGCGGTCAGCCGTCAAATGTCAGGTTTGCGGTTGATGACGAGAATGACGATGGCTGTGGCTGTGGTGGTGGCTACGGTGATGCTGCCCAGGGATTCCCATGACTCGCGCCTGCGCGGATGACGTGAAGGTCAAACAAGCGGCAGCGGCGACTAATAACAAAATGATTTTCATGGAAAGATGCTATACTTGATTTGAATCCTTGGCGAGAATTTCTAACGGCACTATTCGGGGGAATTCTAAATTCCGAACGCTGAATTCTGAACTACAAAGGCTGACATTTTGACAAGGCGGACAGATGGTATGCGTATTGGAGGGGCACCCGCATCCTCTGCGGATGGTCTTGCCACTTTTTAGAGTGCCTGGCCAGTTCTCCGCCTGCCGGACTCCTTTAGTTAAATCTTGGAATTTCGGCGTCAGCCGGTCAAGCTGGCTTCCAGCGGAAAATCTGGATGCATGCGCCTTGATTTACTCGCGGAAATACCCGTGAATAACAATTCGCAACGCATCACATGCCGCCTTGAATGAATCCAACCAAAACACTGCTGGTCTTATTGCTGGCACTGGCTGGTTTCGCCTCCGCCGCCCAAACTTTAAAAGTGGGTGATCTCGTTCCCGTCATTTCGGCAAAGGATCAACATGGACAGACTTTCCTTTTAACCACCAATATCCAGCGTCTGTTGATCGTCACGGAGATGGCTTGCGCCAAGTCGGCCAATCATAAACTCGCTGATCAGGGTCTCGGCTTCCTCGAAAAGCACAGAGCCGCTTATCTCATGGACATTCATACCATGCCGGCCATAGGCCGCTTTTCGCCCTGCCCAAGATGCGCAAATATCCTGAAAGAATTGTGCTGATTGAAACACCCGACGTCCTGGACCGGATCCCGGTGAAACCTGACGAAGTCACATTGCTGACGCTCACGCCTGAACTTCGCGTCAAACAAATCAGCTATTGGAATCCCGACACTGATTCGGCCGAAACAATCTTTGAATAGATTATGTCGTCACGCTTCGATGAACCGGCAGCGCGGCGCACCTTCCGTTGCCTTAAGATTGCCGCTACTCGGCCGCGCCCGTGGAAAAAACGGTAATCTTTTACTTCGCCACGGCAGGGTGTTGTGGCATGCTCTACTCGCATACCAACGACCGCCGAGTTGACAAAAGCAATCTCGCAGTGGTCAATCGCCCGCCAGCCGCATCGGGCGTTGTCAATCAGCCACTCAAAACCTGAACCGAAAGAACCATAGCTTATGAACCGACCAGCATGTATCACCGTCTTCGGAGTCCTGAACATTGTCTTCGCCGCGTTTGGCGTAATTGCGAGCATCGCCTCGATCGGGCTCTTCCTCGCGCCGGGGAATTCAAATAATCCGGTCATCAAAATCATGCAGGAAAACACCATTTATGCCGATTGGCTGAAGCTATGCATACCGCTTGGATTGTTGAGTTGTGGGGTACTGTTGGTGGCAGGCATCGGTTTGTTGTGTCTCAAGCCCTGGGCGCGCGTGCTCTCGGTTGGCTACGCGATTTACGCAATTCTCTTTGGCATTCTGTCGACGGCAATCAATTTCATCTTCCTGATCCAACCCATGCTGAAGAGCGCGAATGGACAACAAACCCCGGCAGCGATCGGAGGGATGATCGGCGGAAGCATCGGCGGATGTTTCGGCTTGATTTATCCCATCGCGCTGCTCGTTTTCATGTTGCGCCCGAATGTGGTGGCCGCTTTCCACCCGGCCCAGACGGATGGGAAGTAGGCCAGCAGGCAGCGGAATTTTAAATGTTGAGTGCTGAGTTTTTCGATAGGATTTACAGGATGAAATTCCTTTTAAGAATCGGGTTGGCTTTGCCCTTTGCCTGCGGCAGACGGCTCAGCCACCTTGCTTGAATTCGCAGTTTGAACACCTACCTCTCTCCCAAAAGCGGTGTCGCCGCTTCGCTTTGCCACCGCAGTCCATATCAGCAGACTGCAGGCCCTGCGTGATTGCAGTGTCTGTTGCGGACCTGCGGGCGTCAAAGGGTAGTCACCGATTCATGCGACTGGGGAATGGCCGCTGAATGTGGCATGTTGTCGCCATAACCCAAGCTGGGAAAGCTGTTGTGCCGTCAGTTTTTAAAATCGTAAAAATGGATTAATCGGCTCCAAAGTTGCTTTAATTCTTAATACGCCGACAACATTTGATATGTGCCGATTGAGAAACTCCGTTTGTGCCAGTGCCTTGGGTCGCGCGGTGAGGTGCGGCCTCCATGCTTTTGCGCTGGTTTTACTTACGATGGCCTGGGCGTATTCGGCGATGGCGTTCAGCGGAGCGAACGTGCCTTGGACCACTTACGAGGCTGAAAACATGACAATCAGCGGGGGTACGGTGTTGGGGCCGCAATATGATCCGAATCTGGTCGCCTCGGAGTCGTCGGGACGGCAGTGCGTCCAACTTTCCGGCACGGGCCAGTATGTGCAATTTACGGCGCAGGGAACTGCCAATTCGATGGTGGTGCGCTACAGTGTGCCGGATACGGCCAATGGCGTGGGTGCCAATTACACCCTGAGCCTCTACACGAACGGGGTGTTTGTGGAAGAGCTGCCGATGACCTCGATGTATTCGTGGTTGTACGGGAATTATCCCTGGACCAACAATCCCTCGGCAGGTTCGCCCCGGAATTTTTATGATGAAGTCCGGACCATCGGCCTGAACATCAACCCGGGCGACGTGATTCGGCTGGAAAAGGACAGCGCCGACACAGCGACTACCTACGACATTGACTTGGTGGACCTGGAGAATGTGGCTACTCCACTCATGCAACCTGCCAATTCTCTCTCGGTAGTCAGCTACGGGGCGGACACGAACGGGGTGATCGATTCGACAACGGCCTTCGAGAACTGCATCAATAGCGCGGCGCCAAGCAAATCCGTCTGGGTGCCGGCCGGTAATTATCTGATCACGAGTCAGCTTACCCTACCCAACAAGCTAACGTTGCAAGGCGCCGGCATGTGGTACACGACGCTGGCGGGGAGCCCCACCCTTTATACGAATTCCTCCCGCCGCGTGACTCTTTACGGGAATGGCAGCAGCATCCACCTCTCCGATTTTGCGATTGTCGGAAAACTGAATTATCGAAACGATAGCGAGCCCAATGACGGCCTGGGCGGATCCTACGGCACCGGGTCAACGATCGCGCGGGTCTGGGTGGAACACACGAAGACCGGGGCCTGGCTGATCAACTCGAGCGGGCTGGTGGTCTCGGATTGCCGGTTTCGCGACACGATTGCGGACGGCATCAATCTCTGTGTGGGCATGCAAGGGACGACGGTCACGAACTGCACCGCCCGCGGGACCGGTGATGATTGTTTTCCCATCTGGCCGGCGACCTACACTTCCCAGTCCTTTACTCCCGGCCAGAACATCATCACCCATTGCACAGCGCAAACGCCTTTCCTGGCCAATGGCGGGGCGATTTATGGAGCCGCCGGCAACCAGATTCAAGACTGTCTTTTCGAGGATATCACCTACGGCTGCGGCATCCTGATCAGCACGACCTTTCCGGTCGGGGCAAATACCTTCAGCGGAACCACAATCGCCGAGCGATCCACCGTGCTGCGCAGCGGCGGCTATGATCCCGGTTACACTTGGCGCGGGGCGGTGCAGCTGTGCCTGGACACTTACAGCGGCGGCATCAACGGCGTGAACCTTAATAACCTGATCATCACGAACAGCGTTTCCGACGGTTTAAGCGTGATCGGTGGCACGGGCACACTGACCAACGCAGTGGCGGCCAGCGTGAGCATTCCCAATTACGGCATCGGCACGAGCGGACGGAACGGTTTATGGGCGCGGAACGATGCGGTCGGCAGCATGGGCGTGAGCAATTCGACAATTGTGGAATACCTGAACAGTTCCTCCCAATTCAAGTTTATCTTCGTGACGAACCTGGCGATGAGCGTGACGGTGCAGGCCAATCCGGGGGGACTTGCCTTTAGTGTGGACAGCACGAATTACAACAACCCGCAGACTTTCAACTGGACGCCGGGATCGAACCACACACTTGCGACCACCACGCCGCAGGCAAGCAGCGCGGGAACGCAGTTTGTGTGGAGTTCGTGGAGTGACGGCGGGGAAATTTCGCATGCGGTCAGTCCGAGCATTGCCACCAACTACACGGCCAATTTCTCGACGCAATATTACCTGACCACGGGTGCAGGCGCGGGCGGCAGCGCCAGTCCGGGCAGCCTGTGGACGAATAGCGGGGCGGCGGTGAGTTTCAGCGCCATGGCAGCCAACGGTTACGGTTTTACCAGCTGGACGGGCAGCGGCAGCGGGTCGTACACGGGCCATAACAATCCCGCCACGGTCACAATGAATGGACCGATATCCGAAACCGCCAATTTTGCCGCGCAGGTGGCCTCGCTGGGCTACGCAGAACAGCCCGCCACCGTGCTAGAGGGCACCATTATCACCCCGGAGGTCCAGGTGGAGGCGTTTGACATCAACGGACTGCCACTCCCCTACGCGACGATCAATTTGTCTTTGGGCAGCGGGACTGGAACCTTGGCCGGAACGCTAACACGCACGACGGATATCGGTGGAATCGCGCATTTCAACGATTTGAGCCTCAACCAAGCCGGCCCGAAAACGTTGACCGCCTCCGCAGCCGCCGGCAATGCCCCACCGACCAATAGCATTTCGTTCATGGTCATCGGTTCGGTGGCGGCGCTAACCTTTACGACACAGCCCGGTGCAGCGGTGGCGGGCGTTCCTTTTGGCCAGCAACCGGTGCTTAATACGGTGGATGCGTTTGGGAATCCAACCACGCTTAATTTGCCGACCAGCCTGCCCGGCCAGATCACCTTGACGAACGGAAGCGGCGCACTAACGGGCACGACCACGTTTGACCTCGGCACCGACGCGGGCTACGGGGTAGCGGTCTTTACCAATCTTTCGATCTCCACAGCCGGCACTGGTAATCAATTGGTGGCTTCGATCTCGACGGTTGCGCCCGGCAGTCCGGTGGCGGGCGCGGTGCTGTGGCTGGATGCGGCGGATCCCACCACCCTCAGCACCAACGGAACGCAGGTTGTCGGCTGGCTCAACAAGGGGACCGGCGGGGCGGGCGCAACCGGCACGAATCTTTGGTTTACCCAGTATAACACCTCGCTGCAGCCCTGGCTGACCAACCAGATCAATGGCCTGCCGGTTTTGACTTTCAGCAAGAATGGCAGCGGTTATAGCGCGGGTTGCACCTCTCTGGGGAACATCGGCCTAAATGCCTACACGAATGGCGGAAGTCAGTTGAGTTATTTCCTTGTCGCGCGCCAGAATGAAGATTCCACCGGCTGGCAGGGACCGGTCAGCTTCAGCACCTCGGGACAGACCGACGGGACAGGCACAGCGGGTGTGGTGGTGCTGGCCGATGGCAGCCAGACGGCGCCTTATCCACTGGGAATCCAGCGCAATCATCCAGGCACTCCGATGCAGGCGGATGTGGCGGTGGCGCCCGTCAATACGGCGTTCGTTTTGGCGTACGTTGACAATGCCGGTGCGGCTAGCTTGTATTTGACCAATGCGTCCGGGTTATCCGAAGCCAACACCGCCAGCATCATTAATGGCATCAGCCCGTACAGATATGGCATTACAGATGTGACGATCGGCGGGCGGTTGGAACCGGATCCCACCACGGTGGACAATGGTTGGGATGGTGACGTTGCCGAAGTGCTGGTTTATAACACGGCGCTAGACACAGCCGACCAGGCGACGGTTGAAAGTTATCTGGTAAATAAATGGCTCGTGGACGCAAGCACGCCAACCCTGGCAAATGCCCTGAGTGGGCCCTTTACGGTTGCCTCGAGCAATCCCCCGCCCCCTCCACAGCAGAATATCGAGGGTATTCTGATCAATCACGACGGTTCGGTGACGCTTACTTACGCGACAACACCGGGATACGCATACCACGTGGAGACGACAACGAATCTATCTCCGGCTTCGTGGGGTACATTGGGTGGCAGCGTGACGAACGCGAGCACGGGCAGTGTGAGTTTTACTGATCCCAATTCGATCAATACCGGGCAGCGGTATTATCGGACGGTGTCGCCTTAGTCCGTTGCGGAGGGGGCTTACCTCTTCGTTAAAACTGCGGCGAGACAAGTCGGCGAAACAAGAAATTCTAAATGCTAAATGCTGAAAAAGCCTCACCGCGGAGTGCTGAACATAGGCTTGGCACTACTCCCCCGTGCGAGGGTTTAAACCTTTCGCGTTTTTGGGTTGATGAAAGTGCATCGACCGATTCCGCTGAAGGTTGGACACAAAGAAAAAATAATGGGTCTCCTCAGTCGGCTCCTACACAGACGCTTCGATTGCATCTCGAGGATTGGACCGCACGCGCATACTGACCAGCGTTTTAATACAGTCGCGGTCGCCACAGCTCTGCGGTCCTTGTGCTTCTGTGGCGGGAGATTGGAAGCTAATCCGCGCGGACCGAGGCATTGCGCCTCTGTGGCTCGATGCCAAAAAATGCGGGTTATTTTTTGAGCTTGCCGATTTTCTCCAAAACCATGCCGATGGCAATCGTCAGGAACCACATAGCAAGCAGCTTCCAATCAGGGGCTTCGTCCACTTGGGGGCCGGCAAAAAAAATTCGCTCAAAAGTGAAAAGGACTCCTGAAGCGCCCCCAAGAATGAAAAGCCAACCCAGCACCCAAAGGAGCTTGGAATACTGTTTCCAGAACCGCAATTCCGGGGATGGTTCGTCGGTTAAATGCCGCTTTAACCATTCTGAATAATAGAGCAAATACACGAAACAACCCACGCCAACCACGCCACAGACGGTAATAATTGAAGGCGACGTTACCCAAGTACCCAACGCGCAGGCCAGCAACATGAGAGGAATGGAAATCACGGCAATGATGGTTTTTCGTTGGACGGTTTTTAGTGATTCAACCGGGGCCGGTGTTTGTGACATAGTTAATAAATGGTTGTCCAACGTTCCTGAGTCGTCCTCTGCCCAATCATCGCTGCGAACCGGCGCGGCGGCAATGGGAAAATAGAAGGGTAATCTTCCTTTTGCCCCAGAGTCGCAGAGACCGGAGAGCGGGGGACAAAGTTTTCACTCGGACGAACGGGACGGGCAGAATTAAAACAAATGCTAAATTCTAAATATTGAACAATTCGCGTCCGCAGTTTGAATCCGCGTCTCTCTGCCAAAGCGGTGCCGGCGTTTCGCTCTGCCACCACAGTCCATATCAGTAGACTGCATGCTCAGGGTGGTCAGGAAATGGCTCTAGCGGTCCGGCGGCGTGTGAACACGACGTGGATTGCTGCAGAGCCAGAAGAGTTTTGATTTATTGGCCGCTCAATGTCAGGTCAGCGGTCAAGCAAACTGTCTCCCGTACCCGGGCGGTGGTTTGGGCCTGGACGAGGTTGCCGAGGCGGGCTGTGATTTTGGCCTCTAGTAGGATGGTTTCGCAGGGGCGGGCGGTGGCGAAGATTTTCACGTTGCGCATGGCGGTGAGTTTCAGGCCGTCGAGCGGGGCGATGGTCGGGTCGCTTTGGAGAACGACGCCGGCGAGTTGGGCGGCGGCTTCCAGGAGCAGGACGCCGGGGAACAAGGGTTCACCCGGGAAATGGCCGCGCAGGAAGGGTTCGTCGCCGCGCACGGTGTATTCGCCGCGACCGCTTTTGCCGGGATCGAGGGCGGTCACCCTGTCGAGGAACCGGAATTCGGGGCCGTGCGGGAGGGAACGCAAGGCGTCAGCAAAGTTTTGGTCCGCGCTCATTTCATTCCGCTTATTTTCCCATTGGCGCCGTGACTTTGTAATCGGCCGGTGGTTGCCAGGTAAACAAGCTGCGGTCCAAGGTCGGATTGATGACGGAGTTGGTGAAGTCGGTGCGCATGCGCGAGCCGTCCACGAGGATCATTTCTGTGCTAATGAGTTCGAAATTATTGGTGGCAAAGCCGAGCTGCAGCTCAGAAATCATCTGTCGCGCGAAGGAACTATTTGGAGACAGGGCGAGAAGCCACGCACTATTGGTAGTGGTGAGCGAAAGGACCTTGAATTGTGCGGTGAACTCCTGGCGATTGTGGGGAAAGCCAGCCTGAAGCAGGGACATCATGTCGCGCCATTGTTTGGGTGTGTCCGGGCCGAGCGGGTACAATTCCGCGCGCTTGAGCAGCGGATAGATCACGTACATTTGAACATCATGGCCCAAGGCGATGGTGCGAGCGGGTTGGCCGATTTGCCACCGGAAATCGCCGGGCAACGCGAAATCGAGATGGCCATGAGCAATGAGCGGTTGGGTGAGAGTGGGCAGCGTGCGGGTCTGGATGAAATCGGCCGACCAACTCTGGAGATTCTGCTGGGCGGCGAACCATTGGTCGAGCACGGCATCCGGGTCGGCGACAGCAGAAGGGAGCCAGCCATATAATAAGACGAGGGCCGCTGAAAGCAGCGAGCCCATTATCAATCGACGGGAGTTCATTTTGACGGCGGCTGCCAGATGGGAACAAAGTGATACCATTGAGAGGCATATTGGCGAATGGCGGGCTCGAACGCACGCAGGATTTCCCCCGTGAGCCGGACGCGTTCGGCGCGGTTGCCGATTAACACGCGGTCGTAGGTGATCTCCGGCAAAATCTGGGCGCGGTAGCCGGTGCCCTCGCGCACGATGTAGGTGGGCACAATGGCGCAGCCGGAGGCCCTTGCGAGTTCGGCGGCGGCGATGGAGGCGGAATAATTTTTGCCAAATAATTGCACGGTCACGGCGGTGGCTGCCGGCGGACGATCCACCAACAGGGCGACGGTTGCGCCGGCGTTTAATCGCTTGACGACCTCCAACATGGCGAAGGCGTCCTGACCCACGACGAGGGTCTCGACACCCCAGCGGCGGCGAGAAGCCTGACGCATCCGGGTCATGCGCGGATCGGGCTCTTCTTGGGTGAGCACCAGCAAACGACAGCCGTGACGGATCATGAAGGGGCCGCCGAGTTCCCAATTGCCGAGATGCGGAGTGACGAACAACACGCCACGTCCGCGTGCCGAGGCGGCGGTAAAAATCTCCCAGCCGGTCCAATCAACAAACCATTCGGGCGACGTCAGGCCGCCTTCGTACCGCCATAGATCGCAAAGTTTCAGGGCAAATTCAGTGAACAGCTTCCGACCACAGGCGGTAGCGGGGACGATATCGCCCGCGAAGACGGGTAGGAGGTTTTGGCGAACGATTGCGCGACGATGCGGAGCGAGGCACCAATAGATGGCGGCTCCCATGTGGGCGGCAGCGGAGCAAACCGATCGAGGCAACAGACGAACCAGCCACAAACCGAACTGCCAAACGTAAGCACTATAGAGGGAGGAGGGTGCGGAAACTTTCTGGACAAAGTTGCCGGGCGGAATACCGGCGAAACGTTTCCACCAGACTGGCAGGAGGAAGATGGAGAAGGCCATGTTGCCGGCGATGCCGACGGCACAGACGCGGCCAAGACTGGACATGCCAGCGTTGCTTGAAAACCCAAGGGAGCCGAAGCCACCAACGGCAGTGCCGCCGCACAGCAGGAGAGCGCGACCCACGGAGCGATGAGCCATCGCGAGGTCGCCGCGGTAGCGTCGCAGGGCGAGTTGCATGAAGATGCTGTAGTCCACGCCGGTACCGAGAATGAGCGGGAGGGCCATGAGGTTGAGAAGATTCCAGGACCAGCCCCAGAGTTTCATGGCGGCAAGCAGACTGCCACCGCTGAGAAACAACACGCCGAGGCTCAAGGCCACTTCATTCCAGCGTCGAAACGCGAGCCAAAGCGAGAACAGAATCAGGCTGGCCATGGGCAGCAGCAGTTTCCAAAGATTGCCCTGTACGACCGCCAGGACTTTTCCGCCAAGTAATTCCCAACTGGAGAGCCAGACGCCGTCATGGGGCAGCTGAGCCTCAAGTGGCGCGAGCGATGGAGCATTCGTCGCGGTAAAGAGGAATGCGGTGGCAAAAAATTGGTTGGTATCGCGCGCGGTAAGCTTTTCAAAAACCCAGCTGCTCAAAGGATTGGTGGGCCAGAACGGACCGGGTGTTACCGCGGCCCGCTGCCAAGTGGCAAGGATGTTGTCGGTCAAACCAAGAGCTGATCCGGCAAAGCCGCCTGCCGTGGCCGCTTGGTGGAGAGCGGCGCGTTCAGCGACGAGATGCTCAACGGCGGCACGGTTCTGGGCTTGATATTCGGGGCGCGGCCAGAAGGCGGCCGGGGAGATAAATCGGCTGATCAGATGATTGGAAACGGCGGAATCGAGCACGGGTTGGATGGCATCGAGTTGGCGGGCGACTTGGCCCTCGCTGGAACCGGCGACGACGAGCCAGAGCGGCTCGCGATTGGCGGCGAGATGAATTTGAATGTCATCCAGTGTTGAATACGCCTGACTGTCGCGCGGTCGCAGGGCGTTGGCCGTGGGATCCATGCCGGGGAGGCCGGAAAACAGAATTGCGGCGCAGAGCAGAACGATGACGGCGGACGCGAAGAAAACCGTTTGGGCCTGCAACGGGGATGTTGGCGCGGCGGCGAGGCTCCGGGGATCAGCGGAAACAAATTCCTCTTTCATCCGGTCCGGGAACAGCGGCGGGAGATAGGCGAAGATCATCATCAGGGCGGAGAGAGTGACACCGATGGCGACGAGCGAGCCGAGTTGGGCGAGGCCGGGAAGTCCGCCGAAATTCAGGACGAGGAAGGCGCTGATGGTCGTAAAAGCCGCCCAGAAGATGCTCGGGGCGATGGCGCGGCGGATTTGCGGGATCCCGTGACGCGGCTGGGCGAGGGCCTCCTGATAATGGACGACCGCATAATCCACAGCGAGGCCGAGCAAGATGGCCGCGAAACCCATGCTGATGACGCTCACGGAACCGAAGACCAACCCGCCAATCGCCAGTGTGCTGGCCAGAATCAGGCCTAAAAGCGTGAGCAACCAGAGCATGGGTTTCCAACGACGATGGGCCAGCCAGAATAAGAGGGCGATGATTACGGCCGTGCCGCCGGTGGATTGGATAATGTCGCGGCGCATGCTGGCGGAGATTTCGGATACGAAGGCCGGTCGTCCCGTGAAACCGACTTTGATATTGCCCCCATTTGGCAGGGAAGTACTCACGATGGATTTAATGGCGGTGAACCATGCGGTGCATTCTTTGTATCCAGCCAGATCACCCTGGGCCCGTGCAAACAGGATGCGGAAGGTTCCATCCGGGGAGGCAAACATGCCGTCGCCCTGCCCCGGCCCGGCCATGGTGCCGGCGACATTTGGAGGCAGGCGGGTGAGGCCATAAGGATCATAACTCATTTGCACGACGTCGGCCGGAGACAGGGTGGTGGATAGTTGTTCGCGAGTGGCGGCAAGGAGATCAGGCAGATTGGTTTCGGCAAGCCGGGCGGCCAAATCCTGAAAGATCGCAGGCGGCTGGTTTATCCAGAGGAAGGCGATAAGCTCGGCGGCCTGGTCGGGATGTTCATACCACGGGGGCTGCCAATTGACCCGTGAAACCAAATCGGGACGGGCGCGCAAAGCAGTCGCAATGCCTTGGGCCGCGTTTTTGGCGGCATCGGCATCCGGGCCTTGGACGGTGATCACCAGCTCACGGGCGTTGGTGAAATGTTGCTGGTAGAGCTTAAGCCCCTGAACGGCGGGAACATTGGCGGGCAACAGGTCGAGAATCTCGGAGTCAAAGTGCAGGCGGCCGACGCCAATGGCGATCGGGACCAGCACCAGAAGCCACCACCAGCGAAACCATTTCATGGAAAGAATCCGCCCTCCAGACTTTCACCATTCCAGGAATTATAAAGCCGCCAGTCATTGGAAGAGACATTTTCGAAGCGCCAGTCACCGGCTGGCCTGTCACCCAATATGGCGCGGGGCAATTGAAACCAAAGAAACCTGGGGGGCGGCGCGCCTCGTCCGCGCCAGTCATATTTGCCGCCCTCGAACTGAATCTGCCACTCACCGTTGAGGACTTCGGCGTTCACGACTTGGAACAAATCCTTGGTGAGTTGCACGTAATAATCACCCGAGGCGTTGGTGGCAAGCAACAGGTCGCCGGTCATCTCGTCCTGGTAGCGACTCGGCTTCCACACGGCCTGTCCTTGCAAGACGTGCCAGCCGGGTGAGGAAAGGTCGGCGGGCGGCAGAGGTTGGACGGTGCGGCAGGAGCTGGCGGCGACGAGCACGGCCAGCAACGCCATGGCCCGGGCGACGGATTTGATTTTGCGATTCAAGGTTTGCCCGCCATGGCGGGAGGCGGCGAAGCAGACTCCCGGACCGGAGCGAAGGAGAGGCGCGGAACGAGCGGACGCCGGGTGTGCCACTTGATGAGGAAGAAGAAATATTTGAGCCGCCATCGCAGATTCCAGCCACCCTCGAGTTCGCCGGCCAGCACGGCGTTCACCGCGTCGGGCAGGTTCACGTGATTGCGCGGTTGGAGGAACAGTTCCATGAAGGGCTGGGTGTAATAGTGTTCTACCATCTGCCAGTAGAAATGCATTCCGGCTTTGACCCGCTTTTCAAATTTCAGGAACCGGCGCGAGCCGTCGTCACCAGCGGCGAGCGATTTCTGGACTACCTCCGCAGCGAGTTTACCCGACCACATGGCCAGATAAACGCCCGCCGAAAAAATCGGATCCATGAATCCGGCGGCATCGCCGATCCGCAAAATGCGGCCGCCGATGAGGCGTCGGTTGTAATAGCTGAAATCGCTGAGTGTTTGAATCGGACTGAGGGGGCGGGCATTGGCCATGCGTTCCTGCATGACGGGCGAGGAATCGATCCATTGCTCGAAGATTTCCGTCGGGGTGCCTTCTGAATTTGCGAATTCGTCGCGGTCGATGACCAGGCCGACACTGGTTTTTTCGGCGGAAACGGGAATGAGCCAAAACCATTTGTTTTGCAGACGGGTAATGACGGTGTCACCGCCGGCATCGCCTTCGTCGCGCGCGACACCGGTGAAATGGCCGAAGATGGCGAGCTTCTTTAACCGGGGATGGACGACCCTGAGATTTTCCTGATTGCCGGTGAGATTCGTGCGGCCGCTGGCGTCGATCACAAACTTCGCTTGAAAAACGTGGGTTTGGCCATCAGGATCCTGCGCCTCAACCGTGACGCCGTCCGCGGCGGAGGTGGTCTTGAGCACGGTCCAACCTTCGCGGACGTCGGCGCCGCTGGTGCGGGCGTGTTTGAGGAGGATGTGGTCGAATTTGGCACGTTCGACCTGAACGACTTCCGGTTCGCGCGTGAATTTGCCCTTGGCAAAAACGAACCGGGTGGAAATCGAACCGTTGCCGAGGAAGAATTGCGCCCCGACCTTGCGGGGAAAACCGGCCGCCTTGATGGCGGGCAGAACGCCGAGTTCGCGAAAGATTTTCTGGTTATAGGGCAGCAGGGATTCGCCGATGTGGAACCGGGGGAAAATCGCCTTCTCGAGAACGAGAACACGTTTGCCGCCGCGGGCCAGATAGGTGGCGGCGCTACTGCCGCCCGGTCCGCAACCGATGATGATCACCTCGAAATGGTTTGCATTCATATACCGGCGATTCTTGTCACCCGTGAAACCCGGGTGTTAGGCCGGGTGCTACCAGCCAGAGTTTTAATTTTTGCGGCCTATCTGTCAACAGCTGTCCGGTCAGAGGCCGGACTGGCCATTATTAAAGACCGGCCCGGACCAAGGCCGGTCGGGGCACCATGGATGCTCAAGACGGCTGCCGGGATGCGCGGAGCCATGTAAAGCCGCTTTACACCTTTGCGTGGCGGGATTAAAGTCGGATTGTGCCTGGCGAATACGACACAACCGAATTTATCGACACCGATTTTACTGCGAACAAGCCCGCTTTCAGCGCCGCGCCCGCGCCGCGCGATGATGTGGAGCGGAAGGTGGTGGAAGCGCAGCAGAAACTGGTGGAACTCAAACGCGCGCAAGAGGAACTGGAGCGCGAACGGGCCGGCCTGGAAGAGCTGCGCCGCCGCCAGAATGAATTTCAAACCGGCCGGCAGGAGATGCTGCAAAACCTGACTCGCGGGGTTGGCCTACTGGAGGAGGCGGAGTTTGCCGCCCGGCGTGAGGCCGAACAGATGGTCAAAACTCTGGGTGATTTCCGGTTTGCGCTGGAAAAAATCCAGGCGATTCATGACGAATCCTGGACGAAGGAAAATTTTCAGATTGAACTCACGCGCGCGCTGACCACGATCGAAAATGCCCGCATGGAATGGAATTCAGCCCGGTTAAAACTAACGGTGCTGGCCGGCGAGAACAAGCCGACGGCGACGACGGAAAAAAACCAGCCCACACCCGCCCCGCCCTCACTGGCGGAAATGCCTTTCGGACAGCTTTGCCGCATCGGTCTGGCCTTGACCTGGCCGTTGCTGGTGACGGCGCTGGCCGCCTTGGGAGTTTTTCTCGCCTTGCTCGCGCGAAAGTGAGGTTGCATGGCCCCGAAAAAGCCAGACCCGATTTCCGACAAGGCACGCTCGCTGGAGGCGGAAATCGCTGCGCTGGAGTCGGAGATCAAGAAGCTGGACAGCCAGTTGCAAAAGCCGGCCGGCCCCAAGTTCCGCTCCACCGCCACAGCCGCAGGCACGACGACGGCTCGTACTCCGGAAAAATCCGCCCCACCGCCGCCACCCACACCGGCAAAAGTTGAACCCGTCTTTGAGGAACTGAAAAGTAGTCCGCTCGCGACGACAGCCACAGCGGAAGCCCCGGAACTATTTAACGAACTGGGAGTGCGTAAATATGATTTGCCCGCGCTTTGGAACCGGCTGCGCAATCATTTTAGCGGACCTTCGACCAGCAATCCGCGCCTGGTCAATTATCTGGCGGCCGGGGGCGTGCACGGATTGCGTCCACTACGCTATGAAAAAAGGGTGGCGCGAAATCGTTTTATTGTCCTGTCCATCGTTTTTTTGCTCATTCTGTTTGGAGCTGCGCTCGTTTTTATGCAACATCGTTAACTTTTAACTTCTAACCTGCATGAAAACCAACTCGATCAGTTTGCCGATTCCCACCCGCGATGGTGAATTCATGGCCCATTATTCCGAGAAGGGATTGGCGGGCTTGGATTTTCCCAAGAAAGGTCGCAATGTCGGTCCGGCGGCCGGGGTGATTCCAATTCCTAAAGCCGTTCGCGAATGGCATCGCACCACCACCCGGGCGCTGAAACAGGTGCTATCGGGCGTTAAGCCCAAAGACTTTCCGCCTTTCGACTGGACGGAGGGAACGGAATTTCAACAGAACGTTTGGAAGGTGATGGGAAAGATCGCGCCCGGCAAGACGTTGAGCTATGGCGAAATTGCGTCGGCCATTGGCAAACCCAAGGCGAGTCGCGCGGTCGGCGGGGCCTGCGGCGCGAACCCGATCCCGGTTTTGGTGCCGTGTCACCGTGTTTTGGCGGCGAACAAGAAGATCGGCGGATTTAGCGGGGGGATGGATTGGAAGCATCGGTTGTTGGAACGTGAGGGAGTTTCGGTGGCGGGGAATTAGTCGGAAAAAACGGTACGGCGGCAATTCTGGAGGGCGGGGATCTTCGACTCCTCACCCCGGCCCTCTCCTCGGTCGAGGAGGAGAGGGAGAAATGTTTGGGGTCGGTTACCCAGGGTAGTCGGGTGGCGACAACCCCGGGCTGAATTATTTTGCCTCGCTGGGGGCAAGCGGTTCAATTTCGAGATGAGGAGGAGTTACCTGGTTACGGCCCGGAAAAACGACTGCGGGACACCGGAATTGGGCACGATGATTTGGAGCAGGGAACCGTTTCCAGAGAGGTTGGTAAATGTGTTCCAGACGGCGGGAACCAAGTTGGTGCTTTGCTGCAAGGTATATATCTGGTTTGAAATCGACTCGAAACTAATATCCGCCGCCGGGCCGGACGATTGAATCGAGAGCCAGGCGCTGAGGCATTTGCCGGCGCTGCCGGCGGCGTAAATCGAGGCGATTTCATTTGAACCCAGCGCGCGGTTATAAATCGAGACTTCATCAATCTTGCCAAAGAATGAATCATTATTATTGGCATTGATGTTGTCGCCACGCACCCCAATACCCGCCGGTGAGGTGAACTGAAAAGTGGAATTGTAGGTGACTGATGGATAGCCCAAGCCATCAATATAAAAAGTCACGAGGTTGCCGGCTTTGGTCACGGCCACATGATGCCAGTTGGTATCGGTTACTCTGGCGCCATCAGCATCATCATTGACGTCGTCGACATCAATTTTCGTCAGGGATATTGCGCCGTCATTGTGCATTCCCATGCCGTATCCCTGGCTGCCAAAGTAAAAAAGCGCCGCCGCACCGCCATTCGCTGTAGGATCATCGGAAACTAGCGAAGCCCCGTTCCTTTGAATCCACGTTTCAATGGTAAAAGTCTGCAATTGCAGGGCGGCGGGATTGCCCACCAGCACGCCGGCATGATCGTTAGTGAAATCGAACGCCTCCCCGACTTCCCCCTGCAAATAGGTTGCTCCGTTTGTGGGGGTGCCGTTTTGCGCACCAACAACGTCGATGGCATTTCCATCGCCTGGCCACCACGCCACGAGGCCGGCTGGCGGCGGGTCACAAACGGGTAACCCGCTTACGTTGACGAACAGGGACCCCGAATTGTCATCATAACCATCCGGCGTATCCTGGTAAGTATAACCATCCACAAAGCCAAGATACAGACGGGTGGCCCCAGGGGGCACGATGATGGTTTGCCCGAGGCCGCTGGCAGCCACTCCAGCGCCGATGAAAAAAAGCTGATTGAGCTGCGGTGCCAGGGAGGTGAAGTTGGTTCCGATTATTCCGAAATCCAAGGATGCAGGGGCCGGGTTGGAGGGCTCGGTATCGCTCGTAAACGTTGCGATCAGACCACGCGCAGGGAAGTTCGTGATTCCAGAAATGCCATTGTAACTGAACCCGGCCCAAAGACCGCCGTCACCATTCGGCCCATAGGATCCGCAGTTTGGACAAAAGGAAACGGTCCCGGAAGCCTGGAATTGCAACGCCGGCGCATTGCTCAGGGCGGCCAGTGAAATCATCACTGGAGCGATGCCACCACCATTGGGACCGAGATCCGGCGTATCATTAGGGGGGGTGTGGCCGGCGCCATAAATATTGCACATTCCGTTGACGCTCACAGCGATCGCTGCGCGGACATTGGTGCAAGCCATGGCCAGGAGCAGGAAAAGCAGGGTTTTCATTGGTCGTGTTTATTGGAGTAATCTTGGTCGTAGCGAGCCGGGCAAATTAAGCAACTGCTGATTGAGCTCAGTATCGCACTTTTCACCACTTATAGCAAGAACATCACCAACTAATGCGCACAACGAGAAGCCAAAAAGTCCATGGCAAATCCTTAGGTAGAATTTTTGACTCCTCACCCCGGCCCTCTCCTCGGTCGAGGAGTTGAGGGAGAAATAATTTGCGGTTGGTTACCCAGGGTAGTCGGGTGGCGAAAACCCCGGGCTGAATTATTTTGCCTGGTCGGGGCAAGCGGAATTCGAAGGCAAAGAGCAAATCTTCAGGTAAAGAAAGGCTCGCGAAAAAGCTGAAAGCGGAGGAAGATGCGCACGACAGATCTGCCACTGCATGAACGACGTGCTCATTCAAGCCAGCAAACTGACCCGGAGGTTTAACGTCGGCAAGGCGGTGGTGGTCGCGTTGTCAGAGGTGGAACTTGCAGTGCCACGCGGGGAATTCACGGCGTTGGTGGGACCGTCGGGTTCCGGCAAATCGACGCTGCTGAATCTCATTGGCGGGCTGGATCATCCGAGTAGTGGTGAAATTCGAGTGAATGGGTTGTCGCTTGGGACGGCAGCGGAAACGGAATTGGTGCGGTATCGCCGCGAACGGGTGGGTTTTATTTTTCAGAGTTTTAACCTGCTGCCGACGCTGACGGCGCTGGAAAATGTGGAGGCGCCCCTGATGCTGGCAGAGCAACCGCAGCGGGCGCGCAGGGAGCGGGCCACGGCACTGCTGGAATCAGTCGGCCTGGGGTCGCGAATCCTACACAAGCCGAATGAACTTTCCGGCGGCGAAAAACAGCGCGTGGCTATTGCCCGTGCGCTGGCGAATCGTCCCCTGCTCCTGCTGGCGGATGAACCTACCGGTAATCTCGATTCCAAAACCGGCGCGGCGGTGCTCGATTTGTTGTGCGGTCTGCTCAAGGCGCAAGGGCTGACAGTGATCATGGTGACGCACGATCCAGAAATTGCCGCGCGCGCCGACCGCATCATTCATTTGCGCGACGGAAGCATCCAAAACATTGAGACCCGGCGCCCGGCGCCGCGCACACCGTGACGATCCAGGATCAAATCCGCACTGCAGTGGCGAATGTCGGCCGGCGCAAAATGCGTTCGGCACTGGCATCCTTGGGGGTGGTGGTCGGTACGCTGACGATCGTCGTCATGGTTTCGCTGGCCACGGGTGTGCGGCTACAAATCAATCGGCAATTTGCAGCCATTGGCCTGGACCGGTTGACGGTGAATCCGCCGGGCGGCCGGCGAGGCGGTTTTGATCCGGGAGAGTTTGATTCGTCCGGGGGCTCAGCCCGCAAAAAGACCATTACCCAGCAGGATGTTGACCGCTGGAAACAATTGCCGGGCGTCACCCAGATCAATCCAGAGGTCTATCTGCCCGGGTGGATCGTGGTGGGATTGAAATGGAACGGCACTAATCAAGGCGTCCGCATGAGGGGTGAGGATCCGATGCGCGGCATGTTTTTTGAAGGACCGCCGGAACCGGTGGCCGGATCGCTAGACCTTCCCGAGTCCGGTGGCATTGTCATGAGCCAAGGGACGGCACTGGCTTTTGGGGTTTCCAGCAATGA
>Ga0302275_10002105_pt1 | contig 21168 bp, 21 predicted proteins | sample III_Bog_N2_2_FD_200229 | JGI IMG/M metagenome (GOLD analysis project Ga0302275, IMG submission 200229) | Peat permafrost microbial communities from Stordalen Mire near Abisko, Sweden - III_Bog_N2_2 | ecosystem: Environmental > Terrestrial > Soil > Wetlands > Peat | place: Sweden: Abisko... | reverse complement strand
GACAATCGATATGCAGCCGCACAAATGTGCTCGCATTCATCCAATCCGTGGTCGCCGCATTCGTCTTCTGGTGCCCCACGGCATTCACCGCCGTCTGGAATCCGCCGAACTGATCGCCAGTAAAGCTTCCCCCCGTATAGTTGCCGGTTCCGTCCAGCGTCATCCCAGTCTGGTTCTGGTTACCCAGAAAATAAAGGCTCTCGATATCCAGCTCCTGTGTCCGGTAAGCCGCCAGCCCCTGCGCGGCCGCGCTCGTCGCACCAGTCGTGTTGATCACCGCATTGTCCATGTGAAAACCCATCGTATCCGCCGCATACGTGGGGTCTCCCACCTGAACCATCGCGCCTGTACCCGAGTACAGAAACACGGTTCCGCCCTGGCTGCCACTCGCCGTGCTGGCGCCTCGCAACGAGCATCCGTGCAGAGTCGCATTTCTCGTCCCCGCCGTCACAATCAGCTGGTTTGCCGTCGAAATCGTCGCGCATGGCAGCAGCACCGTGGCATTCGCCGTCGATATCGTCACACTCGATCCCATTTGAAGCGTTCCGGAAAAATTCCGCGCATCGCATGTTCCCCCATAACTTGCGTTCACCGTACCCAGGCACGCTTGTAGCTTCGCCCCGAAGTCAACGCCAGGAAACTGATCCACCGGATAAGAACTTCCCAGTCCGCTATTGGCCACCAGCGCCGAATAGCTTCCGCCCCCCGGCAATGTTCCGCCCCCTCCGGCCAATTGCGTCCCATAGCTCTGCGATCCTGCCGCATTCCAAACCGTGTAACCGCCAGTCCCGTGCAGCAGGTTTCCGCCAAATAACGACATGTTCTGCCCGGAGATCAGGTTCACAGGTGCCGCGGTATCCCAGCTCCCGGTTACATTCACGCTGGCCGTCGTCGTTCCCGAGCAGCCAACCCCGCCCTGCGTCACTGCAACCGTTCCAATCGACCCATTGCTGTTCACCGTCGCCGTTGCCTGCGCCGAGCAGCTCCCGCTGAATGCGAGCGGAACCTGCGTCCCGTATGGGTCGAATCCCACACCATGCTCAGAGCCCACCGTCACCCCGCTCACCGCCCCGCCCGTGGCCGTCACCGTCAGTTGAGGCTGCACCGCGTTCCACGACGGATTCACCATCGGAGTGCGCACAATCCAGCCCTGCTGCGTTCCCGCGAAGTCCAGCACCAGCCCCGTCGGCGGCTCGCCCGTTGCCGCCGAATTCCCCGCCATCACCACCACGTTATCCAGCACATTGTGCGAGCCCGCCGCCGCCGTAAACCCATGTGTCCCATGAATCGTAATGTCTTCCCAGCGGTTCGAGTCCGACATCAGTCCCGCCGGCGTGGTTCCCGGCAGCGCCGGAATCGCGATCCCCGTATTCAGCCCGTTAATATCGATATTCCTGAACTCGCTCCACTGCGGCCACTGAGCAAGATAAAGCCCGCACGTATGCGTCGAGTGCGCTCCCGGATACTGCGCCGCCATCGGGTCCACTCCAGTAGCCACAATCTCCAGGTTCTCCAGTTCCGCCACCTGCAATCCGTTTCCGCCCGCTCCCGTCAGCGCCGGCATCGCAATCGCGCAGTTGCCCACCGCCCACGCAGCGCCGCTCCCCTTCGTCCCGGAAAACCCATTTCCCCCCGGCGACAGTATGGAATTGTTCTCCACCGGCCGGCTCAGCGCGCAAATTCCCGCCGGCACCCTTCCCGCCGCCGCCGAGCAGGAAACATCCACACTCTGATCCACATAAATCGTCAAATCGTGAAGCCGCGTATAACGCAGCAGATTCACACTATCCGGCGCCGTCGCCAGCACATCCTGCCCCGGAAATCCCATCAGCGCCGATACCTGCTTCCCAAACCCGCCAATCGACTCCCCGTGCCAAACCAGCGTCCGCGTCTTGCAGGTCCCCTGCGGAATCGTAAGAGACGCTCCATGCGTCTCCGCATAATTGATCGCCGATTGCAATGCGCTCGTATCGTCCGTTACCCCATCGCACACCGCGCCGAATTCCTTCACGCTGCGCTCAAACTGCTGCGAACTCTTCTGCCGCAAGTCCCTCACATAAACGCCGTTTGGATTCGTGAAGCTATCGGTCCCTGCATACGCCGCCGGAATCTCCACCGCGCCGCTGGTACCCGCCGCACTCACCGCCGCCTGTATCGTCGCCTGCGGGCTTCCCGCCGCCGGTGCCTGCATCCCGTTCACTGCCGGCGCAACCAGCCCCCCTGTCATCTTCCCGCCCGCCAATGGAACCGCCTGGCTGAATGTGGAATCGACATAGTGCTTGTCCGCCGCCTGCGACGGCTGCGTAGGATCACCATTTAGATAAAGCGATCCGTTTAGCGTCCCTCCCGCCGCCGAAAGCTGACTCATCGACGCCTCAGCAATCGACTCGTCCACATACGACTTGCTCACCGCCTGCACCGCCTGCGCCGCCGGCATCACCTGCGCCTGCACCGCCCCCAGGCTCGCCTGCGCCGCCGCCGGAACAACCCAATATTGCGTGCTCGTCGTCCCGTCGCTCATCTGGTATACAGCCGTGTAATAAAGCCCCGCCGGCGTGGCCCCCACATTCGGAGCCAGATTTACGCTCAGGAATCCATCCGGAGATATCGTCACCGTCGTGCGGCCAGCCGTGATCGATTGCCCCATAGCCGTCGTAAATGCAGGCCAGCTCACGCTCACTGTGCCCGCGCCAGCCTGCCCGCTCGCCAGATACACCGTCCCTTGAACCGTAGTCGTGCTTACAGCCTGCGCGCTGCCAACTCCACCCAATGCCACCGCCATCAGGCAAAATCCCAACACCATCGCCAGGCCCTGTCCCAGTTTCAGTCCCATCCGTCTTTCGGCATCAAACCACGCGTTTCCTGTGAGCTTCATTCGTATCTCTTCCTCATTCCCGGCCTCCGCCACAAAGAGCAAAACCCTCTCTCAGTCGCACCCGCCGTCAAGTTCCAGCCAAATGGCTCGAGCCGGGCTTCCACCTGCGGCGTCCTTCTGCCGCAACGGTGGAGGTTCCCGGCCCGTCGTCCAACTGCCCTTCATCCGTCCCCATCGGCACCGGAAAACCGCGTCGAATGCCGTCAGAAATCCGCTTTCCGGCTGAGTCCCGCTTCCGCTCGGATGCGTTTTCCAATTCCCGCGCGTGCCTGCAAACACGCCGCTTCTTCCTGCTGTCCTCTCTCTCCGGTTACCGCCTCGCCAACAAGAGATACAGTGCTGCGCCCTTCAAATCGCCGGTGATCGTATACGCGGAGATGGCCTGAAGAAGCAAAAGGGAGAGCCTCATCCGCTCTCCCCTTACTTCCATTATTTCCTTATGAATGTTCTAAGCTTAAAGGAACCCACCAAATTCATGCGCAATGGTTTCAGGCACGTATTTCTATCTTGTTTTCAATGGCTTAGCCTACTTTAGAATCACCCGCCTCGTTGACAAGCTTTTTTCAAGTCCACCCCTGACCCGAAATCCCTCCCCGCGATCACCGTTCACTCCTTCACTCCTTCACTGTTCACTGTTCACTGTTCACTCCTCCACGCGCTACCATATCCAAGTGACCTCCCCAGCAACTCGCGATCCCACTCTCCTCGTCCACGGCGGCGCATGGGCCATCCCTCCAGAGGCGGCAGCCGCCCATCGGTCCGGCGTCCGCGCCGCTCTCGAAACCGGCTACAAAGTCCTGGCCCTCGGCGGCTCAGCCCTCGACGCCGTAGAAGCTGCCGTCACCGTCCTTGAAGACGACCCCACCTTCGACGCCGGCCGCGGCAGCTTTCTCACCTCCGATGGCCGTGTCCAGCTCGACGCTCTCCTCATGGATGGTGGCCGCATGAAGGCCGGCGGAGTAGCCTGCGTCGAGCGTCTCCGCAACCCCATTCAGGCTGCCCGCCTCGTCCTCGAGCAAAGTCCCCACGTCTACTTCGTCGGCCCAGGCGCGGAGCAGTTCGCCGCCACTCACGGTATGACCCTCATTGACAACGCCGAGCTCGTTCTCCCCCGCGAGCGCGAACGCCTCGCCCACGCTCAGGCCCGCCAGGCCGCTGGCTTCGGAGACGAAACCTTCTCCGGGGAGATCCTCTGCGACGACAAGGACCCCGAAACTGCTTTCAATCCTGGATTGGACTCCGGCTTACCCCTCACCGCCCAACAGCCGTCAGCGCTCGATGCAAGCAACTCCGCTGACACCGACCCCGGTAAGCACTGGTGGCAAAAAAAGTCCGCACAACCGGGTTGGGATACCCATGACACCCTGGGTGCCCCAGGTCCGGGGTCCCTGCGGACGGGTCTTGGTCCGGGGGGTGGAGATCCCGATTTTGGGACCTGGGATCCTACAAATGACAGCCATGACACCGTCGGCGCCGTAGCCCTCGACGCCCACGGCAACCTCGCCGCCGCAACCTCCACCGGAGGCACCCTCAACAAAACCCCCGGCCGTGTCGGCGACTCATCCTTAATTGGTTGTGGCTGTTACGCCGACAATCTGGCCGCTGCGGTCTCCCTCACCGGCTGGGGCGAGCCCATCATGAAGCTCGTTTTAGGCAAGTGGGCCACCGACCGGGTAGCCGCCGGCTCTGCCCCCGAAATCGCCGCCCGCGAAGCCATCTCGTATCTATATAACCGTCTAGGCGGCCACGGCGGCATCATCCTGTTAGGTCCCGACGGCCGCTTCGGCCTGGCCCACAACACCCCCGCCATGGCCTGGGGCGTAGCCACCCCCAGCGGCCTCCAAACCGGCCTCTCCGTCTAGTCGGTTATCGTGGACATTGCAGAATTAAAAGGTCAAATGGAAACAGATTCATACATCGGCGCATGCTGCGGCAAAGAACACTCCGGTGTTCCTCTCAGCTTTGCTGCAGATTTCCCCGATTCGTATGCCAATCTGAGCCGGGAGGATCGAGACATCCGCGCGGTTGTGGGATCAGACCAATGCATTATTGATCAGGAGCAGTTTTACATTCGAGGCTGCATCGATCTTCCTGTTGACGCGACCGTCGGGGTCTTCCTTTGGGGAGTGTGGGCCAGAGTTCATCAAGCGGACTTCGACGAAATTTCTGATCATTGGGAAACTCAAGGCAGAGAAAGGAAAATTGGCCATTACAAAGGCCGATTGGCCAATTCCCTCTCCATTTATCCGGAAACTTTCAATATGAAACTCGAAATCCAGATCGAGCCGGTTGGAACTCGACCTAAGTTCCGCTTAGAGGAACTGGAGCATCCATTATGCGTCGAGCAGAGAAATGGTCTAACTCTTCAGAAAGCACAGGAATATGCATGCCTCTTGCTACGAATGGCTAAGCTCTGACGTTCCGCCACCAAGCGTGATTGTCCCTGCAAGAATCCCAATATGCCCGTCCTGGCCTCATCATCCCCTCGCCGCCGCGAACTCCTCACCCTGGCCACTGAACCCCGTGATAATCTAGGCCCAGTAGGAATTCTTCCCACCGCGGAGCCATCCATGCCTTCCGTCGAAAAAATCAGCATCGCCCTCCCGCCCGAAATGGTCGCACTCGTCCGCCAGGCAGTCGATGCCGGCGAGTATGCGTCCAGCAGCGAGGTTGTCCGCGATGCTCTCCGGGACTGGACCCGCCGCCGCACCTTGCGTCAGCAAGGAATCGATGAACTGCGCAAGGTCTGGCAGCAGGCAATGGACGACAGCACCCCCGGCGTCCCCGCCAGCGAGGTTCTTGATCGCCTCGAGCGCAAATACCAGGCCCTCGCTGACGGAGCGGAAAAGGCTCGATAATGCGTGCCGAGTTTTCCCGGTTCGTCGAGTCCGACCTCGAAGCCATTGCCGACTACATCGCTCAGGACAACCCCACACGCGCTGTGGCGTTTATCCGCGAGATTCGCCAGAAAATTCGATCCATTGCGAAGCAGCCGCTCCTCTATCAATTCCGCCCGGAAATCGGCCAGGAAGCGCGTCTCGCGGTGGTAGGCCGCTATGTGATTCTCTACCGCATCGTTGGCCGGATTGTTCGCATCGAGCGCGTTGTGTACGGCGGCCGCGATCTCCCTACTCTTTTCCATTAAGAAAGAGTGCGGCTCGCGCCGCTGCAATAATCCCAATATGCTCGTCCCGGCCTCCGCATCCCGCGCCGCCGCGAACTCCTAACCCAGGTCGGCTCACCTATGAGGTCCATCCCGCAGCCTGCGATCATTCTCCCGTGAGGGGAGAAAACGAGGATAGCCCAGGGGGAAGCGCAGCGAAACCCTGGGTCGGCGTTCCAAACAAATCCCTCCGTTCCGTAGGGCACGAGCGCAATCCTCCCAAAGAGGTCAAGTTTGATATCACTGCTAGCAGATACCTCATTTTGTAAACGTTTCCTCGCGCAATTTTGTACGCAAAAACGCATCAAAACACGCTTATTTCGCCCTTAAATGGCCTTAATTCGTGTCATTTTGCACTATTTGTCACGCGTTTGAATACGCGTATACGCGTATGCTGCGCGGTTGTTTTTGCCATGGCAATGTACGCAAATCACCACACTCGCCGCGGCGCGCCAAGTGCATGCCCCGCCCCTGCAATAATCTCCTTATGCTCGTTCTGGCCTCAGCCTCACCACGCCGCCGCGAACTCTTGACCCAGGCCGGCGTTACCTTTGAAGTCCACCCCGCACACATTCCCGAAGACCCCAACCCCAACGAGGATCCCGTCGCCTACGTGGTCCGCCTCGCTCGCCAGAAAGCCGAAGCCGTCTTCAACCAACTCACAACCGAGGATGCCCCCGGTCCCTCGCACTTGGGGACCGGGGAAGGCAAGAACCTCGACCCGCAATCCATAACCGTCCTCGGCGCCGACACCACCGTAACCCTCGACAACCAAATCCTCGGCAAGCCCACAGACCCCGCCGACGCAGCCCGCATGTTGCGTCTTCTTTCCGGTCGCACCCACCGTGTAATCACCGGCATAGCCCTGGTAACCGCTACCCGCACCGAAGTGGCCGCCGAAGTCACCTCCGTCCAATTCCTCACCCTCTCCGACGAGGAGATAGCCGCCTACATCGCTACCGGCGAGCCCATGGACAAGGCCGGTGCCTACGCCATCCAGGGCCGTGCCGCCCGCTGGATCCCCCGCATAACCGGCGACTATTTCAACGTAGTAGGCCTCCCCATTTCCTTAGTCTCCACTCTCCTCGAATCCCGCTAACCAGCTCCCATTTCACTCATTCACTTCTTCACTTTTCACTTTTTTACTTCTTCACGGCGTCACTGCCAGCTTCTCCCCCTTGTACTTAATCTCCGCCTCCGCCTTCTCGCTCTCCTCAATCCCCACGCCATGGCCGCTTCCCACCACCACCACGCGGAACGTTCGCTCCGTCAGCAACCCGGGGAAACTCCCTTCCCGCGCCCCGACCGTCAGCGTCTTCGCTCCATCGTCCCAGTGCACCGGAATCGTCGCATGTGCACCCTTTTCATACGCATAGCCGTCATTCTGGTCCTCGTAGAGCGTGAAATCCCCATCCGCTCCCGGATAAACCCGCAGCTCGATCGGGTCCTCCGCTTTCTCTGTCGTCCACTCCATCGCCGGGCCCATCGGCACAATCGATCCAGCCCGCACATATAGCGGCAGCTTTTCCAGCGGCGCATCCGCCTGTATCCGCTTTCCCCCGTCCACCTTGTCGCCGGTCCAGAAGTCGTACCAGGTAGCCTGCGGCAGGTAAACCGTCCGCGAAGTCGCCCCCTGCGTGGTCACGGGCGCAACCAGAATCGCCGGCCCGAACAGATACTCGTCCCCCGTATTCTGCGCATCCACATCCTCCCGCCAGTCCATCACCAGCGGCCGCATCAGCGTCCCGTGCTTGCTGGTCACCTGCCAGGCTTCCGAGTAGATGTATGGCATCAGCCGGTAGCGCAGCGTGTCGTAGTCCGTCAGGATCTTCTGCGCATCCGGCCCGTAACTCCATAGCTCGTTTTCGCTGGGATTCCGCGTCCCATGCACACGGAAGATCGGCGAGAACGCCCCAAACTGAAACCACCTAACAAACAGCTCACGGAACTTCGGGTCCGCCAGATCTCCGCCCGAAATGAACCCTCCAATGTCCGTAGTCCAATACGGCATCCCCGAAATCGAGTAGTTCAACCCCGCCGGTATCTGCCGCTGAAACGTAACCCAATCGCTCAGCACGTCGCCGGACCACGCCGTAACCCCAAATCTCTGCGCGCCAGCGTACGCAGATCGCGATAGTATAAACACGCGCTTGTCCTGCGACGCCGCCTGCTGTCCTTCGCTAACGCCCCCGGTGTGAAACAGCGGATAAGCATTCAAATACCGCGCTCCCGAGCCCACATACAATTTATTGCTGGTCAGAATGTTGTCTTCGCGTCCCTCCGTCTCCGGCTCGTCCGTATCCAGCCACCACGCGTCCACACCCTTGGCAAACAGCGCCGTGTTCGCATTCGCCCAATACTGCTTCCGCGCCGCCGGATTCGTCGGGTCATAAAGCGCCTGCCCAATAGGATGGAAGCTCGGCTGGGTCATCTTCGCAATGAACCAACCGTTCTTGTCGAAGTCCTTGTATGTGTCGCTCCCAGGCCTGAAGTAAGGCCAAATCGAAACCATCAGGTGAAAGTGCTCCGCGTGCAATGTATCGATCAGTCCTTGAGGGTCGGGATAGTGCGGATTCCACTTCATCTCCCCCATCGTCACCCACCAGAACCAGTCCTGCACAATGTTGTCCACTGGAATATGCAACGCCCGGTAACGCGCCGCAACAGTCTCCAACTCCTGCTGCGACTCGTACTTGTTCTTGCATTGCCAGAATCCATAAGCCCAGCGGCCAAACAGCGGCACCTCGCCCGTCAGCTCGCGATAGCGCCCGATGATCCGGTCCGCATCGGGCCCGTAAATAAAGTAGTAGTCAATCCGGTCGGCGACATCCGCATTCCAATACAGATAATGAATAAACCGGTTGTTCACCGTATTCCGCGATGGGTTGTTCCAGAAAATCCCATAACCGTTCGTCGAAATCAACAGTGGAATCGCAATATTCGTGTTCTCCTGCGACAAGTCCACCGTCTCCCCGCGATAGTTCCAAACGCCCGCCTGGTGCTGTCCCAGCCCATAAAAACCCTCATGCGACCCATAAATAGGGAAAACCACTTCAGCATGAAATGTTTTCTCTCCATTTACTTCCACCGGCCTCAGGCTGCGGTACCCATCCGTAGTCAGCGGCCTGCCTCGCATGGCGCGCCCCGTTGACCCCGGCCCTGTAGCTACCGGCCCCGCAGCGCCCGTGCCTGTCGCCTCTTCCAGCGCAACATAGTGTACCGCCCCGCTTGCGCGCTCCACCATCACCCTCAATTTCGAAGTGGAAAGCGTAATCGCCTTGTCGTCCGAGCTCACTTCGAACGGCGCAGCCGGCCAGTCTTTCTTCACTACCACCCAGTCGAAAGCGCGCGCCGGGGCGGCGTCGGTAAGCGGAGAATAGGTCACATGCAACACATCTTCCGCATTTACATCCAGCCGCAGCACGCCCTCCTTTTGCTTCACCTCCAGCCCTTGTGCGGTCTTCTCGAAACTCACCACTGGATTCGGCGAATTCCACTGCCCCCAAGCCCCACGCGCAGTCGATCCAAGAAACCCCAAACCAACGCAAACCCCCAGCAATCCCATCCGCCTCATCGTAAACAACTCCTTCTCAATAGCTTTTCCAGCCGAAACCAGTCTACGCCCGCAACCCAAGCCCCTGGCCCCGGTTTGAAAACCTTTCCATTATCAACCCTGCGCCGGTCGCTGCTGATTACACAGAACGCCGCCATCCCTCCCATTCCAATCCCGCCACTGCCGGTATAAGAACCTGAAAAAAACTCTGTAGAGATGCCGAACATTTGACAGGAGAAAGTCCCTCAGGGCAAGAAAGTTCAGAGCAATTTTCGACCCATTCAAGGCAAAAGCCATGCAGCTGATGCGCCGCCGCAAGTACGGTGAAGTGCGTGCGCTGGGATGTGAACGCGAGCAGCGTAGGGTACGCGTATACGCGTATTCAAACGTGTGACAAAAAGTGCAAAATGACACGAAATAAGGCCGTTTATGAGCGAATTAGAGCGTTTTCGATGCCTTTTCGCGCACATAATTGCGCGTGTAAACATTTACATAATGAGGAAAGTGCTAGCACTGATATCGTCTGGTTGCGTACGCCGTGCCGTATCAAAACAGTCCTGGCGGTCTCAGTTTCTGGACGGGTTCTAAGGGATGAGAAGCACTTCCTCTCCGAAGGGAAAGCGAAGGGTTAACTGACTGGTAACTGACGGATGGCCGGTCAACTGATCGGAACGCGGGAATTCGCCTCCCAGACGCTCGATTTCAGCCTCGATAATTTAGCAATAATCAACAGGGCTACTCTTGCTTGAAACGCGATTTTCCGGGGATGGGATGTTAAGCAGAGCCTCGTGATAAGGATCACAGACCAGTCCTTTGGACAAGGCCATAGTCAAAGTTGGTCATGAAGAAGCTGCTTCAATTCGTTGTGCTGGCGCTTACGGCGCTTCTCGCCGTTGAGCCTGCCTTGGCGACCATGACCTGTGCTCAGCTGATTTGTGGCCCCAGTCCAACCTCGGCGAATTGCTGTAGAGCCTCGAACAACATGTCGCAGCATGAAGTGTCGAGCAATGCAGCGATGCGACCCACAAAAGCGTCGCAACAGGCCACGCCTCAATCCATTCCGGCTGAATTGAGTTGCAGCTCTGGATCGTGCTGCACTGTTTCATCCTTTACAACGCCGAAGTTCGTTCCCTCAACGAAGTGCAGCTTCAGCAGTTCTGCATCATTTACACCACCCGGCCGATTCTCCCCTGTCACCGCTCCTGTTCGTGCGGCTCTGGCAACTGGAGATGCGGGCTCTTCTGCTCCTGCACGATACATTCTCTTCCAGGCCTTCCGAATCTAAAACTCTTCTTGCATCTCAGCGCAAAGCACTGCCCTGGCCTCGTTTTGCCCCCGCGGCACGAGCCAAATGGCGCGCATTGACTCCAACATTTGATTTGCCAAGGAGATTCTCATGAAAACGTCAGGCGGAAGCATTCTGTTCACATCCATCCTCGCAATAATCGCTACAGGCTCGTTGTTTGCTCAGACGAGCAATGACGGGGTTGAGCAATGGTATCGCGCCAAATTCGGCCGCCCATCACCCACCGAACAAGCACGTATGAACTCGCAATCGGTCAACGCGACATCCCCTGATGCGACGCCACTTTTCAAGGCAGAGTCTGCCAATACGGGATTCGAACAAAGGTATAGAGCGAAGGTAGGCCGTCCATCGCAGGCGGAAGAAGCCCGTCTCGATTCCGCGCAAGCAAACTCGGTGCTTCCAGGGGTAACAAAGGCTGTGGATACAGTTTCCGTCGATGGTGGCGTTAATCAAAACGATCAAGCGAAGTATGGTCTTCCATCGCCTCGCGAGGAGGCGCGTCCAGACCCGGCACTCACGGCAGAAAACCTCAGCAAACATCAACTCAACGCGTTGATCGCGACCGCAAAAACGCCGGCGGATCATCTCCGCATCGCGAAGTTTTACCAGTCGCGGACACGGCACTATCTTGCTCTGTCGAAAGAACACGAGGCAATGCTCGCCGCGTACAAACCTAACCCTGGTTTGACGAACAACAAGAATCAGGCAAGCACAATCAACCATTGCGAGTATTTTGTTCAGAAGTTCAATGTTCTTGCCGCCAAGAGCAATGAGCTTGCACAGTCGCACGAGCGCATGGCTGCCGGCGCAGCGAAAATGTGACGCGGCTGAAGTCTCTGGGCGATGCTTTTTCGCCGCTGTTACTGGCTGCGACTGGCGGAGTTTTTCCTCCAGTCCGGCCAGTATAGGTGTCGGCCTTTAATTCAACTAACTGGACTACTCAACAAAGATCGATCTGAAGAATTGGCATTTTTTCACTTCAACAGGCTGCCCAGGTTCCCAGGCAATAGTTGGAACAGTCTGAATCAACCGGCCTGAATTATTTCCAGTCACTTGTTGCCAGCACGCCAACCCACAATTCCAGCCCTGAGTCGGCTCGGTCTTGCGGTTCCGAGCGGTTGATCGCCCACTCGTCATTTACTCTTCGGTAAATAGCATCGAGACTGCAGGAGCCCTCTGCGCTCCTTTTTGTCCCTTTGGTTGTGCCGCAGGCTGGAAGCATAAACGAAGAGCCCGTGGCTAAAGCCGATTGGAATGCTAGACCGCATTCAGGGGCCTGAAGGTCCGTCATGCCTTGCTCCCTCCGCAGCTGAGTTGCCGGTATTGCGGATGAGAAGCGCTTCCTCGCTTAAGGCGACTCGAAGTGCCAACTGGCTGGAAATTGACGGATTGCCGGTCATCCAACCCAAATCCCGTGCAGGATCGTCTCGCGCCCGGCGGCCTCCTCAAGCGCTTTCTTCAAAGTCCATTCCTAATTCACCGTTGGCTGCTCCACATGATCGATCACGAGCACCTGCACCGGTCCTTTTGCTGGTTCCAGCTTCAGCCCCAACTGATTCTTCAGCGCCTCGCGAAACGTGCCGCCCGTCTTCGCCGATATCGACGTGGCCAGCATTTCGAGCGTCACATTGCGTCCGCCAAAGGGATTGCGCCGGGGCCGTGTCCTTACGGTCTGTCAAACAATTCTCAACATAGGGGAAAATCGCCGATATCCAACGTGCGAATCCTACTTCAATTCCACGGCGAACGTCGCGTGGCAACGCAGATCGGGCCTGAATTCGACCATCTCCTGCTTGCCATCCTTGCCGATGTAAATATACATGGGCTTCTTCAGAACCTCGGGAAGATTCGTGATCTTCAATTGCCCGTCGGCGCCCGTAAAAGCTTCCAGGTCGAGTTTCTTTGTGCCAAACGGGCCGTACCGGATGTGGGTTGTCATCTTTGCGGCGTAAACGGGCTTCAAGTCGCTGCCGGTTACGGTAATGAGCGCGGAGCAGGTTCCCAGGTCCGCCGAGATCTCCGCCGGCACAGGTGCAACCGCGGCGCTTTGGCTGCTTCCCTGTGGGGCGCATAGCATCGCAAGATTCAATAGCGGCAGGATAGCCAGGAACAGGCGGCGCATCATCTCAGTATAGTGCCGCGCCAGCAAAGCAGTCCTCAATTTCACGCGGCTTCCGGACAGACGGTGACAACCCACAGCAGATCTCCAAAACCAGGTACAACCGCTGTCCGCCCGTGAAACTGTATGCTCCATCCCATTTTCAGGTCGCCAGCGCCATCGAATTGCGGGCCGTCCGCCAGGCGAATAGCCTACAATTCCACCAAGCGGAAGTCCCTTTCCCACCGGAGCTACCTGGAATGACCCTGAGAACCCTTCGCCTCTTCCCTGCGGTCTTGCTGGCCGCAACCCTTGGCCACGCAGCCGACAAGCAAAAAGCCGCCGCACCTGTGCCGGCGGCTACCGATCCCTACGCCGAGGTGCAGCCCGCAACCGAGACATTGGACCTGAACATGTACCAGCGGATTCGCGACGAAGGGCTGAACCACTCGCACGTGATGGACTTTGCCACGGGGCTAATGGATGGCATCGGGTCGCGGCTCACTGGATCGCCGAACCTGGCGAAGGCCAACGCCTGGACGCGCGACACCCTGACCAAAATCGGGCTGGAGAACGCGCGCCTGGAGGACTGGGGCGAATTCGGCCTGGGCTGGCAGCAGTTGAATACCTGGGCGCGCATGGTCACGCCAGACACTGCGGTGTTGATAGTGCAGGCCACGCCGTGGTCGCCTTCGACGGCCGGCCCAGTTACCGGAGACGTGGCCTTTGTGGACATAAAGGACGAGAAGGACCTCGATAAATACAAGGGAAAGCTGGCCGGCAAGGTGGTTCTGTACGGAGCCATGCGCGAAGTTCCGCCGGTGGATCAGGCGCTGTTTGCCCGCTACACCGAAAAGGAACTCGAGGATATTGCCGACTTCCCGGTGAGCGCCAGCTCGAGCGGCATACCTCCAGAGATGCAGGCCCGGCTGAAGACGTCCATGGAACGGAATCGGTTGATCGACAAGGTGGCGCAGTTCTTCTATGACGAGAAGGTGGCTGCGGTGATTGAGCCGAGCCGCGACGGCAAAAACGGCGGCGGCTCCGGCGGCACCCTCTTCGACGATAACGGCGCCACGCTGGGCCGCACGCCTTACATTGCGGAAAAGCGCGTAAAGATTCCGGTGGTGGTTGCAGCAATCGAGAGCTATGGGCGGCTCTATCGGCTTACCCAGGCCAATGCGCCGGTGAGCGTGGAGGTCGAGGTCGACACCAAAATTACAGGCGAACACGAGCACGGATTCGATACTGTGGCTGAAATTCCGGGAACCGATCCCAAGCTGAAAGAGCAGGTGGTGATGGTGGGCGGCCACCTGGATAGCTGGATTGCAGGCACGGGCGCCACCGATAACGGAGCCGGAACCATTGTGGCCATGGAGGCTGTGCGTATCCTGAAGGCGCTGGACGTGAAACCGCGCCGCACCATCCGCATTGCCTTGTGGACCGGCGAGGAACAGGGGATCTTTGGTTCCAAGGGGTATTGCAAGATCCACTTCGGTTCGGCTCCGCTCTCCACCGCGCCTGACCAACTTGCGCTGCCGGAGTTTATGCGCCGCGCCGCCGCGCCGCTGGAGGTGAAGCCGGAACAAAAGCTGATTTCTGCCTACTTCAACGTGGATAATGGCACGGGGAAGATTCGAGGCGTCTACACGCAGGGCAACGCTGCCATTGCGCCCATCTTCGCCCAGTGGATCGCACCGCTGAAGGACCTGGGCGTGACCACGATAACCAACCGCAACACGGGTGGAACCGACCACCTGAGTTTCGACGCTGTGGGAATTCCTGGATTCCAGTTCATCCAGGACATGCTGGACTATGAAAGCCGCACGCACCACTCAAATGAGGATGTGGTGGAGCGGCTGCAGCCTTCGGACCTGAAGCAGATCGCCACCGTCGAGGCCATCTTCCTCTACAACGCCGCGCAACGGGACCAGATGCTGCCCCGAAAGCCGCTGCCGCAGCCTGAGTTGGAAGAAAAGAAGCGAGCGCCGCTGGACGTATTCCCCGGTTCGGTTCCAAAGGCTGAGCCGGAGAAGAAGTAAAGATTCATGAGAAATGACTTCAACAGGAGTCCGCTTCGCGCGAGTTATGCGAGGGAGCGGACTTTCCTTTTGCGGGCAAGCGGCAGTCGAAAGCGCGAGGAATCTCGAGAGATAAGATTGTCCGCGGAGGTTTCGCCGCCTGAGTGGTTGCGGCTGACCTCGCCGCCAGCAAAGCCCTGCCCTGCGAGACTGCGGGTTCTGTTACACTGGTCAGAGCGCAATCAAGGGGAAAACGCGCCAGGCCGCGCCCCATCGATACGCTCCTGCAACCCAAGTTCGGGGAGTGGCTCAGCCTGGTAGAGCACCTGGTTCGGGACCAGGGGGTCGGAGGTTCAAATCCTCTCTCCCCGACCAAGAAAAGAAAAGAGATATTAGCGATTTCGCACACGCGAAATCGCTTTTTTGTGGCCGCTTCCGAGGGCGGGGCAAATTTCCGGCGCACCGGCACCGGTCGATTGCTGGTATCTACCGACGCAACACTCGGTCATCCCGCCAAACGGGGGATTCAGGCCCTCGGCGCTCGCGGGCTATTGCCCAGCCCTCCCTGCGCTTCGCTTCGGTCGGGCTTCCCCCCACTTCCCCCAGGCACTCCCCAGACTGCAAACTGCTCATTCTGCTTCAGTCACTGAGGAGGGCTGCAATCTTGCTCTGCATGGCTGGAATTCAGAAAAACATGCTGGTATCCACTTGTGCGGCGGCAAAATATGAAGGATAAATCATTTAATAAGAGATGCTTTCAATATTCCTTATCTACCCTTTATAGGCCAGGCCCATAAATACTGGGACTTTTCAGATTGCTGATTCGTGTCATGGGTATGGAACATGAGGATGCGCGGAAGTTAAGCCCTGCGGCTCAGCACGAGCGTCGACGTCAGGTGGTTCGAGCCTTTAAGCGGGGCCGGAATCGATCTCAGATTGCCGAGGAAGTGGGCCTGAGTTACACGGCAGTCAGCAATACTCTGAAGCGTTATGCGGAAGCGGGTATGCAGGGATTGGCGTCGGGCAAGCGGGGGCGCCCGGTTTTCTTCGGCCGCTCACTGACCATCGAGCAGGAAGGTCATGTGCAGCGGTTGATCCAGGAGAAGCGTCCTGAGCAGTTAAAGATGGACTTTGCTCTTTGGACACGTGCAGTAGTGATGTTACTGATTGAGCGCGAGTGCGGCGTAAAGATGGGCGTGCGCAGTGTGGGCAAATATCTTAAGCGGTGGGGATTCACGCCGCAGAAGCCTATCCGGCGCGCTTACGAGCAGAACCCTGTGGCCATCCAGACGTGGCTGAACGAGACATACCCGGCGATTGCCGAACGCGCCAAAGACGAGGGCGCCGAGATCCACTGGGGCGACGAAACTGCGCTGGTCAACACCGATGTACGTGGGCGGGGATTCGCCCCCAAGGGGCAGACGCCCATAGCTCGCGTCGTGGGCGGAACCCGGCAAAAGCTATCGATGATCTCAACCGTCACCAATCAAGGCAAGACCTGCTGGGAGATCATCGACGGTAACTTCAATCATCAACGATTGATCGAGTTCCTGAAGGCACTTATCAAACAAGCTGGACGCAAAGTGTTTCTCGTCCTTGATAACCCGGGCGTGCATCACTGTAAGCCTGTGAAGCTGTGGGTGGCAGAGCATGGCAACCAGATTGAAGTCTTCTACCTTCCCAGTTACGCGCCGGAACTGAACCCGGACGAACGACTCAACGCCAGCCTCAAACACGAAATCGCAACCAAAGTCCCTATGAGAACGAAAACCAAACTGCAATCCGCCGCCACCGTGCACATGGATGAAGTGACCGCCGCACCGGAACGGGTCAAGGCCTTCTTCAGAGACCCCAGAGTCGCATACGCCGCTTAACACCCTTTATGGGCCAGATCAATAGTTGCGCCAGAGTGCTATATCGAGCAAGGCCATGGCTTTGATCCCCTGTGGAACTGGAGCAAATCAGAGCGTGGTTTGCCAGCAACGACTCGGGAAGGACTGAATTCAAGGTTGGGGTGGTTGATAGCGGAATCGAAAAAGCGAAGATTACAGGCGTGAAGGTGGTTGACTGGGGAATGACGGATTTGCGCTCCAGTTACTACGAAGCCTTCAGAGAATTCTTTAGAGATCAGCTACAAGACGTCGAAATGCGGCCTCGAACAGAAGACTATGGGGATGTCTGGTTCAAGATTTATAGCCCTAGCCTTCTACCCAAAGGGGCATACATCAATCACAAATCCTCCCATGGCTTTGTCAATCTCACGTTTCCATACACCGACGCCGAACGGCCGAAAAACGAACCGATTCTAGAATCAATTCTCGAACCTGACATAGAGATCGAACCGACTGGCAAGAGTGCGGCGATCCGTATCCTTGTTCCCCCGAAAGAGGATTTTCGATGCTTTGACGATCAGAGAGTCAGCGTCAAAAGGGCATTTTCAGCAGCGCAAAGGCTGCTCGATTTTTACACTCGTGAACCTTTGCGCCTGGAGCCGGCACTGTTGGATGCGCGAACCGCCGCCAACAATCAGACGGGTTTAGGAGATCCGGACTCCCGCTTATCGCGCTCTGGCGTTTGACTTCCCAGCCCCCCATTGCCGACCATAGCCTTTCGGGCTTCGGCGACCTCGGGGCGGAAGGTATGGTGTCATGAAAGTCTTGATTCTGGGTTCGGGAGGCCGCGAACATGCGCTGGCCTGGGCGGTAAAGCGCTGCAATCGAGTTACCGAGGTGGTTTGCGCTCCCGGCAACGGCGGCATCGCCCAGGTTGCGCGGTGCGTTCCGGTGGATCTGAAGAGCCTGGACTCGATGGTTCGGGTTGCCGAGGCCGAGCAGCCGGGGCTGATCATCGTGGGGCCGGAGTTGCCGCTTTCTCTCGGCCTTGTGGATGCCTTGCAGGAGCGCCGGTTTCGCGTCTTCGGCCCGACGCGAGCCGCCGCCATGCTGGAGACCAGCAAGAGCTTTGCCAAGCGATTCTTGCAGCGGCACAACATTCCCACCGCCAACTATGCCGTTTGCACCTCTGCGGCCGAGCTTGAGAAAGCTGTCGAGATCTTCCACCCGCCCATCGTGGTCAAGGCGGATGGCCTGCACGCCGGCAAAGGCGTGATCATCTGCCCCTCGCGCCGAACCGCGGTCGAGGCTGCTCAGGGCCTGTTCACCGGCAAGCTGCTGGGCGCAACCGAGCAGCAGGTGGTGATTGAAGAATTCCTCGAAGGCGACGAGATCAGCTTTCTGTGCCTGAGCGACGGCAAGCACGTTGCGCCGCTGGCTCCCGCGCAGGACCACAAGTGCATCGGCGAGGGCGACACCGGGCCGAACACCGGCGGCATGGGCGTCTACTCCACTGACGCGATGCTCGACGAGGGCATGAAGGAGTGGATTTTGCACCACATTGCCGAGCCTGCGGTGCGCGGCATGGCTGAGGAAGACACACCGTTTGCCGGCGTGCTTTACATTGGGCTGATGATGACCGCGCGAGGCCCCCAGGTGCTGGAGTTCAATGCCCGGTTCGGCGATCCCGAGACGCAGGCACTGGTGGTGCGCCTGGAGAGCGACCTGGTGGATGCGCTTGAGGGCTGCGTGGACGGCCGCCTCAATGAGGTGGAGATGCGCTGGAGCCCTGGCGCCTCAGCCTGCGTGATCGCCAGTTCCGCCGGTTATCCTGGCAGCTATGAGACCGGCTTTCCCATCTCGGGGTTGGGCGCGGCGGGACATGTTCCGGGGGTGCAGGTCTTTCATTCCGGCACAGCCAAGTTGGGCGGGCAGGTGGTTACCAGCGGAGGCCGCGTACTCGGCGTGACGGCTGCCGGCTCCACGCTTGAAGAGGCTCTGGCTCGCGCTTACCAGGCCATGGGCGAGATTAATTTTGAAGGAATGTATTACCGGCGCGACATCGGTCATCGCGCTTTGAAAAATCGAATCTGATCCCTGGCTGCCCTCATCCAGTTGTTAACCGGAAAGGAGATGCCATGAGTGTTGCAATATCGCTGCAGGAGTTGCTGGTCTGGGGCCAGGAGGCGTCCAATTGGTGGAAGGCCCATCTCGACGCCAATCCCGCGTTGCTTGATCTGCCCTGTGGGATTGGTGGCACGGCGAACGTGCAGGAGTTTGTCCGCCATATCTGGGGAGTGGAGCTGCGCTGGGCTGAGCGCATTGCAGGCCTTCCGGCGACGGAGATCAAGGACATGCCTGCCGGCCCGCTGGATGCGTTGTTCGACCTGCACAGCAAAGCCGATGCCATCTTCAGCGGACTTCTGGATGACCCAAATCAAAAATGGGAAGAGACAATGACCTTCGACTTCAAGTTTCTGCCCCCAGACGCACGGACATTTTCGCGCCGCAAGCTTTTTGCGCACGCCCTCTTCCACAGCCAGCGCCATTGGGCTCAACTGGCGACGCTGGTGCGCGCGGCAGGCTTCCCCTCGGGATTCAAGGGAGACATTCTTTTCAGCTCGGCGCTGGTTTAGCAGAGGGCGGTGGTTGCTGTTGCGCCCCGTTTTTCTGCTGGAAGCACGCCCGGCAAAGCACAGGCCTGCCTTGCGTGGGCTTGAATGGGACCGTGGTCTCCGCGCCGCACTCCGAACAGGTCAGGCGGGTCTCCGGGCGAACCCTGGGGCCGCCGCTGGCGCGCTTCGCCTTGCACTGTTTGCAGTGCCGGGGGTCATTCTTGAACTGTTTGTCGTGGAAGAAAAATTGTTCGCCGGCCGTGAAAACAAACTCGGCGCCAGAATTGATGCACTTGAGAATTCTATCGGTAAACTCCATGACCGGCTTCCCCATTGGCAGGGAACCACGCTGAAATCGGCCATGACTTATAGAAAGACTTGCCGGTCCCGTTTCCCTGCCTTCGTACGTCTTTCTTCTACCAGGGCCCGGGCCGCAACAAGTTCAGCGGCAAATAGATAGCTCTTCCCACCGAATCGGGAAGCTCCTGATTACCTTACCAAGCACACCGCGCACAATGCGATTAAGCCGAATGAATGAACCGTGACAGGCCGCTCCTGGTTTAAGGTTGCCGTCCGGCGACTCTCGTCTGAAAGACAAGAATCGCTTGGGCGGCGCATGTCACAGTGGGTTACTGAGTTAGTCTGCCTCTTTACGAGCCTTTTTGCGATTCCGCTTGCGAGCCAATGCCGCCTTTACGCGCTTCTTCTCGCCGGGCTTCAGATAGTAGGAGTGACGCTTGACTTCCTTGATGATGTCCTCCTGCTGTACCTTCCGCTTGAACCGGCGCAACGCATTTTCCAGCGGCTCGCCTTCCTGTACACGAACCTCTGCCAAAAAATCCCACCTCCAAACATGCCAAGTGGCTCCTCTTATGATAACGGCAATCTTCGAATTCAGGGTGTTCATAAAGCCATTTACTGGCCAATTTCCTTTCGATTCGGTGAAATTCGAGCCGAATTGGGACTGAAGATACGGCCTGAAGGCGATTACGAGCCCGCTTGTTTCATCGCCCTGGAGCCAATCTTGGGCCGAACGTCCGTCTTCTCGCGACTGCGAACCGCGCGAAATGAAATAAACTGGCCAGGGAGACTTCGAGTTCATGATTCGCAGCTATCGGGGCCAGTTGCCCCAGATTCCAGCCAGTTGCTACGTCGACCTCTCCGCCCAGATCATCGGCGATGTCGCGCTGGGGGAACGCTCCTCGGTGTGGATGAACGCCGTGCTGCGGGGCGACGTCAACTCCATCCGCGTGGGCGCCAACTCCAACGTGCAGGATTGCGCCGTGCTCCACGGCCAGCGCAACGTTTATCCGGTAATTGTCGGCGACTGGGTTACCATCGGCCACAACGCCACGGTTCACGGCTGCGTGGTCGGGGATGCGGTGCTGATCGGCATGGGGGGCACCATTCTGAACAACAGCCGCATCGGCGAGGGCTCCATTATCGCCGCCGGCGCGGTGGTTCCGGAACACACGGTGGTCCCGCCAAGGACGCTTTGGGCGGGCGTACCGGCGAAGCTCCGCCGCGAACTCTCTGACAAAGACCGGGCACTGATTTTCGAGTACGCCCAGAACTACCTCGACTACACTAAAATCTACCTGGCTGAACCGCGGAGTTAGACTGGCGAAACACTTCCGGTAACGCCACCAGAGAGCGAGTTTGCATTGTTCAGAATGAGCGGGACGTCCATGCCTTTGCTTCACGT
>Ga0302275_10002093_pt1 | contig 21212 bp, 19 predicted proteins | sample III_Bog_N2_2_FD_200229 | JGI IMG/M metagenome (GOLD analysis project Ga0302275, IMG submission 200229) | Peat permafrost microbial communities from Stordalen Mire near Abisko, Sweden - III_Bog_N2_2 | ecosystem: Environmental > Terrestrial > Soil > Wetlands > Peat | place: Sweden: Abisko... | reverse complement strand
CGCTGCAACAGGACGAGTGACGAGGTTTTACGGGTTTTGGTGTTGCACTCATGGTGCTGCTGACGGCCGACCTGTTTGCGGCGCGCCTGCCCGAGCGCAGTGCGTTCTTCTGCGGTTGCCCATTGCATGAGAGGCACCATATACGGTCAGGCTGTGATGTGCAACAGGCTGGTTTAGACTTCAGGGTAAGCCCCGAAGGACCTTGTTGGCTCGAACGGCCTGATTGCAAATGTGGCAGGGGCTAAACAGGTTGCGGAATGAGCATGGTTTCGGACGAGCTGGCCAAGACCATCCCTCAGCGGCTAAAGCCGATGTTGATTCTATGCTGCTCAGGGCACGACTAAAGTCGTGCCCTTTCAAAAACTCCGCAATTGAGAGATTCGTTACGAGACTATGAGTCATTTCTGGAGGAAATCGCTTTGATCCGTACATCCGCTGTTTCATGTGCCGTTGTTGTTGGGTTGACGCTTGCCGCGCCGTTGTGTTCGATCGAGGCGCAAGCCGCTGACTCTGGGCAGAAGCCGCTGACGGTGGACGCGATCTTTGGACATGGGCCGCTGATCGGGCACCCGCCGGAGGGATTGACGTGGTCGCCGGATGCGAAACATTTGACATACATGGATGGCGGCGAGCTAATGGAACTGGACCTGGCGACGGGCAAGGGCCATGTGCTGGTGAGCCGGACGAAGCTGGGCGCGATTGCCGGGGATGAGGGGTCGGAGATTGACCGCGACCACCGCAGCCGGTACAAGCAGGCGAGCTATCTGTGGTCCCCGGATGAGACGCATTTGCTGTTTGACGCGAGCGGGCGGTTGTGGAACTACGATCTGCACAATGGGACTGGAGTGCAGATTGGGTTCACGGGGGCGGCGAGCGGGGACGATCCGAAGTTTTCACCGGATGGGCAATCGGTTTCGTACGTGAGGGACCATGGGCTGCAGGTGGTGCGGCTTAAGGATGCGGGAATGGCGCCTACCGTGGTGGCGGCTGCTGCGCCCAACAAGACCACGCTGACCACACTGAATGGGGAAGTGGATTGGGTTTACCTGGAAGAACTGGAGGTAAGGAGCAACTACTTCTGGTCTCCGGACTCTAAGAATCTGGCATATCTGCAGATGGACGAGGGCTTGGTGCCGGAGTATCCGATCACGGACTGGATTCCGACGCACGCTACGGTGGAGGAGCAACGGTATCCGCAGCCGGGCGACCCTAATCCGGATGTGCGGGTGGGCGTGGTGAGCGCGGGTGGCGGCAAGACGGTGTGGGTGAAGCTGCCGATTCGCGCTGGGCAGGATTACATTCCGCGGTTTGGATGGGTGGACAAGAAGACGCTGTGGATTGAGACGCTGACCCGTGACCATAAGCGCCGCAGCCTTTATTTTGCCGATGCGGGGATTGGCAAGGCGCGCCCGGTGCTGGAGATCACGGACGAGAAGTTTATCGACGATAACTACGATGTTTCAGTGGGGTTGGGCTCGATTGTGGTGACGAGCTGGGCGGATGGACATAGCCACCTCTATCTATACAGCTACGACCAAAACGATCCGACAGGGGCAGCGGCCAGGCTGGAACGTCAACTGACGAAGGGCGAGTTTGAAGTTGGCAACAAGCCGAGCGTGGATGCGGCGGCAAAGGTGATTCGCTACGTTTCGAACGAGGGCAATCCGCTGGAGCAGCAGGTGTGGCAGGTGAGTTTTGCGGGCGAGAAGAAGCAACTGAGCAATGAGCCGGGATTCCACGATGCGAATTTTGCGCCATCGGGCGGGGCATTCGTGGATCGGCACTCGACGCGCATGAATGCGCCGGTGGTGAGCTTGTGCCAGGAAGCGGAGAAGTGCCGGGTGTTCTGGATGACGAAGGCGCTGGAGGCCTACCGGATGAGCGCGCCGGAACAGATTGAGGTAAAGGCGAAGGATGGAACCACGCTGTATGCGACGGTGCTGCTGCCGGAGGGGGTAACGAGCGCGGCAAGCGTGCCGCTGATCGTGAATCCTTATGGTGGGCCGGGGCCGGAGACTGTGGCCAACAAGTGGGGTGATGGACTGCTGTTCGACGAGTTGCTGGCGCAGCATGGATTTGCGGTTCTTCATGCCGATAATCGGGGCAGCGGGGCGCGGGGACGGGATTTTGCGCAGGCGTCGTATCACAACTTTGGACCGGTGCAATTGGAAGACCAGTTGACGGTGGTGGACGCGGCGCTGGCGAAGTATCCGCAACTGGATAGGAAGCGGCTGGGGTGGTGGGGATGGAGCTGGGGCGGGACGTTTACGCTGTATGCGCTGACGCATTCCGACCGCTTCCGCGCGGGGGTTGCGGTGGCGCCGGTGACGGATTGGCATAACTACGACTCGATCTATACGGAGCGCTACATGAGCGAGCCGGCGGAATTTGCCAAAGGGTACAAGGAGTTTTCGGTGGTGAATTCGGCGGCGAACTTGAAGGGGCGGCTGCTGCTGGTACACGGAACGAGCGACGACAATGTGCACATGGAAAACTCGATCCAGTTTATTCAGCAACTGATCGAGGCGCAGATTCCGTACGATCTGCAGCTTTATCCGCGGAAGACGCACTCGATTGCGGGGCCGGATGTGCGGGTGCATTTGTATAACCGGATTCTGGCGCAGTTCGAGCAGTATCTGAAGCCGGCGGTGCAATGAGCCTGAAGCAGCAGTCATGGGAGGAGGTCTGCGCCCACCTGCAGGCCTGCGAGGAGGCGATGCTGGATCCGGCTGTGCGGCGGGATCGCGGACTGGTTGAGGCGCTGCTGGCGGAAGACTTTCTGGAGTTTGGTTCTTGGAGCAGGGTGCGGACGCGAGAGCGGATTCTTGATTTACTGGCGGCCGAGGAATATGAAAGGCCGGCGATGGAAGATTTCGAGTGCGCGCAGGTTGCGGACGGAGTTGCGCTGGTGACCTATCGAACGGTGCGGACGGACTCGGGCACAGGAGAGAAGGCGGAGACCCTGCGCAGTTCGCTGTGGACGAATGCATCGGGTGTGTGGCGAGTGCGGTTCCACCAGGGTACGCGCGCTGCGCAGAACTGAACGCGACGGCGGTTCAAAGATTGGCAGGATGAATCTTCGCATGGGATGGGAATAAATTGCGCGAAGCGCAGTTTGCCTCGGTGGAGGAACTTCCCATGAAGGATGCGAATCGCCCTGGCCTTGTGCAGGCACAACCCAACCCGGTGTCAGAGCCGCTTTCGAGCGACGGCGTGGACCGGCGAAACTTTCTGAGCTGCATGGCGTGGGCGGGCACGGGCCTGCTGTGGACCATCGCGGGCGGCGTGCCAACATCGAAACTGTTTGCGGCGACTGGCGGTGGAGCGGCACGGGACGGATCGCGTGGATCTGATGGGTCCGGCTTCAGCTTTGTCCAAATCAGCGATAGCCACATCGGCTTTAACAAGGCGGCGAACCAGGATGTGACGGGTACGCTGAAGCTGGCGATCGACAAGATCAACGGGCTTCAGGGCGAGCCGGATATGCTGCTGCACACGGGAGACATTACGCACTCGTCGAAGCCGGCGGAGTTCGATACGGCGCAGCAAATGCTGAAGGGCGCGAAGGCCGGAGAGGCGTTTTATGTTCCGGGCGAGCACGATATCGCAACCGACGACGGGGCGATGTATCTGGACAGGTTTGGCAAAGGAACCAAGGGCAAGGGATGGTATAGCGTCACGCATAAGGGCGTTCACTTTGTGGGGCTGAATAATTGCCAGCAAGTGGACGCCATGGGCAAGCTGGGCGAGGATCAACTGAGCTGGCTGAAGGCCGATCTGGGATCGCAGCCGGCATCGACGCCGATTGTGATCTTTGCGCACATTCCGCTTTGGATGGTGTATCCGGAATGGGGCTGGGGTACGCCGGATGCGGCAGAGGCTCTGACCTATCTGAAGCGGTTTGGATCAGTGACGGTGCTGAACGGCCACATCCACCAGGTGGTGCAGAAGGTGGAAGGGAATGTCTCGTTCCATACTGCGTGCTCCACCGCATTTCCGCAGCCTGCGCCAGGATCGGCGCCGCATGCCGGTCCCATGGTGGTGCCCGCGGGCAAGCTGAAGAGCGTTCTGGGAATTACGGAAGTGAAGTACGTGGGGCGGCATAGCCATTTGGCGATTACGGATTCTTCCTTAGATGCGGAGTGAGGTCGGAGGCGTGAGGCGGATCGGTGCCCTGCTGCTTTGCTGTGGATTTGCATTGCCGGCTTTGCTGCTGCTGGCCCGCGTTCATCCGTTTGGGGACCCGGGCCTATATGCGGGAGAATCCACGGATGCGGCCATACTTAATGGAGCACAAGCGCCGGCCGAAGTGCGCACGATGCTGGTGGAGAAGTGCGCGGATTGCCACTCCACCCAGACGCACGCGCCGTTTTATGGGCATTTCGCGCCCTTCTCATGGCTGCTTGAACGGGATGTGGTGGAAGCACGGAAGGCGATGAATCTTTCGCAGTGGGAGAGCTACTCGGCTGAACAGAAGCAGACGCTGATGGCGAAGATGGTGCAGGAGACCAAGGCGCATGCGATGCCGCCAGTGCAGTACCGAATGATTCATTGGAATGCGGGTATGGAGGATGCTGACCTTGGGGTGTTGGGCGCGTGGGCGCACGGCTTTCAAACGGCGGCGGGAGCTGGGGCTGGCGGCGAGGGCGACCCGGCGCGCGGCAAGGCGCTGTTTGAGAAGCGGTGCACCGGATGCCATGCTCTTGCGCAGAACAAAGAGGGCCCGCAGTTGAAGGGAGTCTACGGGCGTACATCAGGGGCTGTGGCGGGTTTCGCCTACTCCGGAGCAGTGAAGAAAGCGCAGCTTGTGTGGGATGACAAATCGCTGGATAAGTGGCTGACTGATCCCGATGCGTTTATTCCCGGCAACGACATGGACTTCCTGGTTTCGAGAGCGCAGGAACGTATCGACTTGATCAGTTATCTGAAGCAAAGCTCAGGTAGGTAGGCGCTAGACCTGGCGGCGCCGGAAGAGATCGTCCTTGTCGCGACAGGGGCATTCCGAGCATCCCAGGCAGCAGACAAGGAGCACCGCAACTCCAGCCGTCACCAGGACGGCCAGCAGACTTCCACTCGTCATGAACCAATGAATCAGATTCTGCATGGTCAGATACCGTACCAGATTCCATCCAAACACATTAGACGATGTGCTTGAGGGAAAGGCTGTATCGCATTGATCGCGATGGTCTGGATTAGACGAGACAAGTCTATCATCGGCGAATTTCTCTTGGCTATCTCTTGTAATGAAGAGAATAAAAGGCGAAAATGATTCCAATATGGATTCTGGGCCCAATCCGGTGCGTGATTCCCTCTTAAGCGAGTGGACGGAGGAGCCAGCCCTGGACCCGGAAAGCAGTGGTTGCTCGCCTGTGCCGCCTGCCTCCGCTGCGCGGGAGCCCGCAGCCAACTCCTCCGATGGCCCGCAGCTCAACTGGCTGTTTGTGGATCTGAACTCGTATTTTGCCTCGGTGGAGCAGGACGCGCGGCCGGAGCTGCGGGGGTGCCCGGTGGCTGTGGTGCCGATGATGGCCGACACCACTGTGTGCATTGCGGCCAGCTACGAGGCGAAGGCGCATGGGGTGCGGACGGGCACGGTGGTGGCAGACGCCAAGCGAATGTGTCCTGGCCTGGTGCTGATTGAGGCGCGGCACGAGCTTTACGTGGAGTATCACCACAAGATTGTGGAGGCGGTGGAGAGCTGCCTGCCGGTAACGGCGGTGCTTTCAATCGACGAGATGGCGTGCCGGCTGATGGGGCGGGAACGGCCGCTATTAGCTGCGATGCAGCTGGGGCGGCAGGTGAAGGCGCGCATACGGGAACGGGTAGGGCCGATGCTGCGCAGCTCGGTTGGACTGGCGACGAACCGGTACCTTGCGAAGGTGGCCAGCGACATGGAGAAGCCGGACGGACTGGTGGCGCTGCCGCTGGATATTCTGCCGGAGGCGCTCAAGCAACTGACTCTGCGTGACCTGCCGGGGATTGGCGCGAAGACGGAAAAGCGGCTGAATGAGAAAGGCATCCACACGATGGATGAGCTGATGGCGCTCAAGTGCGACAAGTCGGGCGAGCTGTGGGGGTCGGTGTGGGGCGAACGGCTGTGGCACTGGCTGCGCGGGGAAGACTTCGACATGTCGGAGACCGAGCACCTGAAGTCGATCAGCCATCAGCACGTGCTTGCTCCGGAGATGCGAACGCCGGAGAAGGCCTGGGCGGTGGCGCACAAGCTGCTGCACAAGGCGGCGATGCGGCTGCGCGCGGGCGGATTGTGGGCCAGCAGCATTGGGTTGGCGATCGGGTTCGCGGTGCCGAAGAGCGAAATGAAGCCCATAAGCAACTTCGGCCTGCCCACGCGGGGATGGAAGGGCGAACTGAAACTGAGCGAGTGCCAGGATAACCAGACGCTGATTGCCGCGTTGAGCCGATTGTGGGCCACCAAACCCGGCGGCGGGGAGTTCGACCATCCGTACTTTGTCGGCGTGCATTTGAACGGGCTGGTTCCGGACAGGCTGCACTCGCTGAACCTGTTTGACGGGACGGAAGACGAGCAGGGACGAGCGCGGCTGCTGGTGGTCATGGACCAGTTGAACAACAAATACGGACTGAGCACGCTGGCTCCGGCGACGATGCTGACGGCGTACAAGTCGGCGCCGACGCGGATTGCGTTTCATAGCATTCCGGAGCTGTTTTGAATTGCTCGTGGACGATGGGGTGAGGCTAGCGGATTTCCCAGGAAACTTGGCGTTTCCCGGGCGGGGACAAGTTAGACGTATTTGAGGTCTGTCGGGTTGCAGTGTCGCCGAAGATTTATAGAGACTGTCGAGGATAGGTTGATGTAAGCTTTCGGCCTGGAGAGAAGCAAGGTTGAGCTTCGTACGCAACCCAGGAACGATCGGCATGTTGCTGGCTGCCATGATCGGCAGTTCCGGGGCAGCCTTCGCCACTTGCATCGGGCCGCCGGCGATGGTGGCAAAACTTCAGGCTGATCCCTCTCCAGAGAATGCCATTGTTCTGGGCAGCTGGTTTGCCGCCAACAAGCAATACGACTGTGCCATCGAAACGTTTCGCGATGCTCAAAAGGCCGATCCTCAATCGGCTGAGCTGCATTATCTTGAAGGGCTGGCGCTGGTGGGAGCGGGAGAGCCTTCGGCAGCAATTACCCCTTTGCAGGACGCAATCCGATTGAAACCGGACGCAATCGACCCGCACCTCTTGCTTGCCGATGTTTACGATCAATCGGGGCGACGAGAGGAAACCGATGAGCAATGGAAGGCGGCGCTGGCCATCGATCCAACGTCGGAGACTGCGCTTGATGGCTATAGCCGGTCGCTGGCTGCCCGAAGAGACTTTATCAGCGTGATTGGCCTGTTGCAGCGTGCGCCTCGAACGGAAACGCTGGCGATTCGGCTGGCGCAGGCCTACGGGCTTCTGAACTATCTGGATGATGCAAGCCGGGTGCTGAATGACGCGCTGAAACTTGCGCCGGAGTCAGTGGATCTGGCGAGTGCGGAATCCGTGGTTCTGATCAAGCAGCACAAGGACGACGAAGCACTGAAGCTGCTGGAGTATGCGGACGAACACAATCCCGACAATCGGGAGGCGGACATTGAGTATCTGCGCATCCTGGTGCGAACGGAGCATCGGGACCGCGCGCGCCCTCTTGGCCAGAAACTGCTGGGGCAAACCCCTCACGATCCGGAGATCCTATATCTAAACGGCGTTTTGGACCACCAGGTGGGAGATGATTCCGCTGCCAAAGCGCACTTGGAAGAGGCAGCGGCCCAAGTTCCGGATTTCTCCTATTCTCGCTACCATCTTGGCGTGGTGCTTGTGGCGCTTAAGGAATGGAAGGAGGCCAAGGAAAACCTGGAGAAGGCGATTGCACTGGGAGACACGGACGCCAAGGTGCATTACGAGTTGGGGAAGGCACTGCACGCGCTGGGAGAGAACGAACGCGCGGCTCGTGAGTTTCAGCAGTATCAGGAACTGAAGAAAATCGAGTACGACAAAGAAGAGGCCGCGTCGCATGCCGCACACGCGGATGAAATGCTGGCCGCAGGCAAGCTGCAGGATGCGATTGCGGACTATCGCGAGGCCTGCGATCTGGCGCCCAGCAGCGCGATAGACAGATTCAAATACTCCGCAGCGTTAAGCAGGGCAGGGGATGTGGAGGGTGAACGCACGCAACTGGAGCAGGCAGTAAAGCTCGACCCGAAGCTTGCCGGCGCGCAACAGCAACTTGGATTGATACTGGCGCGCATGGGCGATTCTCCTGGGGCAGTGGAACATTTTCAGAAGGCAGTTTATGCGGCACCGGGCTGGGTGGAAGCATGGATCGACCTGGCCGCGGAACTGGCGACGGAAGCACATTTCTCCGATGCGCGGGAGGCGGCAAGTATGGCGCTTCGTCTGGACCCCGGCAACGCGAAGGCGCGGAAGCTGGGCGATCAACTGGCGCGCGATCCCGCGGCACAGCAGAGCCAGCCCTGATGGCTATAGGGACGATGCCGGGTTCTGCCCGGTAACTCCCTCGTCCCCTGTCTCGCCGCAGGTAGTATCATCGGGTGAACCGAACACCTAGATGTTCAACCTGCGCGATACGTGTCGCATCGAAGAGCACCGACAAATCCTCACAGGCGTCCGGAAGCCGGTGAAGATGCGAGACCATCGGAAACCAGAAAGATCCCCAGGGCCGGCGCTGTGATAGCTCAGGGCCTAAAGGCCGCGATGATTTTGCTCGGTCTATACCGGGGATAGATCCCCGGCCTACCGCACGGATGACTTTTTCACCAAGCTGTGGAAGTCGTGCCTGACATCCCTTGCGGCTCCGACTGAGCTTTTCCGAAGCCTCCTGGAGCGCGCGTGCCGCAGTTCCGATCTGTTGGGGCGGGGTTCCGAACTTTTTTTGTTCAATCGCGTACTCTCTGCATCCTTCCGCGCGGATTTTTGCGGATAAGAGAGTAGAAGCGAAACCCATGGCCCACGACTGGCAGCCGGATTTTGAACAACTCGTGGATGCGCACCAGTCGATGGTGTTTTCGCTGGCGGCCCGGATGACAGGCGACCGCGGCCTGGCCGAGGAGATTGCGCAGGATGTGTTTCTGGAGCTGGACCGGCACCTGGGCAGAATGGAGTCGTCGCCGCATGTTTGCTTCTGGCTGCGGCGGGTGACAATGAGCCGGAGTGCGGATGCGCTGAGACGGCGACGGGTACGGTGCACGGATTTGTGGATCGAGATTGAGGAAGGGCACGGCGTGAGTGGAGAAGAGAAGGAGTCTCCGCTGGGCGCGCGACTTGAACAGATGCTGGCAACGCTGCCGGAACCGCAGCGGGCGGCGCTGGTACTGCGTTACCAGGAGGATCTGACGCCGGAGGAGATTGCGGCGACGTTGGATGCTCCGCTGGCCACGGTGAAAAGCCAACTGCAGCGGGGACTGAAGCTTCTGAGGGCCAAAGCGCAGAGCCAGTTGAGGGAATTTGTGCGGGTGAAGGGGTAGAGGCGTGGAACGGGAACCGTTGGAAGAGTTCGAGCGGGAGATGCGGCAGGCCCTGGAGCGCAGGCCTGCGCCGCCGGGGTTGAAGCGCAAGGTAATGGCGAAGCGGAACCGGCTTCATGCGGAACGGCTGCGGGGCCGGAGGGTTTTGTGGCAGCGGCTTGCGGCGTCCGTCGCGCTCGCAGCGGCAGTTTGCAGCGTGTTGACGTGGCGTGAACGGGAAGAAGAGCGCAAAGGCGAAGAGGCGCGCCGGCAGGTGATGATCGCGCTGCGAATTACGGGGCATGCGCTTAACCAAATGAAAACACAACTTGCGGGGCATGGTCACGCGAATCAGGACCGCACCGACGGTGAGTAAGGAGAAACCATGAAGAACCGATGGATGGCTTTGATTTTGGCGATGGGGGCGCTGGCAGGTACGGCGTCAGCGCAGACGCAGACGCCAGCGCTGCCACTGCCTCCGGCAGTCGAAAAGGAACTGGCCGCGCGCGCTTCCGACATGACCGAAGTGACGCTGGGCAAGAACATGCTGGCCTTTGCCTCGAAGTTCATGAACGGGAAGGATCAGGATGAGGCGGCGACGCGGGCTCTGATCACTGGCCTCGACGGGATTTATGTCCGCGAGTATGAGTTCGACAAGGAAGGGCAGTACTCGATGGACGAGATTGAGCAACTGCGCAAATACTTCGAGACCAGCGAGTGGACGCCGATTGTGCGGGAGCGGGAACGCAAGTCGGGCGAGACAACGGACGTGATGGTGAAGCTGGTGAACGGCGAATCGCACGGAATGTTCATTCTGACGGCGGAGCCGAAGGAACTGACGATCGTGCTCATTCTGGGGCCGATCAAGATGGAAGACCTGGGCAAACTGAAGGGACTGAGCGGGCTTGGATCGCTGGGCGATATCAGCGTGAATGTCAAGGACAAGGATAAGAACAAGGACAAGAGCAAAGTGAAGGAAATGAGTGAAGACAAGAAAGACGGTGCGCAATGAAGCGATTTTGGCTGATTCCGATGGGACTTGTGGCGCTGGCGGTCCCGGTTGCAGTTCTGGCGGGCAGCGGCGAGAGCGGGTTTGACGGCGTGGTGCACTCCATCGAGAGCCGATACCACGTCAAGGCTGCGCGGATTCCGATGCTGGGGCTGGTGAGCCTGGTTTCGCGCAAGACGACACACGGAGGTGTGACCGGCCTGCACGTGGCGGAGATTGAGCGGTTCACCGAGCCGGTGGACGGCGATGAACTGAATCAGATGGTGGAAGAGAAACTGGGACCGGGATGGGAACGGATCATCCGCGAGACGAGCAAGAAGGGCAACGAGCAGACGCTGATCTTTATTCATCCGGAGGGCGAGCGGATGGGGTTGTTCGTGCTGGACAAGGACGGGAACGAGATGGATGTGGTGCAGGTTTCAGTGGATCCGAAGCATCTGGACGACGACATCGGACGCTACACGCATCATCATGACGGAGAAGGCGATTCGTCGGATAAGGGATCGCCGGAGGGCGCATCGAACTAGGGCATGTTCGGGTCTGCTACGAAACCCTATCCTCGGGCTCGGCACTGAAGAAAATATTACGGAACTACCCCTTCGCCGCGAGCGTATATTGCCGCTATGAGACGCGGTTTGTTGTACCCATTTCTGATTCTTTGGATCTTCTCTGCGGGTAGCCGAGCCCGCGCCTCCGATCTTGCTTTGGTTGGGGCCAGAATCTATCCATCCCCCACAGAGACGGCAATCGAGAATGGCTCGATTCTCATACGCGACGGCCACGTTATTGCAGTAGGGCCACGCGCAGCCGTCAGAATTCCAAGCGGTACGACCGTAATCGACTGCAAGGGCCTCGTCGTGACTGCCGGCTTCTGGAACAGCCACGTGCACATCCTTTTGCCCGGATTGCTTCATGCTGAAAATCTTTCCTCCGAACAACTCACCTCACAACTTCAAGAGATGCTTACACGGCGGGGATTCACGACTGTCTTTGACATCGCTTCTGTCCTCGTGAATACCAATCTCATTCGCCATCGCATAGAAAGCGGTGAAGTCAAAGGCCCGCGGATTCTCACCGTCGGCGAGCCATTCTGGGAGAAAGGTGGAACGCCTATTTACGTCAAGGCGTTCCTCGAAGCCAATCACATCAGCATTCCGGAAGTGGAATCATCTGCGCAGGCGAAGGAACGGGTGCACCAGCAGATCCGCGACGGCGCGGAGGGCATTAAGATCTTTGCAAATTCTGTGGAGTCCAATCAGATTTTGACCATGCCCCTGGACTTGGCCAAGGTGATCGTTACCGAGGCGCACCGGGCTGGCAAGCCTGTTTTTGCGCATGTTTCCAGTGACCAGGGAATCGAGGTGGCGATCCAGAGCGGCGTGGATATACTGGCCCACACCACTCCCGAAGATCAGTGGGCTCCGTCTTTTCCCCAACGGATGGTTGCTGCTCACATGGCCCTTACCCCGACGCTCACTCTTTGGGAAGTCGAAGCAAAAAAGGGAAATGCCTCGCCCGCCGATATCGAGAAGTATATGGGCCGTGCCGCCGAGCAACTGGGGGCTTTCTCTCGAGCAGGAGGACTGGTTCTCTTCGGCACCGACGTTGGCTACATCGATCAGTTCGACACTTCCGAGGAATTCAAGTGGATGTCCCGCGCCGGAATGAGTTTTCAGGAGATTCTTGCTTCGCTCACCACGAACCCCTCCCAACGCTTCGGTTACTCAACGCACAGCGGACGCATCGCGAAAGGATTTGATGCCGATCTTGTGGTCCTGAGTGCTGACCCGGCTCAGAACACATCTGCATTTTCAAAAGTTCGCTACACGATCCGAGGTGGAGAGGTCATCTACGCAGAGAAATGAAATTCTATCGACTTTGTTCCAGCAGATCCGATCTGCGTTTCGTAACGACCCCGTTCACACCCGCATCAAGCAGTGGCGCGGGCTAGGCAAGATGCTCAGGGTGTACCGCATGGCTGCGACTGGCTACACTGAAGTGCAGTATGGTCAGCCCTCCTCCATTTCCGGCACCCGGCTATCGCGGACGTCTCGCGCCTTCGCCTACTGGCTATTTGCATGTGGGGCACGCGCGTACATTCTGGACAGCCTGGCAGCGGGCACGCGCGTCGGGCGGAACGCTGGTGATGCGGATGGAGGATCTTGATCCGGACCGCAGCCGCGCTGCGTATGCCGATGCCGCGATTGAGGATCTGCGCTGGCTGGGAATTCGCTGGCAGGAGGGTCCGGGCGAGGGCGGACCGTTTGGGCCGTACGAACAGAGCCGGCGACACGATGTGTACCTGGCCGCGTGGCGGACGTTGCTGGAGCGGGGGGATTTGTATCCCTGCCGCTGCTCGCGGAAGGACCTGGAGGCAGCGCTCGCGGCGCCCCACGAGGACAATGCAACGCCGGGGCTTCGCGCCGGCGACCCGCAGGACGACGAGCCGATTTACCCCGGCACCTGCCGTGGACTGCAGGGCACCGTTCCCAACCAGATGGAAATGCCGGAAGGAATCCACTGGCGCTTCCGCGTGCCCGACGGCGAAATGGTGGAGTTCGAGGACCTGAACCTGGGCCCGCAGCGGTTTGTGGCGGGGCGGGATTTTGGGGACTTTGTGGTGTGGCGGCGGGATGGGGTGCCCAGCTACCAGTTGGCCTGCGTTGCCGATGACGCGGCGATGGGGATTTCGGAGGTGGTGCGCGGGGCGGACCTGCTGAAATCGACCGCGCGGCAGATATTGCTGAATCGCGCGCTGGATTTTCGCGATCCCGCGTGGTTCCACTGCCGCCTGATTCTGGACCAGAACGGACGGCGGCTTGCCAAGCGGCAGGATTCGCTGAGCCTGCGGGCGCTGCGCCAGCAAGGGATCACGCCGATGAACATTCTTTCGGCGGACCTGCCGGTAGAGGTGTGATCCCCGTTAGGGCTGAATTGAAAAACAACAAATAGGATGAGTGCGCTTCATTTGCGTGTGTGGAGCGGCGGCGGAAGATCGGCTCGGAAGATTGAGCCGTCGGTCCGCAGGCCGTTAAGAGCGACCTGCGGGCCGTGTCAACGCAAAGGAAGTGAGGGCGATTGGATGAGAGTGTTAATTGCAATCGCCATCGACTGGCGGTTTGTAATTGCACTCATAATCCTCGTCCTGGCGCTACTGCTCAAGTAGCCAACTTCCCGGAAGGAAAACTACCCACCCCTTCCGGGAACAGGCACAGTATTGCAAGAATCGAATTACGCAGCGGCCTTTTTGGATAGTCCACTGCGCACTTCGGTTACTTGTGGCGGATGAACTTTCCGCTCTGCAACTCATTCACGGCCTGCCTCAACTCTGCCTGCGTGTTCATGACAATCGGCCCGTACCATGCCACCGGCTCTTCCAGCGGCTTGCCGGAGACGAGCAGAAAACGGATACCTTCAGGGCCAGCCTGGACTACGATCTCGTCGCCGCGATCGAACAGCACAAGCGAATGGTTTTTCGCGTCGTAGACTGGGAGCGCGTTGGGGTCTGCGCCTGATTCAGTCAGAACAGCCTGCGGGTCGGACGCGTCGCGGAAGGTTCCCGTGCCGGCGAACACATAAGCAAACGCATTGCGCGTGGTCTCCACCTTGATCCGCTTCCGCTTGAAGGGCGGCACCGAGATGTCGACGTAACGCGCGGCCACATTGGATTCCGTGGCTACTCCCTCCACCGGTCCCTGCTTCCCCCAGAACTCGCCGCAAATGATGCGGGCATGAGTGCCATCGTCCTCAGTGACCTCGGGAATGGCGCTGGCAGGGATGTCCTGGTAGCGCGGGGCTGTCATTTTGAGGGCGGCGGGCAGGTTAGCCCAGAGCTGGAACCCGTGCATGCGGCCGTTGGCGTCGCCCTTGGGCATTTCCTGGTGGAGGATGCCGCTTCCGGCAGTCATCCACTGCACGTCACCCGCGGTCATGAGGCCCTTGTTACCCAGGCTGTCGCCATGGGCGACTTCCCCCGCCAGCACGTAGGTGATGGTCTCGATGCCCCGATGCGGATGCCAGGGGAAGCCGGCGAGGTAGTCGGACGGATTCTCGTTGCGGAAATCGTCGAGCAATAGGAACGGATCGAATTCCTTGGTTTTGCCGAAGCCGAAGGCTCGTTGCAACTTAACGCCGGCACCCTCGACGGTGGGTGTGGTTTGAATGATTTCCTTCACGGGACGAAGGGACATCGTGGACCTCCTGTGCAACCTTGGTCTGTTTGTCTTACAGGAATTGGATGCGTCGGGGAGATATTCGTTGCAACAAGTATTTGGTGAAGCAGTGAACAGGTGAAGGAGTGAACAAGGGAAAAAGTCAACAGGATGCGGTAGTGTCCAGTATTTTGTGTAAACGATCCTTTTGACGTTGCTCGTTGGTTAGCCGCATTGCTGTGGATGCCTGCGCTTCACTCGTTCACTCTTTCACTTGTTCGCTGCTTTTAAGCCGCCTGGATGAACTGGACTTCCAGGGCGATTGCGACCTCTTCGCCGACGAGTACACCGCCGCTCTCGAGAGCAGAGTTCCAGGCGAGGCCGAAGTCCTTGCGATTGATCTTTGTGGACGCGGAAAGGCCGATGCGCTGGTTGCCCCAGGGATCCTTTGCCGAGGTGCTGAGGTCCTCGACCGCAAAGGTCACAGTCTTGGTGACGCCGCGGATAGTGAGTTCGCCGGAGACTTCGTAGCCGGGTCCGCCGACGGAGTCGATATTGAGGGATTTGAATGTGATGGTGGGAAATCTTTCAGCGTCGAAGAAGTCGGCGCTCTTGAGGTGGCCGTCGCGCTGGGGATCGCCGGTATTGATGGTGGCGACGTCGATGGAAGCCTCGACGGTCGAGTGGGTGCGGTCGGTTTCGTCAAGCTGCAGGGCTCCGGAAAGCCCGCTGAAGGTGCCCTTCACATTCGAGATCATCATGTGTTTGACCTTGAACTCGGCCGAGGAGTGGGCGGGGTCGAGTTTCCAGGTGGTCACGGTTCCGGGGGCGGGGGTGGCTGTTGTCATGTTCGTCTTGCTCCTTTCACCCCTTGGATGCGGAAGGAAGGAATTTGTTTCAACGAGTAAATTCAAATGACAGATGACAGGTTACAGGTTACAGAAAATGCAAGGCTGGCGGAAGGCCGGCCCTAGCTGTCTTTGCGGTAGAGCAGGTCGCGGATGGCTTTGCGGCGGGCCTCGTTGGCTTCCGCCTCGGCCTTGCGCTCTTCGGCGGACAGGGAGCGGCCGGTGGAAGATTCCGTGGCTTCGGGGTCGCTGCACTCCGGACATCGGTTTGCAAAGCCGGGCTTGCCGGGGCGGAGTTCGAACTCCTCACCACAGACGACGCAGGTTTTGATTGGAAACGCCATTTCTCTTCCATGGTAATCCGATGGCGCTCGAGTTTGCCAGCGCGCGGTTTGGCGTGGGAACCGGCCCTAATTTGCACACATGCGCGCCCTGCTCACGGCCTTATGCTCAAGGAAGAGCCCATGTCTGATTTTGCCCAAACCGTGAAGCAGCAGGCCGACATCGTCAAGGTGATCGAGGGGTACATCCGTCTGCGCAAAGCGGGAGCGCAGAACTACTCGGGCCTTTGCCCGTTTCACAAGGAAAAATCGCCTTCGTTCAGCGTGCATGCGGTGCGGCAGTTCTACCACTGCTTCGGGTGCCAGGCATCGGGGGACGTGTTCAGCTTTGTAGGCAAAATTGAGAACGTCAGCTTTCCCGAGGCGGTCAAAATCGTCGCGCAAAAGTGCGGCATTCCGCTGCCCAAGCGGGAGTTTTCGTCGCCGGAAGAGGCAGCAGGAGCGCGCCTGCGCGGCAAGCTGCTGGATTTGCACGAGGCGACGACGGCCTGGTTCGAAGAGCAACTGCGCGGGCCGGAAGGAGCGATTGCGCGCGAGTACCTGGCCGGGCGCGGTCTGACGCCGGAGGGAATCAACGCGTTCCGTATGGGTTATGCGCCGGACAGCTTCAATGCGCTGCGCGACCGGCTGCGAGGCATGGCGGACGACGACACTCTGCGGGCGAGCGGTCTGTTCAGCGCCAAAGAGCAGGGGGACGGAAGCCTGGGGCCGATCTACGACCGGTTCCGCAAGCGGGTGATGTTTCCGATTGCCAATGAAAGCGGGCGAGTGATCGCGTTTACGGCGCGGGTGCTGGAGACGGGCGACAAGGCGGGGGCGAAGTACCTCAATTCGCCGGAGACGCCGCTCTATCAAAAGGGGTCTGTTCTCTTCAATCTGGACAAGGCAAAAGTGTCGATCCGGAAGCATGAGTTTGCCGTGCTGGTGGAGGGGCAGATGGACTGCATCTCAGTCTTTCTGCGCGGCATTCAGAACGTGATTGCGACCAGCGGAACTGCTTTCACGGAGCAGCAGGTGGGGCTCCTGAAGCGGCATACTTCTCAAGTCGTCGTCAATTTCGATCCGGACGCGGCCGGAAGCAATGCGGCGGAGAAGTCCATTGCGCTGCTGACGGAAGAGGGATTCACCATCAAGATTGTCACGCTGGACGGCGGGCTGGACCCGGACCGATTCATTCGCGAGCGTGGCGTCGAGGCCTACATGGCAGCGCTACGTGGCGCGCGACGCCAATCCGACTACCTGATCGAGCGCGTACGGCAGAAGTTTCCCGGCGCCAGCGCGGAGCAGAAGGTAAAGCAGATGAACGACCTGCTGCCCCACATCCGGCGCATGCCGGAAAAGCTCGCGCGAGATCAGTTCGCAGCCGATGCGGCTCAAAAGCTGGGCATCGACTCCGCTGTCCTCCGCGAGGAACTGCGCCAGGCTGCCCTGAAGCGCCGCGACCATATCGAAGTGCGTCCCGCGGCATTGACGGAAGTGGAGCGTGTGCTTCTACGGGCCCTCGCTATTACCGATCCTGAATTCGAACGGGGACGTCGGCTGGCGGCGGATGCAATAGCACAGCAACCCGCTTGGTTTGAGCCGCTTGGAACTTTCCCGGCGATGCGTGCGCTGGCCACGCGCCAGTCCGCCGACCCCATGGATGTGGTTGAGGACGAAGGGCAGCGGGCTTTGCTGGCCGAGGCTCTGCTGGCCGAGGTGAAGCCGCCCCTGGAAAGCGAGATTCAGAGTGCGATCCAGGAGATTCAGGAACGCGCGATGGCGACTCGGCTGCGGGAGTTGCGGACGCTGATTGCCGAGGCGGAGCGGCGCGGGGACTTTGCGGAACTGGCCGTGCTGACTCAGCAGAAGCTGGAACTGGACAGGGCGCTGCGCAAGCTGCACAACCAGAGGCCTCCGGAGGGCTGAGTTGCGCTACGGATACTGGCATGCCCCGCAAGCAGGATTGAAACGAGTATTCAGTAAAATAAATCAAATTTTTCTTGTGAATAGCGATTTGGGTCACTATATTGTCCCGAGGAGGAAAACAGATGCCATCTCTGCTCGGTACGACTTGGCAGTTTATTTCAACCACACAACAGTTCCCAACATTTGACGGAAACTTCGAAGCAAGCGAAGTAATGACTGCGACCATCAGTGATAGCCCCTTCCCGGGACCCGTAACCAACCTAAGTGGCAACTGGAGCGAAGGACCCCACCACACTTCGTTCTCATTCACTTTGAGCGCTGAGAACTTTGGCGAAATCTCAGCCAGTGGCACCCACGGCAAGCCTGATCCGAGGCAGGGTGAAGGAACTATAACCTGGATTGACGGAAGTCAATATCCCCTATTCTTGATGAAGGTAGGCTGACTCGTAAGAGGCGCATGCCCGGGTTTCGCCCCCGAACCCGGGCATCATCAAACGCTCGAGCCGCGACACCCCTCTCCCCGGTCCACCGAATTCCCAGCGCCTCCATCAGGGCCACCGAAGCCTTGCCAAAATCGTCGAAGCACAAGCGTCACCCATGCATCAATCCGCCCCCGATGTGCGTCTAATCAACAGGAACTTGAGCGGGCAAGATACCGAAATGCCCGGCACGGTTGCCAGGAGCACTGAGAATGCCGCGCCTTCAAAGGAAAAAATGCCTTGTGGTGCGCGGCTCGAGTTGTGGTATTCTATTCATCTCTGTGAGGATGCGCGCCCCTCTGCCCCAAAAATGAGCTACGGCTCGTGGGCGATCCAGGCGAAAACCTGAAGCGCTAGTCATCCTGCTCCGAGCAACCACCTGAAACCGCTTGATGCGGGTAACCGCAGGTTTGTCTCCGCACGCGCCGGGTTTTCCAATGATTAGCATGGAAAATCTTTTTCACGCGCGGAGGCGGCCCGTGCCGTTGCGCAACCGGCGCTGAAAAAACTGCTTTGCGCATGAGAGTAGGAGCAATTTGGCTATTGACGATAAATTCGAACACGACATTGACAGCCTGATCGAAGTGGGCAAAGAGAAGGGCTATCTGACCTACGGCGATGTCAACGACATGCTGCCGGAGGAGATTGGCTCCGCCGACGACCTGGATGACCTGATTACCACCATCGGCACCCAGGGCATTGACCTTCTGGATGGGCCGAAGTTTGGCGGCGACAAGGACTTCGAGCTCGAAGAGGGCGAAGACGTCGAGCTGGACCTGACTCCGGGAACTCTGGAAAAGACCAACGACCCGGTCCGCATGTACCTGCGCGAAATGGGCACCGTTCCCCTGCTCACCCGCGAGGGCGAGGTGGAGATTGCAAAACGCATTGAGCGCGGGCAGTTGCGCGTGTTGAAGGCGATTTCGCGTTCGCCGATTGTGATCCGCGAGATTGTTGCCCTGGGCGAAGATCTGAAGCGAGGCGTGCGCAACGTCAAGGAAGTGGTGGTCTTCGACGAGGAAGAACTCACTGAGGAAGTTGTGCAGACGCGGGTCAAGGCCACCGTGGTCCGCATTGACTTGCTGGTGAAGCACCAGAAGAAGATTGCGGCGCTTGAAGAAAAGCAGGCGGCGTCAGCGGCCGCAGCCGCGTCGAAGACGAAGGCCAAGGAGGCGCGTCACGCGCGCTGGCTCATTGCTCGCGAGAAGGTGCTGATTTCGCGCATTGTGCGCGAGCTCAAGTACACCGCTCTCGAACGCAAGCGCCTGCTCGACAAGGTCAACAAGACCGTCGACACTATGCGCACGCTGGAACGCCAGATCCGCTCGCTTGACCAGAAGTTCGACGCTTCGAAGAGCGAGGAACTGAAGAAGGAGTACCGCCGGCAGCAGAAGAATTGCCGAGTCGACCTCGAGAAGATTGAAGGCGACGCCGGTGTCTCCATCGTCGAGCTGAAGCGCACGCAGCGCGAAATGATCCAGGGCGACATGGACGCCGAGCAGGCCAAGCGCGAGCTCATTGAAGCCAACCTTCGACTGGTCGTTTCCATCGCCAAGAAGTACACCAACCGCGGCCTCCAGTTCCTCGACCTCATTCAGGAGGGCAACATCGGCCTGATGAAGGCGGTGGACAAGTTCGAGTATCGGCGCGGCTACAAGTTCTCCACGTATGCCACCTGGTGGATTCGTCAGGCCATCACCCGCGCCATTGCGGATCAGGCAAGAACCATCCGCATCCCGGTGCACATGATCGAGACCATCAACAAGCTCATCCGCACCAGCCGTCAGCTTGTGCAGGAGCTCGGCCGCGAGCCTTCAAGCGAAGAGATTGCCCGCCGCATGGACATCCCCGTCGCCAAGGTCCGCAAGGTCCTCAAGATCGCGCAGGAGCCCATCTCGCTCGAAACGCCGATCGGCGAAGAAGAAGATTCGCACCTCGGAGACTTCATCGAAGATCGCCAGGCCGTGTCGCCCTCTGAGGCTGTCATCAGCGTCAACCTCAAGGAGTACACGTCGCAGGTCCTGCGTACCCTCACACCCCGCGAGGAGCGGGTCATCAAGATGCGGTTTGGTCTTGAAGATGGCTCCGAGCACACGCTGGAAGAAGTAGGACAAAGCTTCCAGGTGACGCGCGAGCGCATCCGGCAAATTGAAGCCAAGGCGCTGCGCAAGTTGCGGCATCCTTCGCGGAGCCGCAAACTGAAAGCGTTTGTGGAAGGCGCCAAAGAGATGTAGTTTGGCTGGTGAATAGCCACGATGAGCCGTAACCTTGGAAGGGGTTGCGGCTTTTTTGTTGTTGGGCGGAGGGGTTAAAGATGGACGTAATGGATTACCTGATCGATCTGGAAGGGAAAGATTGGGAAGCGCTGCTGCTGGATTGGCGATTCCTGCTGCCGCGGTCGCTCAGCGTGTGGCTGGTGAATCGCGTGGGCGCTGTGTTTGCGGTGTTTGAAGATGGGTCGGTGCACATGCTCGATGTAGGCCGAGGATCGCTGGAGCGCGTCGCGGACGACTGCGAACAGTTCGTGACCCGCCTCGATCAGGACGACCACGCCAACACATGGATGATGGTGAGCCTGGTGAACGCCTGCGTGAAAGCCGGCATGAAGATTGGGCGGAATCAATGCTATGGATTCAAGATTCCACCGATGCTGGGCGGGAGCTACGAGCTTGACAATTTGCGGCCAACAGATCTGTCGGCGCATTATCACCTGCTGGGTGAGATCTACGAGCAAACCAGGGACTTGCCGCGGGGAACGAAGGTGAAGCGGATTGAGATCAAGGAGCCTTGATTGCGATCGAGCATATCAATCTGGAGAACGAGGGTTGGGAGCGGGATACTGCAGTGACCGAGCCGCCGAAGCACACGCTTCAGCAATGAAGATTCGCGAGTTCTGGATTGTCCGACTACAATATTTTGTTCACCAATGGACTTGTCCTATGGTCGGGTAAATGAAATATACAAAGTCGATCCTTCGAAGTTTTCCAATGCGCATGAAATTGC
>Ga0302275_10002092_pt1 | contig 21226 bp, 18 predicted proteins | sample III_Bog_N2_2_FD_200229 | JGI IMG/M metagenome (GOLD analysis project Ga0302275, IMG submission 200229) | Peat permafrost microbial communities from Stordalen Mire near Abisko, Sweden - III_Bog_N2_2 | ecosystem: Environmental > Terrestrial > Soil > Wetlands > Peat | place: Sweden: Abisko... | reverse complement strand
TCGACTACATTGACCACCCGGATTTTCAGCTCGGGCAGGTGTTCGCGAAGAATCGAGACCGCGGCGAGAATCTCCAGCGTCGGTGTGTCTCCGCAACAGCCCATTACGAGGTCCGGCTCGCCCTCCTGGTCGTTGCTGGCCCACTGCCAGATGCCGATGCCTTCGGTGCAATGTACGACGGCTTCCTCGATGGTCAGCCATTGGGGAAGGGCGTGCTTTCCGGCGACCACCACGTTCACATAGTTGCGGCTTCGGAGGCAGTGATCAAAGACCGAGAGCAGGCAATTGGCGTCCGCCGGCAAATAGACGCGCACGATGCTGGCCTTTTTGTTGATGACGTGGTCGAGAAAGCCTGGATCCTGATGGGTAAAACCGTTGTGATCCTGCTGCCAGACGTGGGAGGCCAGGAGATAGTTCAGGGAAGCGATCTTCCGGCGCCAGGGGAGTTCCCTGGTTACCTTCAACCATTTCGCGTGCTGGCTGAACATTGAGTCAACGATTCGTATGAACGCTTCATAACTATTGAACAAGCCGTGCCGGCCCGTGAGCAGGTATCCTTCCAGCCAACCCTCGCACTGATGCTCGCTGAGCATGGAGTCCAGGACGCGGCCGGCCGGGGCGAGAAATTCATCGTTCGCTACTTCCCGCGCATCCCACTGGCGATTTGTAACTTCGAATACCGCCCCCAGAAGATTCGAAAGCGTTTCATCGGGACCAAAGACGCGGAAATTGTCCTGGTTCAGCTTGGCTATATCACGCAGGAAGTAACCCAAAACGAGCGTGTCTTGGCCGTTCACGGACCCGGGCGAAGGTACGGCTACGGCGTGCTTGCGGAAATCCGGCATCCTGAGGTCCCGGAGCAGGATGCCGCCATTGGCGTGCGGATTGGAACCCATCCGCCGATCGCCCTTTGGCGCCAGTTCAGCCAGCCCCGGTATGAGCCGTCCGTTCTCATCGAAAAGCTCCTCCGCCTTATAGCTTTTCATCCAGGCTTCCAGCAGTGGGACGTGATCGGGGTGGTCGGAATCAACAAGAAGCGGCACCTGGTGCGCCCTGAAGGCGCCCTCGATTTGCAGTCCATCGACGAATTTGGGGCCCGTCCAGCCCTTGGGCGATCTGAGGACAATCATTGGCCAGCGCGGGCGGGTGGTGTCATTCCGGTCCCGGGCATCATTTTGGATGTGCCGGATGTCCTCAATGGCCTCTTCCAGGGTTGACGCCATAAGTTCATGCATCGTTTCCGGGTCGTCCCCTTCCACAAAGTATGGAGTCCAGCCGCAGCCCCGGAAGAATTGCTCCAATTCCTCATGCTCTATGCGAGAGAGGACAGTGGGGTTGCTGATCTTATACCCGTTCAGGTGAAGGATGGGTAAAACGGCCCCATCGGTAATCGGGTCGAGGAATTTGTTGGATTGCCATGCGGTCGCCAATGGACCGGTTTCCGCTTCGCCATCGCCAACGACGCAGGCGACGATCAGGCCTGGATTGTCAAAGGCCGCGCCGAAGGCATGGCTCAGCGAATACCCAAGCTCGCCACCTTCGTGGATCGATCCCGGCGTGGTCGGTGCGACATGGCTGGAAATACCGCCCGGAAATGAGAATTGGGTGAACAGCTTCTTCAACCCGTTTTCATCCTGGGTCACGTCCGGATAAATGTCAGTCCATGTGCCTTCGAGGTACACGTTCCCGACAATCGCGGGACCGCCGTGGCCCGGGCCCGCGATGTAAAACATATCAAGGTCAAACTCCTTGATGACCCGGTTCAAATGCACATAGATGAAGTTCTGGCCTGGCGTCGTGCCCCAGTGGCCGACCACCAGGGGCTTCACGTGCGAGAGTTTCAGGGGCTCCTTGAGCAGTGGGTTGTCGTAGAGATAAATCTGTCCGACCGAGAGATAGTTGGCAGCGCGCCAGTAGGCATCCATCTTATGGAGTAACTCTGGCGTCAGTGTATTTGCGCCGTAAGTCTCGCTCGTGTCGGGCAACTCCGGTGCAAGTGTATTGGTGTTCATAGTTTTGGTTTCCCGATTTGATCTGGAAGAGTGTTTAGCCCCAGTGCGGATAGTTTCGCGCACGTGGACCCGTAATCCGTGTGAAGAATGCTTCGAATCCCCAGGCCTTCCGCGATCTGGACAAACATCGGCGTGTTATCGATATAGAGGATCTGCGGGGAAGGCGCCTGGGCAATGTCCAGGGCCAGCCTAAAGATGGCCGCGTCCGGCTTGCGAATCTGCACAAAGCAGGAAGAGACGAAGGCATCCATCAGCTTGTTCAGCTTGAATGTCCGAATCCGATAGGCGTTCAATTCCCGCGCTTCGTTGCTGAGCGCGATGATCTTCAATCCGTGCCGGATTTTGAGCTGAGTGAACATCTCGATCATCCCGGGGCAGGCCCTAGATTGAGCGAACATGAAACGGCGAAACCGCGCGCGGGTGAACGGTCGCTTTTGGTAGAAAACAACCAGGCTTAGATACTCGTCCAGGTTCAGCTTTCCGTCCTCGAACGTCTCGAAGGTTATATTATGCCGCTCCTCCATATCGGCGAACGCCAGCTTGAAGGTCGTCGCAGCCTGCTTCCGGGCCTGGTGATCCCATCCGTCGGTGAGCAAGACATCGCCGATATCCAGAAACAACGTCGTAATCGGGATGGCGCTTCTCATTTGGCCTCCTTCAACGCCGTGGATCGAGCCAGAAGGATTGCGCTGGAACGTGGACTCAGGTGGTACGTTTCCCGGTTTTCCCAAAGCGGTTCCTCACCCGGAGCAAACAGATCACGCGGCGTTTCGCCAGAGGTGTCGGCGGCCAAATGCCATTCATATGCCGGCAATATGGGAGGCAAATGAAAATCGGCCGTATCGGCGCCGGCATTAAAGATCAGGCAAAGCCCGCTCTGCTCACCTTCATGGATCAGACAGGCAAAATGCTTTTCCTTCGGGTCAAACCAGTTGGGCGATCCTCCTCGCGGTCCAAACCATTCGATCTCGGCGTCCGTGTAGAATTGCTCCTTGCTGAGGACCGGATGGAACCGGCGAAAGGCGATCATGCCACGAGTGAAGCGGAAAATCTCCTTGTGTGATTCCAGGAACTTCCAGTTATGCCAGCTTGTTTCGTTGTCCTGGCAGTAGGCATTATTGTTGCCGCCCTGCGTGCGTCGCAATTCATCCCCGCCGAGCAGCATTGGCACCCCGCGAGATATAAACAGAGTTACCAGGAAGTTCTTGATTTGCGTTTTTCTCACAGCCTCGATGCCCGGGTTCGTCGTCTCGCCTTCCGCTCCGTAGTTTTCACTGGAATTGTCGTTTGTTCCGTCCCGGTTATTCTCTGCATTCGCTTCATTGTGCTTGCAGCGATAGCTCACCAGGTCGTTCAGAGTGAATCCGTCGTGACAGGTGACGAAATTAATGCTGCTCTCGGGTCCTTTCCCGGACTTGGCATAGATATCGGCGCTGCCACAGATGCGGCTGGCAAAGGTACCGAGCATCCCGTCATCGCCGCGCCAGAAACGCCGGACATCGTCCCGGTACCGGCCGTTCCACTCCGCCCAACGCCGTTCAGAAAAACTGCCCACCTCATATGCACCCGCAGCGTCCCAGGCCTCGGCAATCATTTTCACGTCTCTCAAGATCGGGTCCTCGGCGATCCGCTCGAGCAGGGGGGCATTGGCCATCAGTTTGCCGGCGCCGTCACGGCCGAGAACCGAAGCAAGGTCAAACCGGAAACCATCCACATGCATCTCGACCATCCAGTAGCGGAGCGCGGACAAAATGTGGTCCCGCACTGCGGGATGGTTGGCGTTGATGGTATTCCCAGTCCCGGTGTAGTCCTTGTAGTAGCGTTTGTCGCCTGCCAGGGTGTAGAAGATCGCGTTATCCATCCCACGGAAACAAAGCGTCGGACCCAGTTCGTTTCCCTCCGCCGTGTGGTTAAACACCACATCCAGAATCACTTCGATTCCAGCCTTGTGAAGAGCCTGGACCATTTCCTGAAACTCCAGCTTCTGCTGACCCAGGCCTCCCGAGCTGCTATAAGATGCCTTGGGTGCAAAGAAGGCGACTGGGTCATATCCCCAGTAATTTCTGAGCGCCTCACCCGTTTTTGGATTCGTGCGTGTTACAGACTTTTCGTTGAACTCCTGCACGGGCATTAGCTCCACGGCGGTTACCCCTAGGGTTTTCAGATAAGGAATCTTTTCAATCAAGCCTCGGTATGTCCCCGGGTGGTCCACGCCAGACCCTGGATCATTGGTAAAGCCGCGAACATGCACTTCGTAAATGACGGTATCTGACCAAGGATGCCGGAGTGGCTGGTCTCCACCCCACTCGAATGCCTCGTTGACAAAGACGCATTTTGGCATCGACATGGAATTGTCTCTCTTCGAGGGAACCAAATCTTGGCCGTACGCCAAAGGGTCGTATCCGCGCGCGGTCGCAAAATCCCATGGAGGCAATTGTGAAATCGCGGCAGCGAAAGGATCGAGCAGGAGCCGGTTGAAATTAAACCGCTGTCCGTCGTGCGGTTTGTAAGGTCCGTCCACTCGGTAAGCATAGAATTGACCAGGACCGATCCCCTCCACCCAAACGTGCCACACGTCTCCGGTGCGGTGGCACCCTGAGTCCAGGTCGATCGACCGGGCGGGCACCGCGTCTTCCGGATGGTCGAACAATTCGATTCGAACGCGGGTGGCATGCCGGCTGAAGATTGCGAAATTAACTCCTCCTGCGACTTCCTGGGTTCCCAAAGGCAAAGGAGAGCCCACCCGAACGTCAGCCCGCTCGGAGATATCCGAGATATAATCGATCAATCCGCGTTCCGGCGGTTCAATTATCGCTGCCATAGGATTCGCGCGTCCTCGAGGGGAACCGCCACCCCGTTGCGTTGAGGGATCACTCGGGCCGTATAATCCGTTGCAGGACGGGCCGCGGATACAGTCGCGCTGTAAATGGAGTCGCCTGCCGCACCGGCCGTCCGGTGAAGGCTTATCATCTCCTGGTGCACGGGAACCCCGCCCATCTCACCATCCGCGTAAAGCTCCACCCGCACCGTCTTCGGGTCGAGTTCATCGAAATTGAGCGGAATCTCGAATTGGTGCTCCCCGTCATGAGTTTCAATCTTCATTTCGCCGAAGCTCAACGATGTCCATTTCTGGTCGAGGCCATGCCTCCAATCGGCCGTCTGCCCGACGGTTGCGCCTTTTTCGGCGACGCGGGAATAATAGGCGATGGCCGCCGGAAGATAATGCTGTTCGGTATATTCCCGCACCGCACGGTCGGCGGAGAAGCGCGGGGTCAACCGCGCCATGCTTTCACGCATCCGCGCGACCCAGGCTGCGGGAATGCCATTTTCCTGGCGAGTATAGAACTCTGGGATTACCTCCCGTTCGAGCCGGTCGTAAAGCATCTCGGCCTCCGCCTCGTCCCAGCATGGATCAGTGCCATGTTCCTGGCCGTCACCGATCGCCCACCCCAGGTCCGCCATGTAGGCCTCGGCCCACCAGCCGTCCAATTCCGAAAGATTGATGCCTCCATTGACGAGGACCTTCATACCGCTCGTTCCGCACGCTTCCCACGGCCGCATCGGTGTGTTGAGCCAAACATCGACCCCTTGCACGAGGTGCCCGGTCAAATGCATGTCGTAATCGCTGAGGAAGATTGCATGAGGGCGGGCCTTGGGCTGGCGAATGAATTCAATCCATTGCCGAATCAGGTCTTGTCCTGCCTGGTCCGCCGGATGCGCCTTGCCGGCAAGGATGAGTTGCACCGGTCGCTCAGGATTGGTCAAAAGCGCGAGCAGCCGATCGGGATCGCGCAGCAATAGGTTGGGCCTTTTGTAAGTGGCGAAACGCCTCGCAAAGCCCAGGGTCAAAACATTGGGGTCGAATAGGTGCTTCGCCACTTCAACCGCGTCTGGCGATGCGCCGGAGGCCGCCAGTTGCCTGGACAATCGCCCGCGTGCGTACTCAACCAGAGCCTTCCGGGCGGCCGTGCGAAATTGCCAAAGGCTGGCCTCTGGGAGGCTGCGGATATTCTGCTCCAGGTTTTCCGTCGTCCCCAACCAGCGATCCTTTCCACAGGATCCCGTCCAAAGGGCGTCGGCTTCCGCCGAGTCCCAGGTCGGCATGTGTACTCCGTTGGTCACATATCCAATGGGGACTTCCTCTGCCGGCCAGTGGGGAAACAGCGGTTCAAAGAGGCGTCGGCTCACTTCTCCGTGCAGCCGACTTACACCGTTTACCGCTCCGCTTCCCCGGATTGCCAGATAGGCCATGTTGAAGCTCTCCGACCAGTCATTCCGGTTCTGGCGGCCGAGGGCGAGTAACTCGTTGAGCGAGATGCCAAGCTTCTCCTGCGCGTAACTGCCGAGGTACTGCTCGATGAGCGTTGGTGGGAAACGATCAAAGCCGGCGGCCACTGCCGTGTGGGTAGTGAAGAGGTTCCCCGCTCGTGTGGCGGCCAGTGCAGCTTCGAAGGGTTGCCCGGTTTCTTCCATGAAACCGCGGGCGCGCTCCAACACGGCAAACGCCGCATGCCCTTCATTCAGGTGGCAGACTTCCGGCTTGATGCCGAGTGCGGCGAGCAGCCGCCATCCGCCAATCCCGAGGAGCAATTCCTGCTTGAGGCGTAACTCCGCGTCGCCGCCATACAGCTCGCTGGTGATTCCCCGATGAGCCGGAAAGTTCGCTGCGTCATTGCTATCGAGCAGATAAAGCTTCACTCTACCCACCTGCACCTGCCAGGCCCGCAGCCACACCGAGTAACCAGGCAAGGCGATCTCCAGCCGCAGCCATTCCCCGTTCGCCTGGCGCAGAGGCGTAATCGGCAATTGTCCCGGGTCGTTATATGGATAGAGAGCCTGTTGCGCCCCGTCCTTGTCGATTACCTGGCGGAAATAGCCTTGCTGGTACAGCAGGCCCACTCCGACCACCGGCACGCCGAGGTCGCTGGCGGCTTTAAGTTGATCCCCGGCTACATTGCCAAGGCCGCCAGAGTAAATAGGCAGCGCTTCACTCAGCATGTATTCCATGCTGAAATACGCGACGCAGGTCAAAGGCGCCCCTGGATGATTTACCTGAAACCACGCGGGCTTCTCAATCGCGCTTCTCCTTGTCTCCAGAAGATCATTTACATTTTTGCGAAAGTCGGGATCGGCCATTAACGCCTTGATCCGGTCGCGGGAAACCGTCTGGAGCACAACCCACGGGTTGTGGGTCATTTTCCACAGATTGGGATCAAGATGTCGCCAGATTCCATCGGTGGCATGATTCCACGACGACCGCATATTCAGCGCCAACTCGGCAAGGGAATCGAATCCTTCGATTTCGGCGGGTAGAAGGCTGAAGATCGGGTGATCCGCTCGTGTTTGATTGCTCATGGCAATGTCATCAGTTGGGATTTCCCTCATTGCGCCACGCATCTTCCGCTTCGCTCACGGTTTGCTGGTGAGGCGCCGCCGGGCGACCGTATCCCCGCTTTCGCGCCTGCCGGGCGCAGGTTCCCTCCGGTGGAAGTACCTTCATGAAATTTGGGGCCTCGCCGTTTCCAGTTCCGCTATTTTAGCGAGGCGGCGGAGGTGACGCTCGGCGCCGCTGAACCGTGCCGATAGGAAGGTTTGCACCAATTCCCAGGCGAGTGCGTGGCCCACTACGAGGCCCCCGAGACAGATTACATTCAAGTTATCGTCTTCAACGCCCTGGTGCGCGGAGAAGCATTCATGGATCAGGCAGGCGCGCACCCCCGGCACTTTGTTCGCCGCGACCGATGCCCCGACGCCGCTCCCACAGATGGCAACGCCGCGTTCCAGGTCTCCGCGAGCTACCGCCTCGGCGAGCGGTATGACAAAGTCCGGGTAATCATCTGTCTGATCCCAATGCCGGTCACCGAATTCGACTACGTCATAACCGGTTTTGCGCAATTTTCTCGCGAGATTTCGCATCAGTTCCAATCCTCCGTGGTCGGCGGCAACACCGATGCGCTGGAGTGCTCTCGCAAGTCCAGGCACCGGGGAGCCGTCCAGGCGGTGACCCAAGGCAGTCGTGGCGGCCTGGTCCGTCAACGCCTCGATCGGTGCGGGATAACCGCCGTCCTTCATTATACTCCGTTGGTTTCCGGGAGGCGGCTGGGTGGGACACCTTTGTGCCCGTTGGCGCCGTCCTGGCCGATCCCCATGGTTAGCGCCGTCATCCCGGCAAGCCCACCAAGCTGCATGCTTTCAACCGCAGTGCTGGGAACGATAACAATCGTGGAGTTCTCTTTCAAACCCTCGTAGAGCATGTTCATCGCCCGCAAATGAAAGGCTATTGGATTGTGCTCGTAGCTTTTACCGGCTTCGTTGAATTTCTCCGCGATCTGTCGCTCGGCATCACCCAGGATCACCCTGGCCTGGCGCTCCCGTTCCGCCTGCGCCTGCATGGACATGGCATCCTCGAGGCCGGAGGGAATCAGGACATCCTTCACCTCCACGGAGATTACATTGATTCCCCACGGCTCGGTGCGCTCATCAATGATCTTCTGCAGCAGGCCGCTGATTTTATCCCTGCCTTCCAGCATATCACCCAGCATGGTCTTGCCGATGACATCGCGCAGGGCTGTTTGGGATGCCCAACCAATCGCACTTTGATAATCTGCCACATCCAGGGCCGCCTTCTTTGGGTCCACAACCTTCCAAAAGAGCACGGCATCCACATCCACGGGCACGGTATCTTTTGTCAGGGTTTTCTCCGCCTTGAAACCAGTCGTGATGACGCGGGTGTCAATCCAATAGGGAATTGCGTCAATGACAGGGATAATGAAGAAAAATCCCGGCCCCTTGAGCGAGTGAAAGTGCCCAAGGCGCAATATCACCGCCTTGTCCCACTGATCGGCAACTTGAATCCCGGAGGAAACAGCGATGGCGATCACAAAGGCAATCGCGCAAATCGCGAGAGCACCCACATTATCCGCGGCCTTGTAACTCGGGTATGCCAACGCGGCTCCAATGCCAAGAATTACGACGCATACCAGTACTGCAAACGATCTGTTTTGTTGTCTCATTTGTGTCTTTCTTCGATTACCTGGTTTGCGTTGCCAATTCCCGCTGCGGTTGCTCCATTGCGATCCCAAAAGCGATTATGCCGAGCGCAAGCGCGCACACATTATACGCAGTTTGATACCCGAGGGGAGTCAAAGCGGCGCCGATGCCCAGAATGAGGGTGAGTACTAATACCCCTAACTCTCTTTTTTGTGGTCTCATTTGAATGTTTCTTCAATTACCTCGATACCGCTGCTAGTTCCTGGTGCGCTCCGTGATGCTGCTCCAGTGTCTCCGCATCAGTGTCGCTGAGGATGTCCTTTGCGTGGCTGATCTCATCCGCAGATCCGTGAGCAACCACAACAAACTTGTCTGTCTTGAGCGCCGTCTCATATTTCAGGATGCTGTCTTTGGGAATGCCAAGGCTGACCAACCCGCCCCCAATCGCGCTCAAACCACCCACCACCACCGCACTCTCCAGGGCGCCCACGATCCAAACGACGAGCGGACCCGCAACGAGCAACGGCCCGATGCCTGGAATGAAAAAGAAAGCCGATCCGAAGAAACATCCCCATATCCAACCCCAAAATGCTCCCACTCCTCCCCAGTATTTCATGCGATCCCCGGCATTGTAATATCCGGTGACGTGTTCATCCGTGTGATAGTCGCGTCCAACAATCGACAGCTTCTTCATGTCGAAACCGGATTGTTGCAGCTCCTTGACTGCCGCTTCGGCAGCCGTGTGTGACGGGTAGATTGCTACGATGGAATTATCCTTGTTCATATTCTCTATTTTGTTTTTGTTTTGCTAAAGTGAAACGGATTTGGCCTGCGTGTTGGGGGCGTTGAGTGAAAAAGGGACATCGGAGGATGCCCCGCCGAATGGCGGCACCTGATATTCAGGAGCATCTACAATGGATTCCTTGGTCATCGCCACGAACACTTTCGACTCCTCGTAACTGATCCGGTCGATATGTGCGGGAGAGATCGCAATTTCCTTGCCCGCGAACCAATGACCCGTCTCAACGATCAGGTGACGAATTTCCCAACTTGCATCGTCTATAATGAAGTCGGTGACGTGACCTATCTCTCCGTCGCTGGCCTGGATATGGTAGGCGGCAAGCTCCTTCGTGCTTCGCAGATGAGGCTCCTCGCAGTCCAAGGATCCGAAGCGACTCTCTTCGCCATGCGGCATAAGATTTGGCAGCGGGACGACCGGAAACCCAGCTCCTCCCCAAATTTCGACTCCGTTCCAGTACGATGGATATCCGTAATAGCGATAATATTCAGCTTCGTACTGTCGGGAGACTGGCTTGTGGGTCTCAATCGGGGGACTGTTTTCGATCTGCTCCCGCGTCAGTTCCACGATAGGGGAATGACGATATTCATGGAAGTTTCCGAAGGCATGCGGCGAGATCAGCACCAAACGCCCTGACAGCCACGACCCCGTGTCCACCACCACATACCGGACGCCCCATTTCTCATCTTCAAAATAAAAATCCTTCACGTGGCCGATCTCTCCGTCCGAGGCGTGCAACTTGCTGCCGTACAATTGTCTAATGCTCTGTAAGAAGGAATTTCGGATGGAAGTGCTCATGTGAATGGTTGCGCCCGACCGCGGTCGCGAACTACCGCGACGAGTCTCAGCTTGGCATGACTATCCGCGCGACTCCCCGAATGCATCCAATACCTCTTGGGGCTCCGGGTCATAGCCAGGAGCTATGCGCAATCTGGCCCTGAAACTTCGTTAGGTGGTCGCGTCCAACAATCGACCGCGTCAGGATGTCGCAAATATCGCCGATAATGCTCATCAGGTTTATTGTGAAATGGGGCACCAGAACAATTTCAGACCCCTGTTCTTAACTCCCGCGCGTCGTGATATTGTGCGCGTGGCATATGATACTCCGCAGCCTCGCGGACAGCCTCTTTGGTCACGTTTACGAAGACTGCCGATTCCTCATAGCTGATCCGGTCGATATCGCCCGGTGAAAGCACGATCTCCTTGCCGTAGTACCAATGGCCCGTCTCTACGACCAGATAGCGCACTGCCCAGGTTTTATCGTCAATCATGAAATCGACAACATGCCCAATTAATCCGTTCTTCGCGTGGATCTCATAGTCGGCGGTACATTTCGTACTCCAAAGATGGGGATCGTCACCATTCGACAATCCGCCACAATTGCCCTCCGCCATTGACGGCCTGCACAAAGGCGACGGAAACACTGGATAACCGACCCCACCCCACAGTTCTAATCCATCCCAATAAGCAGGCCATCCATAAAAGTGATTATAAGCCTCCTCATATTGCCGCGAGACAGGCTTGTGTGACTCAATCGGCGGACTGTTTTCAATTTGCTTCCTGGTCAGCTCCACGAGCAGGCGCCTGTCATACTTATAAAAATCCCCAAAAGCATGCGGAGAGATCAGCACCAGACGCCCCGCCAGCCACAGTCCCGTATCCACTACCACATACCGCACGCCCCATTTTTGGTCATCAAAATAGAAGTCCTTCACATGGCCGATCTCTCCATCTGATGTACCGAGTCTCTCTCCGTACAGTTGTTTAATACTTCGTAACATGGGGACGTGCGTTTGTGCGGGAAGGCAGAAATTCTTAACGGTTGCGGAAGAAGCGTACCTCTGAGCGAAGGCGCGCCACTTCATCACGCAGATCAAACATGGCCTTGATCCAGGACACATCGATCTTATGGACGGCGCGCACGTCCTCGATTTGCCGGATGGTATAGATCGCCTCTTCCGTGAAAGCCATCACTCCATACGGTGGCTGAAAGACTGGTCGCAACAAACCGGCGCGATAATAGATCAGAATCGAACGACGGGTAACGCCTGCCAGATGAGCAGTCGCATCAAGGCTGTAAAGCGCGTGGGGATTCGGTTGAAACACCTCGATGGCGTAGGCCGATGGATAATCCAAACCCATTTTGTTGCTCATGATCCATTCCTTGGGTTGTATGTGGATCCTGCTGCCAATTGCTCCCACAGGAGCTTCTGCTCCGGGGTCAGGTGATTCGGAACCTGGATATGCAAGACGGCATGCAGGTCACCGCGCGTACCATCGCCCGAGGGTAGGCCTTTCCCTCGCAAACGGAATTCACGCTCGGCCGTCGTCCCCGGCGGAATCTTCAAGGACACAATTCCGTCAAGAGTAGGGATGCGCACGATCGCGCCCAGCACGGCTTCCCACGGGGACACGTCCAGATCCTGATACAAGTTGGCGCCTCGCACACGGAATTCGGGGTGCTTTGCGAAGGTGACTCGTAGGTAGAGATTCCCCGACCCGCCTCCGCCTTTGCCATCCCGTCCATTTCCAGTGAGGCGGATCATCTGCGCTTCCCGCACGCCTACAGGAATTTTGACGCGCAACGTCTGCGTGTTCGATTGCCCGGTGCGTGGATCGGTGCGCTGAAGCTGAATCGTTCGCGTCGCCCCGTGCAAGACTTCGTCGAGCGTCACCAAAATGTCGCCCTCAACGTCCTCGCCGCGCTGGGCGAACGCCACTCCATCCATGCCATCAGCCCCGGAGCGGTCGAAACCACTGCTTGAGCGACTCCGGCCCGCAAAGAACTGCTCGAAGAAATCACTGAAGCCCGTGCCGTCGAAATGGTATTCGGAACCATTTACGGAACCCCCGCTGAATCCATTCTGCGGCTGCGTTGGCTGTCTTTCGGGATGATCCCAATTCGCTCCCAGTTCGTCATACTTTTTCCGTTTCTCAGGGTCGCTGAGGACTTCATTGGCCTCGTTGAGTTCCTTGAATTTTTCCTCGGCGGCCTTTTTGTCCTTAGCGACATCGGGATGATGCTGGCGGGCGAGCTTGCGAAATGCCTTTTTGATCGCGTCTCCACTCGCGTTTCGATGCACGCCGAGAACTTCATAATAATCCTTAAATTCAACGGGCACTTTTAGCTCCCGCGGAATGGTCCGTATCGTTTACCACGACCTTGGCGGGACGAAATAATTTTTCACCCCGGCGGTAGCCAAGCTGTGCGACTTCAAGGATGGTCTGGTCAGGCTGATTAGGGTCGGCCCGCACAGCGATGGCCTCATGTCGATGAGGATTGAAAGGCAGACCAACGTCTCCAGTGGCCTCGACGCCGTGATGGCGCAGCAACCCCTTTAAATGCTGAAAAGTCATTTCTACACCCTGGCGGATTTGCTTGGAAGAAACGGATATATCGCAAGCAAGGGCTCGTTCAAGATTATCGAGCACTGGCAGCAGATCGCGTATGAAGGAATCCTTCTCTGACACGGCTTGCTGTTCGGAATCACGTTTGATCCGCCTTTTGTAATTGTCGAAGTCCGCTGCCAGACGGAGGTACGCGTCCTTTTGTGCCGCCAACGCCTCCTGCAGCGTAGTCGGGCCGGAGGGCGCAAACTCAGTTCCAGAATCAGGTGATTTCAGCGAAGGATCGTTGGACGCTTCTACGCTGACTGAAGCGATCATCCGTTGTCCTCCTGTCGATCGTCGCCGGTCATCTCAAGCTTCGCTTGTTCCCATTCGGAATTCGAAACATCTTGTGCGGCGCCTCCGTTAAGAATCGCAAGTTCAACGGCACGCGCGCGCAACATACCTCTGGTTACATTTCCGGGACCCTCCGAATTTGCAGAGGGATCGCAGTTCATCAGAAGATTATTCATAAGTTTTCAGTCTATAATGGATGCGCTCTATGCATCGCCAGCGTGGTTATTTCTTTGAAGAGGGATGTGCCAGCGCATTCCACGCGATGAACGGTAATCCGAATTCGATGGGTGGTTCCGGGATGCTCACCCGCGAAGAATGAAAGCAAATCCGCAAGTTGGGGCATGCTTCTCTTCGGCCGTGCCGATTCTTCGATGTGCTCTTTCATAATGCCCTCCCACGGCCTGCAGGGACACGAGTCGCCCCTTCGGCTGATTGGGAAGAGGCATCAGTATCGGTGCTGCAAGCTTGGACTGCCAATACCTCCTGTGAGGCGGCCGCATAGCCGGCAGCTATTCAAAAAAGGGTGCGGCTCCCCGATGCCCCCGAATCCTGATCTCTTAGCTTTTTCCCGCTTGCAATAGCTATTGGCTATAACCCGCGCCGTGCTGCTGAGAGCAGAACTTCTGCTCAAGGACGGTGGAAGCTCTACCTTGCGGCGGCTCCATGATTTGCGTTGCTGGACCGAGCACGTCAGATCGTGGCCTCACCTCAATGGCTCGAACTGAGTGGATATGGGACCGTTTGTGTCACCTTCGACAAACTGGGCGACAATGGGGTTTTTCGAATTGCGGAAACGGTCGGGCAGGCCTTCCTCAATGATCTCGCCCTTGTAGAGCATCGCCATTCGCGTGGCGACACGAAAGGCACTATCCATCTCGTGGGTAACGATGATCGATGTGGCCTTGGTTTTCTCGGTAAGTGCGACGATCAAATCGTCAACGACGGACGAAACCACAGGGTCGAGGCCTGCGCACGGCTCATCGAAGAGGATGACTTCGGGATTGAGGACGAGTGCGCGTGCAATGGCGATGCGCTTTTGCATTCCCCCAGACAGTTCGGAAGGCATGTATCCGCGGGTATCTACCATGCCCACCAAGGCCAGCTTTTCTGTCACGATGGCGTCGATTTCCTTCTCGGACTTGCCGGTCAACTCCTGGAGCGGTAGGGCAAGGTTGTCACGGACGGAGAGGGACGAGATGAGCGCGGAATATTGATACACCATACCGACGCGCTGGCGCATCAGATTGAGATTTGACTCGCTCATTTGCGTAACTTCCGCGCCCTTGAATTTGACGCTGCCGGAGAAGGGACGCAGGATACCAAGAATGACGCGGAGGGTGGTGCTTTTGCCGCAGCCACTTTGGCCCATGATCACCAACCGCTCGCGAGGAGCGACTGCCAGGGATAGGTCCTTTAGGATGACATTCTCACCAAAGGCCAGCCGAACGTGCGTCATTTGCACAATGGAGCTCTGGGAGGACATGGCCGGAGTGACCGCATGCGCCGGATGCCCAGGCTGCAAATCTGACTCGTCAGGCATAGCGGGCCGATGAGCCGAAACTGACGATGATGGCACTGAATTTTGCCTCCGGCTTTAGTGGTATCTCGCCAGATCGTGGTTGAAGTGGTGACGAACCAACGCCACGAACTGTGGTTCTGTCATTTTATCCACGGTTTCCAATTCGATGGTGCGAGCGTCACCTGGGCCTTTCTCGAATCGCTTCCGCAACTCGCCCTTCGCCTCTCCCGGGCCAAAAATCACGATTCTTCCGGCGTCCCGAAGATGCAAAATGATCTCATCGTAATAGCGTGTAAGATGCCCCGTATATTCCCTCTCGTGCGAATCATCGGCCGGGACTTCCTGAGCTTCAAACGAACCATGATCCGGTTCACCCGAACGCCTCAGTTGCTTTTCCAATTTTGATTGGATGTGTTTGGTTTCCTCGCCGGTTTCGGTCAGCACTACGATGACGGCTTCCCGATGATCGATCCAAACGCCTGCATTTAGCTTTATGTTTTTCATATGATGATTGCTTTGCTTCCGCCCCGCTATGCCAGTTTTACCACCATCTTTCCCACGTTCTTTCCCTCGAATAGACCAATGAAAGCCCCCACCGCCTGGTCAATGCCATCCACCACCGTTTCCTTATTCTTCAGTGAGCCGGCCTGGAGATAGCCGCCAACTTCCTTTTCAAACTCATCCTTCTGAGCCAACCAGTCGCTTACAATCAGCCCTTTTATCGTCAACCGTTTAGTGGTGATGTTAGACAGATTGCGAGGGCCGGGCTGCGGTGTTTTATCGTTGTAATTGGAGATGCGGCCGCAAGCGATGATCCGGCCATGCACGCGGAGTGCCGACAGCGCCGCTTCGAGCGTTGATCCCCCCACATTGTCAAAATACACATCGATGCCGTCCGGCGCCTCCACTTTGAGTTGTTCGACCACGGAGCCGGCACGATAATCGAAAGCGACATCGAATCCACACTCGTCTCGCAAAAAACGGACCTTATCCATTGACCCCGCCGACCCAATGACACGGCAGCCGCGCAGTTTTGCAAGTTGTCCAGCCACATTCCCCACCGCACCGGCGGCGCCCGAAATATAAATCACGTCGCCGGCTTTGACTTCCACCAAATTCAAACCGGCCCAGGCAGTCATGCCCGTCATTCCGAGGACGCCAAGGTAAACTGACAATGGCTCAAACCGTGGGTGAACCCGCTGCAACTCTCCCGGTGAGGCGATGAAGTATTCCCGCCAACCAAAGCTGGAGGTAACGATGTCACCTGCCTGAATTCCGTCGGCGCGCGAAGCAACGACTTCGCCGACCGCGCCCCCTTCGAGCGTTTTGCCGAGCTCGAAGGCCGGCACATACGATTTTCCGTCATTCATGCGACCTCGCATGTAAGGGTCCACCGACATGAATAGATTATGAACCAGCATATGGGACTCTGGCAACGGGGGCACTTTGTACTCCGTAAGGGTAAAATTTGAAATGCTTGGAGTGCCGACGGGGCGTGAGACCAGCCGAACCTCGTGGCTTATAATTTCATTCATAAGGATAAAATGTTGGAAACGAATCCTCGCAGTCGCTCATCCCCGCCGACTCGCAGCAGCAGGCCCAGTGGCCGCTGCTGCGAGGATTCACAGCTTGAGGTAAGGGATGCCGGGCGGATTTTTGCTCGATTGCACCAGCAAACCAGCAGCTACTCCCACGACCACTCGACGGCGAGTTGATTGTCAACCGAGTAAACCCCCGGCGCGGCCCATGCAACGCGCTCCGCTTCGTCCCGCTCGGTATAGTTCCGAACTTTGCCGGTGAGCGTCACTTTGTTTCCGGAAGTCTCGATCTCGATTTTCTTCGCGTCCAGGACGGCGCTGCGTTCAAACGCCGCCTCTATGGCTGCCTCGATCTTCGCCGGCGTTACCTTGGGTTTGATCGTGATCAGGTTAAATACCCGATTGACCCCGGCCAGGTACCGCACACCGTCCTCGGCTGCGTCCTTCTGATACCACCACTCCACTTGACCTTCCAGCGTGATCCGGCCTTCACTGACTGTCACCTGAACGGATCCTTGAGGAATCGTCGTGGACCACTCGATCTGATTTGCTGCGGCGGTGGCGATGTCTCCATCATTGCGGCGCAGGGATTCGGGAAACTTCACTTCGATGTCGTCGGCAATGGCTTTTACCCCTCCGATCCGTTTGACCGCCTTCACCGCGTCCCACTTCTCGCCGTAGCTTGTCGCAAAGCCATTAAGGGTGACTGTGCCGTCTTTTACCAGGACGCCGATGTCGGTCACTTTGACTCTCGGCTCGTACCTGAGTTCCGAAAGAACGTCGTTCTTAATTTCTGTGTCTGATTTGATTGTAATCGTTGACATATCTGTTTGTTGGCTTGGTTTTTGTTTACTGATGCTTCCCCAAAACCGCCGGCTTTGTCCGATAGATTCGATGATCGTTCGGTTCGCATGCGTTCGAGGAGGCGATCACTCTCCGTGCGTGCGACAGTTCCGGCCAATACCTCCTTAGAGACATCCTCATAGCTGGCGACTATGCGGGCATAGCCGCGATACCCCGGCGCTTCGAAATTGACCGCGCATCACCCATGCGCAACCGCTATGAGATCCTGAGCCAGGCAAAGACTGGGAGTTTCACTCCGATCAGGATCAAGCCGAAGAGGAGCGATGCTCCAAATTCCGCCGCGAGGACGGGGAAAGGCAGTGGGGCCATGGCGATCCCACAAAGCGCCAGCGTTGAAATAATGGCAATGTCGGCCACCGAGGCCGCTACCATCCATGTGGTGGGACGCAGCCCCCAGCAATGATGGCGCCCGCGCACGGCGTAGAGCGTGGCCTGGCCCGCATAGACAACGGCGACGACGCAGAGTGTTTTAAGCGAATCCAATCCGAGGCCCATTCCATATTTCCCCACGGCCATGATCGCCGTGCAAAAGGCGAGAAAGCACGCTCCCAGGATGACCCCTGCCACTGTGACACTGCCGATTTTCCAGGCATTAGGCGTTTCCGATGGTCGCACCCTGTCGGTGGTCAATGCCATGACAAGGAAGTCGCCCGTAATCAGTACAATGACCATTAGCATGGGTGTCAGGACCGCATGGCCTGTCATCATGAGTCCTACCGCCAATAAGAGCACGAGCCCGATTTTCTTGATCACCGAGTTCAAGATGTAAGAGAGGATCCGCTGAAAGGCGATGCGCCCCTCCTTGACCGCGGATACGATGCCGGCGAGTCCAGGCTTGGTCAGTACCACTCCAGCCGCGGATTTGGCCACGTCTGTGGCTGTGGATACGGCGATTCCGATTTGTGCCTGGCGGAGCGCGGGGGCGTCGTTCGCGCCATCGCCGCACATCCCCACGGTGTGACCGTTCTTCTGGAGCAATTTGACGAGATCATATTTGCCCTCCGGCAGGATACCGGCGAAGACCGCGAAATCCGCTGGCTGGAGGGCGGCAGGAAGGTCCCCTGATGGGCAAATGGGTCCGTCCAGTCCCACGGCGCGGGCCACTATCCCGGCGGTAGCGGGGGCATCCCCGGTGACCATAATGGTGCGTACGCCGAGTGCCTGCAGCTCCGAGACGAGCGCGGCTGAGTCGGCACGTGGCGGATCGCTGAGCGCAATCAGTCCCATCAATTGCATCGACGCTGGCGGACCGAAGGCCACAGCCAGTACCCTGAATCCTTTCGCTTCGAGTTCGCCCGCGATTGCCCCCGCTGAAGGCGGAGTGGCGCTTAGTGCAGCGATTGCCGTGAATGCTCCCTTGGTGATCCGCACTGGGCTACCCTCCGCACTCGTTGCAGTGGCCTCGGACATTTTCTTCGCCGGATCAAATGGAAGGAAGGTAATCAATTTGGGCAGGTCCGATACCTTTCCGCATAAAGAGGCGGCGCGGATCGCCGCATCCACGAAATCCTGGCCTCCCTCGGAGCTTGCCAGCGCCGCCATCCCAAGTACGTGCGCTTCATCGAAGCCAGGCATGGGCCTGACACTGGTGACGGTAAGTTGGTTGCAGGTAAGAGTCCCTGTTTTGTCCGAGCATAGGACATTGATCGTTGCAGCTTCATCCACGGCCGAGAGTCGCGTTGGCAGGACGCCCAGTTTCGCCAGCGCACGCGCCCCGATCGAGGCAGCCAGGGTGAATGTCGCGGGCAATGCCACCGGTATTGCCGCAAGGACTGAAGCCAGCAACAGGGAGACAAGCTCTCGCCAGGGCATCAAATGCGCATATGCATACACTCCCATAAGCACGATGATGCAGACATTGAAGATGGCGAGATTCCGCACGATTTGAAACACCGCTTTCTGCTGCGAACTGACTACGTGCGCGGTTCGAACGAGTTCTGCCGTCTTGCCAAACTTGGTGTGGAGGCCCGTCGCGGTCAATTCCGCCGTTGCTTCGCCGCGCCGTACCAAAGCCCCGGCATAGGTATCCATACCGGGACCCGCCTCCAGTGGCAGCGATTCGCCGGTAAGCATCGATTGATCAATCGAGATGGAACCGGAAACAAGGTGGGCGTCGGCGGGAACCACGCCTCCAAGTGATAACTTTACCAGATCGCCGCGCACGACCTCTGCGGCTGGCACCGTTTTCCATACACCATCGCGGCGGACGGAGGCGTTAAGTGCGAGCCGCGACCGCAGCGCGGTGAGCGTCGCCTGGGCGCGGCTCTCCTGGCAAAAGCCAAGAACGGCATTAAATACTAAAAGGCCTGCGACGACCCCGGCCTCCAGATACTTGTGCGAGAGCAATTGCAGCAGAATGGCCGCTTCCAGCAACCACGGGACAGGCGCCCAGAACTTGGAAAGGGCACTTTGCAGGAGATTCGCGGAAGTATCCGGCATCGCATTCGGGCCATCCGTTTGAAGGCGGGCGAATGCCGCTACGCTGGTAAGTCCGCCCGGCGCGGGTTCGTGACGCTGACCCGGAGACTGGCTGGGGAAAGCGACCGCGGGCTGCATTGTTAGGAATCAAAGGGTTTCGATGCAGTCCGAGGGAAGACACGATACTCGCATCAAGCGATGGCGCCGGCGGCTTCCAGGGTGGGATAATCTGTGTATCCCTTCGGCCCAGCCGTATAAAAGGTCGAGGGATCTGCTTCATTCAGCGGCGCATTCAGCTGGAGCCGACGCGGGAGATCAGGATTCGCTATGAAGAGACTTCCGAATGCAATTGCATCCGCTTCTTGCGCGGCAAGTGCCTGTTCCGCAGTCTCCAAGTCAAATTTTTCATTTGCGATCAGTACGCCGCCAAATGCCCGCTTCAAGTCCGGGCCGAGCCGGTTGGCGCCCAACGATTCCCGAGCGCAGATGAAAGCGATGCGTCGGGATCCCATCTCCCTCGCCACATACTCAAAGAGCGCCACCGGATCGGAATCGCCCATGTCATGCATGTCTCCTCGCGGAGCCAGATGTACGCCAACACGACCAGCACCCCATACCGATATCGCCGCATCGGTGACCTCCAGCAACAAGCGCGCACGGTTTTCAATTGAACCCCCGTAGATGTCCGTCCTGTGATTGCTTTTGTCGTGAAGGAATTGATCGAGCAGGTAGCCGTTCGCTCCGTGTACTTCCACGCCGTCAAAACCTGCAATCTGAGCGTTTTCGGCTCCCTTGCCGTAAGCCCGGATGATCCTGAGGATTTCATCCAACTCCAGTGCGCGGGGCGTGACAAATGATTTCAATGGACGAACCAGACTGACATGCCCGGCAGCCGCGATGGCGCTGGGCGCCTCTGGCAGCGCACCACCCAGGAACATGGGGTCCGAAATGCGTCCGACATGCCAGAGTTGGAGGAGAATACGCCCGCCGGCTTTGTGAACGGCCTGGGTGACCAGTTTCCAGCCATCCACTTGCGCCTGCGACCAGATCCCCGGGGTATCCGCGTAACCGACGCCCATTGCGGTAACTGATGTGGCCTCGGAAATGATCATTCCCGCTGTGGCGCGCTGCGCGTAGTATTGGGCCATCAATGCGTTTGGTATGCGATGGGCGCCGGCACGGGAGCGGGTAAGCGGAGCCATGATGATACGATTCGGCAGGCGCAGGGCGCCGACCTGGATGGGATCGAAGAGCGTGGGATGTTTCATTGAGGTATTGTCGGTGGAAGGCCTCGGCGCATTAGCCGCAGGGATCTAAACTGTCAAAACGGGCTCCATATCAGACAATGCGGCGACGCCCGGCAGCTCGCGGCCTTCCAGTAGCTCGAGTGTGGCGCCGCCAC
>Ga0302275_10002087_pt1 | contig 21255 bp, 17 predicted proteins | sample III_Bog_N2_2_FD_200229 | JGI IMG/M metagenome (GOLD analysis project Ga0302275, IMG submission 200229) | Peat permafrost microbial communities from Stordalen Mire near Abisko, Sweden - III_Bog_N2_2 | ecosystem: Environmental > Terrestrial > Soil > Wetlands > Peat | place: Sweden: Abisko... | reverse complement strand
CCCGCCGCTTGCCCGTTCCTCACTGGTTGATACGCAAGGCTCAGACACATCCACGACGTGGTTTAGATTCTTCTTTAAGCATTTCCGACGCCAATTGGCGTTATTGAGAACAAATGGGTTACTTTTCTTCATCCCCGGAATTGCGCAAGAGTTTGCGGTCGCTGGTGGCACTTTACTTCGACTTCCGGCAAGCATTCCCGGCCAGCAACCAGCTTTTGAACATACAGCGGCGTATATTGGTACGATTCTCGAAAAGCGGTAACAGTGCGCATTTCGAGCCTGAATGCGGCCAGGTTTTCTCTCGGTTCTGGGCGGATCGTCGCTAGCCTACATCGGAACCGCCGCGAGCAAGAAGCTCGGGGATGAGCTGTGCGCTTATCCGAGGCGGTTTCGATTAGGAGACAAGAAGGAAGCAGCGGGCGTTTGCCGCGGATGCGGTGAGCCTATGGAATCTCAATCGCAGACTGCTGATACTGAACGAGTTATTACTTTACTCGACAAAGCTGATGATGCGATCTTATCCGGCCCATGGCCCCAGTATATGGCACGATGCAGCGTCCGTGGCGCCCGCGGCTTCGTTCTAGTCGCCAAGCCGGCAGTTACTGTTCGTTAAACAGCGTTTTCGGTGGCGGAATTCGATTGAATCCGGTGACGGGATAGAGCGCACCCAACATCTTGGAGTAGCTGCAAAACGTTGTTCCGGATCGCGGCATAACAATCTGACCAGCACTCGCGAAGGCAGGGACGAGAACAGGCCCTGGAGAAAGCCCGTCCATCCCGAAAAATAGTCTCCAGGCTTTTCCGAATTTTGCAGTCTAATTCGAGGAACCGCGCACAATCGATTCATGGTCTCCAAAACACCTGAAATCCCTCAGTTCCCTCATGTCCCTCAACTCGTCCGGACTGTGCCCGGTCAGTACCCTATCATGATTTACCCCTCCCCTCCCCACTTTTCGCCCCATGCATATGAAAATAATGAGGTTACGTCGATAATGACCAGAAGCGCCAGCGAAAACAAACAACTTACGTCCCAGATCCTGTCGGAGATCGGTCACTTTGCACTAGGAATGCAGCGGCTTTGAGCGCCGTCGAAGCCGTTCTACGAGTCAACATCCTGTCGTCGGCCGTTCCTGCGATTCCCAGCACGCACTCCCATTCCAATGCCAATCCTCTACACTATCCTTCATGGAAGTTCTCTACGGAGTGCACTCGGTTGATGAGGCGCTCAAAGCCGGCAAGCGCCGTTTTGACCACGTCCTGGTCGCTCGCGAGCGAGACGATTTGCGCCTTGAAAAGCTGGTCGCCGCTCTCCGCCTGGCCGGTATCCGCGTCCGCCAGGAATCCCGCGACCAGTTGACGCTGATGGCCAAGACCCCTGCACATCAAGGCGTAGTCGCCATGGTTCGCGCGCAGGAGGCTCTCTCGATAGAGGACCTCTTCGCCCCTGACCCTGCCTCCCTGAATCCCCGCGCCCGCCGCCTGCTGCTGGCCCTCGATGGCGTCGAGGACCCGCAGAATCTCGGCGCTCTTCTCCGCGTAGCCGACGGCGCCGGTGTCGACGGCGTAATCCTCACCGAGCGCCGGTCCGCCCCCATAAGCCCGGTTGCCGTCAAAGCCAGCGCCGGCGCATCCGAGCACCTCCGCATCGCGCGCGTCGTCAATCTCGTCCGCGCCCTTGAAGACCTGAAACGCCAGAATCTATGGATTATCGGCCTCGACGAGCGCGGAACAGCCGACTACGACCAATTCGACCTGACCGGCGATTGCGTCATCGTCCTCGGCCGCGAAGGCGCCGGCCTCCACGACCTGGTTCGCCGAACGTGCGATCACCTGCTGCGCATTCCCATGGCCGGCGGCGTCAGCTCCCTCAACGTCTCCGCCGCCGGAGCGGTGGTGCTCTACGAAGCATTCCGCCAGCGCCGCAACGCCGCCGCCGGTGCTTCCCCCAGCCCGCACTCCCCGTCTAAACCAAAGAAGCAGAAAGGCTTGGGCTCATGAAGTTCTCACCTGCCGGCTTGTGCCTTATCGCCGCCGCCGGCATAGCTGTCGCGTCTGCACAGCCCAACACCTCGCCAGTTCCCGGCCAGACCACCCCAACCACTGAATCCCCCCAGCCATCCGGCAAAGTAATCCTCTCCCGCTCCATCGACGAAAACGGCCAACCCATCACCCAGGCCGGCCCCGCATCCACGCCCCCTCCCGTAAAAATGGCCGCCGCCCCCACCGCCAACGATGCCGAGCGCCAGGCCATCGCCTTTACCGACTTCGACATGGACGTCCACCTGCGCTCCGCCGACCAGCACATCGCCGTCCGCGCCCTGATCACCATCCGCAACGACGGCGCCAAACCCCTCACCCACATCCCTCTCCAAATCTCCTCCACGCTCAATTGGGAGCGCATCCGCATCAACGCACGAGACGTAGTTTTCCCCGTCGCCATTCTCAACAGCGACGCCGACCACACCGGCCAGCTTCATGAGGCCGCCGTCTCTCTCGCCCAACCCCTCGCCGCCGGCGCCACCCTCCAGCTCGACGTAACCTACTCCGGCGTCATCGCCGCCAACGCCCAGCGGTTGCTCGTCATTGGAACCCCTGACGATGCGGCCCTTCACTCCGATTGGGACCAGATCGGCGTCGATTTCACCGGCCTCCGCGGCTTCGGCAACGTGGTCTGGTACCCCGTCTCCAGCGTCCCCGTCATTCTTGGCGACGGCGCCCGTCTCTTCGACGAAATCGGCGAGCACAAGCTGCGCATGGCCGGCGCCCACTTCCACCTCCGCCTCACCGTCGAATTCCCCCACGGCCGCACCCCCTCCGTTGCCCTCATCAACGGCCACCTCGCCCCGCTCGCAGTTACTGAATCCAGCGGCCCCGATGCGGATGTCTCCAGCACAGCCACCGCCGACAATGCCGGAGAAACCATCGGCTTTGAGGCTCCCAGCCTCTTTGTAGCCATCCGTACCCCTAAAAACGCCGCCAACACCATGATCTGGGTGCTCCCCGGCGACGAATCCTCCGTTCCCGCCTGGACTGATGCCGCCACGGCCGTAACCCCGTTCCTCCAGGGCTGGCTAGGCCAGCGCCCCCGCTCCCAGCTCACCCTTCTCGATCTGCCCGACCCGCAGGACGCCCCCTATGAAACCGGCTCCATGCTCGCCACAGCCATCCGCACCGCCAGTCCCGAGCAATTGACCGGCATCCTCGCCCACGCGCTCACCCACGCCTGGATGGAGTCCCCGCGCGCCTGGCTCTCGGAGGGCGTTGCCCACTTCATGGGGACTCTTTGGATCGAGAAGCAGCGCGGCCGCGATCAGGCGCTCGGCACCCTCGAGGCTTCCCGCGCCGCCCTGGCCCTCGCCGAGCCGGATAGCCCGGGCCAGAGCGTAGGCCAGCCCCTCGCCGAGGCCATCTCCCCCGTCTACTACCGCACCAAGGCCACCTATGTCTTCTGGATGCTGCGCCAGCTCTCCGGCGACGCAACCCTCTCCGCCGCCCTCCGCGCCTATGACCCCAAGGCCGACGTGAGCCTCGGCTACGGCCGCGACTCCGGCCCCGGCACCTTCGAGAAGCTCCTCGAGCAGGCCGGCGCACGCCGCGACCTCTCCTGGTTCTTCGCCGACTGGGTCAACGCCGACAAGGGCCTGCCCGACCTGACCATCTCCAGCGTCTTCCCCACTGCCGAACAAGCAGGGAATTGGCTCGTCACTGTCGACGTTGCCAACAACGGCTTCGCCTCCGTCGAGGTCCCCATAACCGTCCGGTCGAATGGAAACTCCGTAACCCAACGCGTTATTGTCCCCGCTCGCGGCAAAGCCCCTCAGCGCCTCCTGATCCTGGGCAAGCCATTAGAGGTTCAGGTCAACGACGGCACCATCCCCGAAAACGACGCCACCGTCCACATCACCAAGCTGGACCAGGCGCCACCCGATTCCTCCAGCCAACTCAACTCCACCCAACCGTGAATCGCCGGGTGCCCCATCCTTGGCACGTTCTTGTACGTGTTGCCAAGGATGGGAGACCACAAACCTCCGGATCGTTCAAACGGCGAGCTTTCAACCCCTCCCCAGCCGATTTCCGATCAGAACAGCTCGATAGCCGGCCCGCCTCCTTCGTTCCCGGAACTTCCCCCGGCAACGGCGATGTGCGTATTGGTCTGGCTCGCCATGCGATATTTGTCCAGATGACCTGCCAGCATTGTTTTGAAGTTCACTCCAAGCTCCGCGTCTGAGCAAGGATTCTCCAGACAACTGGATAATCCCTGCAGGTGTTCGCGCATCTCCAGCAGCGCAATCTGCACATGCTCCATCCTTTGCCGCATCACATCCTGGAACTGGATGTGTCCCATTGCCTCGAGCAGCGCTTCCACTCCTTCCTGATGGCCCGTCTCCACGCCGGATACGACATCGAGTTGCAATTGGCAGCTATCGCTGAAATCCTGCTGCATTGCAGTCAAATCGTGTACCAGCTCCCGCAGTTCGCCGACGCCGTGTTTTTCTTCCAGCGCCTTCTGCGCCTCACTCATCTTATTGGCCACTTTCCCCGCCGTCGCATTCAGTTTTTCGGCAATGTCGGCTGCCGCGCTGGTCGACCGCTTGGCCAGCTCTCTCACTTCATTCGCAACCACGGCAAAACCACGCCCCGCATTCCCGGCACGGGCTGCCTCTATCTCCGCGTTCAGCGCCAGCAGGTTGGTCTGGCTGGCGATTGTCGCAATTACTTTGATGATGGGCGTCAGAGCCTTGACATCCCCGGCCAGCAAGCGGATCTGCTCGTAATTTCCGTGCATCTCGCACGCTTGCTCGCCCAGCTTGGCTTCGAGCTTTGAGATGAGCAGCTTGTTTCGCTCGACTCGACCGTTGGTAACCTCAGTCAATTCCCTCCCGCCCTGGACCGAATTCGTGATGCGCTCCATCTGATACCTGGATTGCGCGCTGAGCATATTCAGTCCCTCGATCAGCGCCGTGACCTCACGCTCCGACTCAGCCAGAGATCCGCCGATCTGCTCGTGCAAAACATCGATGTAAGGCTTGGACCCCTCGATGTCTTTCGCGATTATTTTCCCCGTCTCCATCGTGCGCGATAACTGACCGACGTTATAAGCTCTCAGGGCCGAAACCCTGGTTAGAAACTTGCGCAGTTTGTGCTGGCTTGCCCATGATGCCGCTTGCATTGCGATCAGTACGCACAAATGCGGACCGATGATCGCGTGCCGATGGAGAAGTAGAACGTCTTCGCGCGCGCCAAGCAGGATCATTACCAGCGGCGCCATGCAAACGAACCCCATCACCGCAACTAGAACATTAAGCTCCCGCACACCACGGAGTTCACTCACAACCTTTTGAGATTCAGGTTCGCTCTTACTCATACTCCAACTCCCCGGTATCCACAAGGGCCGCCTGCGGGGAAATACCCGCATTCGAGTTCCATCGGCAAATACGCATCGGAACCTTCAGCCTCCCGGAAGAATCTGCTTGATCACCTTCAGCAGATCGCTTCCCGAGATCGGCTTCACAAGCCACCCAGTCGCGCCCAGACGACGGCCCTCGTCGCGCTTGGCTGTCTCGCTCTCCGTCGTCAGCGTCAGAATCGGAAAGAATCGGCAGCCCGGCAGTGCGCGTACTTTCCCAATCATTTCAAGGCCTCCCATGACCGGCATATTGATGTCCGTAACGATCAAGCTGGGCTTGAGTCCCGCTTTTAACTTGTCGAGCGCCATCTGCCCATTGGTCGCCTTCTCCACCTGAAAGCCCCCCAGCGTCAGAGAAGCCTCAAGGCTCATCAGCATTGTGGCAGAATCGTCAACAATCAGAACTGTCTTCGCCATCGGAATCGATCGCTCCTTGCGTTGCTTTCCAAGTTCTTCATGCTGCGGAAAACTCAAGTCGGAGGGATGCGCCGCCTTCACTCCCCCCGCATGGATCCCGCAGAATCAATTTCGGCTTTGGCCGCAGACGGGCATTGTCCGCCGATCTGCTCCAAAATCCCGCCCCCTTCCGCAGCCTCTCCAGCCAAATCCGCCGTTCGACATGATCCGCGCTCCGAACCCATTTGTGTCCATCCGCGGAGACCATCCGCCGGCGAACCTCACTCCGCGCCTCCGGCTTGAACCGGGAGGTTAGATAGTTAATCGACAGAATTTGGCAGAGGGTGAGCCGCCGGGTGCCTCAGAGCCTGTCCTGGGCGAGGTCGAAGGGGATCTCGATTCTGAGACCTGGGAGACCACCAATCCAAGCGGTCATCGTACTAGGTGAAAAGTTCCGGGCTCCCGATCTGCTTGACGCCGGCCTCGGCGAATTCCGCCTCGATCTTTTCGACTGATTTGTTCAGATCGATGGCTCGGCAGGCATCGCGGAGGACGATCGCCTCAAACCCCAGGCGGCGCGCATCGAGGGCCGAGTAGCCGACACAGAAATCGTAGGCGAGACCGGCAAGAACGACGCGGGTAAGTCCGCGCTCGCGCAGATAGCCAGCCAGACCGGTCGCTGTGGTGCGGTCGTTTTCGAAGAAGGCGGAGTAGGAATCGATCTGTGGGCGGAAGCCCTTGCGCAGGATCAATTCCGCCTGGGCCAGGTGCAACGCCGGATGGAAGTCCGCGCCCTTGCTTCCCTGGACGCAATGGTCGGGCCAAAGGGTCTGCGTTCCGTAACCGACCTCGATTTGCTCGAACGGAGCTTTTCCCGCGTGAGCGGAGGCGAAGGATGAATGGCCCTTGGGGTGCCAGTCCTGGGTTAGAACGATGTGCGCGAACCGTGGCGCGACGCGGTGAATGGGGTCGATGACAGCATTGCCGTCAGCCACCGCCAGTGCGCCGCCGGGACAGAAGTCGTTTTGTACGTCGATGACCAGGAGTACGTCCTGGGAAGTGATTTCCATGGGTTTTCCCCGCTACGAGTTTCTCAGATGGAGTTCAATGCAGGGCTGCTTTTCGCTCAATTCGATCCAAAAAGGCCGTTCTTGAGAAAAAGCTGCGATTTTCAGGGGGCTTCTGTTTGCTCAACGGGTTACTTCCGGCTATTCGCGCGAAACCGCGCCGAAGCCTCGGAAAAAGGTCGAGAAGCCAGCCCGTCGTTCCCGATCTATGAAGAATTCGGCAAGCCGCGGACGCTCCGCAAATGAAGCCAAGCATGAAGATCAACGGAACCAACTACCAGGCGAGATCGTATTTTTGTTCAAAGGCAACCAAGATGACAAACGATCTGAGAATTGCACTTCGACAATTGCGGAAATCACCGGGATTTGCAATCACAGCAATTCTGACGCTGGCACTGGGGATTGGGGCGAACGCGGTGGTGTTCAGCGTGCTCAACGCTCTGGTGTTGCGGACAGTCAATGTGCCCAATGGCAAGAATCTCTACATGGTGCAGCGCGGGCAGTTTCCATCGCAGTCCTATCCCGATTACAACGACCTGCGCGAGCGGAACCGCACCTTTGAAAGCATGATGATGTTCGATTTGGTTGGCCCGGTGGGCGTTGTTGCCGGTGGGAACCCGCACACCGCATGGCCGTACCTCGCCAGTGGAAACTACTTCGACACGCTCGGCATTCAGCCGTATCTGGGGCGCTTCTTTCACGCCTCCGATGAGAACGGGATCGGCAGCGCTCCATATATCGTGCTGGGTTACTCCTACTGGCACAGCCAATTCCACGACGATCGAGGAGTAGTTGGCCGAACCGTCGAGATCAACAAACACCAGCTCACGATCGTCGGTGTGGCGCCGCCGGCATTTCGCGGTACAGAGCTGTTCTTCGCGCCCGCCATGTGGATTCCCATGGTTGAGAAGCCCACCATCGGCGGGTACAACGGCCTGGTACAACGCGGCAACCACTCCGGATTTGTTGAGGGCATGCTGAAGCCCTGGGTAACGCCGATGCAGGCAACAGCAGATCTGAACGCGCTCGGTGCAGGCCTGGCAAAGACGTATCCCGGAGACGACGAGGGCATCAAATTCACGCTCACTCGTCCCGGCCTGATCGGCGATACGCTGGGTGGGCCGGCGCGGGCGTTCGTCGCCGGCCTCATGCTGCTCGCCAGCCTCATTCTGCTGGCCGCATGCACCAACCTGGGAAGCCTGTTCGCGGCGCGCACTGCGGATCGCGCCAAGGAAACGGCGTTGCGGCTCGCGCTCGGCTCAAGGCGCGGCCTCATCCTGCGCCAGATGCTCACCGAGACGATTCTCATATCGGTTATAGGAGGAGCGCTGGGAATGGCAGGAGCCGTAGGTATCCTACGCGTGCTCAGCGTATGGCAGCCCATTCCGGATATTCCCATCAACGTCCCAGTGAATCCGGACGCAGCGACCTACATTGTTGCGCTGATACTGGCTCTGGGCAGCGGCCTCTTCTTCGGGATCATGCCAGTCCGCCAGGTTATGCGCGCCGATCCGTGGCAGGTCATGCGGACCGGCGGCGCTGCGGGTGTGGCCGGCATCAGACGCTTCACCCTGCGCGACATTCTGCTGGTGGTGCAGATTGCCATCTGTGCGGTGCTCGTGACTTCCTCGCTGGTTGCAGTGCGCGGCCTGGTGCGCTCGCTGCACAGCAACTTCGGCTTTGAACCCAAGAACGCAATGCTGGTGGAGGGCGAGCTGAATATGGCAGGCTACACCGGCGACCGCGCCACACAGATGCAACGCCGCATGGTCGATGCAGCCCAGGCAATTCCCGGCATCGATGCGGTTGGATACATCGACCACCTGCCGCTCGGCCCCAGCGGCGGCGACTCCGATGTCTACTCCGACAGCACAACCGATTTCCGGCCCACCAACCGCGCCGCGGAAGCACAGGACTACAAAGTCTCCCCGGGCTATCTGAAAGCGGCCGGCACCATGCTGCTTGCAGGCAGAGACCTCGCCTTCGCAGACGATCAGAAATCGCCGAATGTGGCCCTGGTCAATCGCAAGTTCGCCGTCACCCTCTTCGGATCGGTGGACAAGGCCATCGGCGGCCACTTCAAGTTCTATGGAGGAAAGCGTGCCGAGGTTGTGGGTGTAGTCGAAGACGGCAAATACCAAACCTTGACCGAGGACCAGCAGCCAGCAATGTTCTTCTCGTTCCTGCAAGAGCAATCGGGCGATGCCTTCCTCGTTGCACGGTCCAGCCGCGATCCGGCGGAGATTGCCGGCGCCCTGGAGCGCACCATGCGCGGGTTGGATTCCAGCTTGCCCTTCTCGGTCAAAACCTGGAGTCACGAGATGGGCTGGGCGTTGTTCGCCGCCCGTGTGGCCAGCGTCGCTTTGGGCACACTGGGCCTGCTGGGCGCCATGCTGGCCGTGACAGGAATCTTCGGCATGGCCTCCTATTCGGTCACCAAGAGGCTGCGGGAATTGGGAATCCGCATTGCGCTCGGTGCGCGCAAGCAGGAGGTCTTGAGGGCGGCGCTGGGGCGCGCGTTTGTCCTGCTGTCGGTGGGATCGGTGGCCGGTTTGGTGCTGGGCGTTCTGGCCTCCAAGGTGCTGGCGTACATCGTGTACCAGGCGGCGCCGAGAGATCCGCTGGTTTTAGGCGGTGTGGTTTTGACGATGCTGGTGTTGGGGCTGATCGCAGCGTGGATTCCAGCGCAAAGGGCGCTGGCTGTCAATCCGGTGCTGTTGATGCGGCAGGAATGATGGGCTTGCTGTTGAGCGCTGTCGATCATTGAGTGGGAGCTGGCCGGAACCAAGATATTGGGAGCGTTCACACGCCACTCGACCAGGCAGAAGAATGAGCTATTTTTCAGTTCCGCGGACACTTGGCGAGGTTATTTGATTGACATCGAGCTCCGCTCGAAGTATCGTCTGCAACATCAAAGAGGCTAGATGACGACCGTTCCGCTCCCTCGCGCGAAGTCCTCGCGGAGCTATGCAAAACGCATCCTTTGGCTGGCGCTCGCAGCCATTGCGATCACAGCCGTCATCACGTACGACATTCCTTTCCTCAATCCTGCTCATCCGTTTCGCCCATTCTTCTTTTCAGTGCGTTTCTTACTCATCCCGCACATTCTGGCAGCCTTTACGGCCGTGCTGGTGGGTCCATTCCAATTCTCCACTCGCCTCCGCCAACGCATTCCGCGCCTGCACCGGGTTCTCGGCCGAGTCTACGCCGGGGCCGTTTGTTTGGCCGCAGTCACGGCGTTTCTCATGGGCCCGACGCAACCTCCAAGCTTCCGCGATTTCGGCGATACGCTTGCGGCTCTTTGGCTAGTCTGCACCCTTGCCGCATTTCTTACCGCGCGCAATCGCCAAATCGCCCAGCACCGCATTTGGGCGATTCGCTCTTACGCCGTGGCCTTTATATTCTTCTTTGATCGCCTTCCACTGGGTTTCGATTTTCGCAACCCAACGAACTTCGTGGCCTACGTTTATATCCTGATGCTCGGCGCCCTCGTGGTGCCAGATATTGCGTCGCACTGGCAGGCGCTTACGAGAAGGCGCTGAGTGGCGAAGAACTGAATCCGTTTTGCCCATCCGCTGGGACTGAATTCTGCGACTGCAATGGCTTCGCGCATGCAGCCGTTGGATGGTTTCAATTCGGAAGTAACTCTGTCGCAAGTTTCGGCGGGATAGCGCTGCTCAGCTCCCGTGAAATGGCGTTTTCGCGAACCCGGCACAGCCTCGCTGTTGCGCGAGCTGGGTTCAGGCTGCGTCGACGGAGGTGCTGCCTTTGATCTCGTCTTTGGTCAGTAGCCGGTGAAACTCTTCAGCCGGAACGGGGCGCTCGGAAAGCCATCCCTGGGCGGTGTACGTCAATGTGCCCTGAGACACTGCGCGCGCACAGCAAAGCGGGCATAACAGTTGGTGTACGATTGAGGGTCCTCAATCAAGGAGAGCATTGCAATGGATTCAACAGCGGTTGATCCGGTGGTCAAGTATGGATGGGTCCTGGTACTCATCCTGGTACTGGTGTTGTACAAGCTAATTCTGCGCGTCGTCTTTGGGACCGTCATTGTTTCCAAGGACGAGATCGGAATCATCAACAAGAAGTGGGTCCTGGTCGGCAAGAATCGCACCCTGCCCGATGGAGCAATTGTTGCCCTCAACGGCGAGGCCGGCTTGCAGGCGGATACGCTGGCGCCGGGCATCCACTTTGGACTGTGGGCGTGGCAGTTTGCGGTCACCAAGGTTCCGTTCACCACCATCGACAAGGGGCATATCGGCATTGTCGAAGCGCGCGACGGTCATCCCCTTTCCGGCGGACGCGTGCTGGCACGCACTGTCGAGTGCAACTCATTCCAGAATGCGCGCGAATTCCTGACCAACGGCGGCGAGCGCGGACCGCAAATCTCCATCATCCCGCCAGGCACCTATCGCATCAACACGTCGCTTTTCCAGGTTGCGGCGGCCGAAGTGCTTGAGATTCCCGACAACATGGTCGGCGTGGTCACCACTAAAGACGGCAAGCCGCTTTCGACAGGCGAAATCGCGGGCAAAGAGGTTCCCGGCCACAATATGTACCAGGACGCCGAGGCCTTTATCACCAATGGCGGCCACAAGGGGTTGCAGGAACAGGTGATTCTGGCGGGGCGGTACTTCATTAATCCGCGCTTCGCGACGGTTGAAACCAATCCCATGACAAACGTTCCCATTGCCAATGTCGGTGTGGTCATCGCTTATGTGGGCGAAGAAGGCAAGGACGTGACCGGCGACACCTTCAAGCATGGCAACCTGGTGAGCCGCGGCCAAAAGGGTGTCTGGTGCGATCCGCTCGATCCGGGCAAGTATCCCATCAATCCGTTCACGCACAAGGTGGAGATTGTGCCTACCGCCAACATCGTTCTGAACTGGGCTACGGGGAAGAGCGAAGCGCACAAGCTGGATGAAAAGCTCTCGACCATCACCGTGCGTTCGTCGGACGGCTTTACCTTCAACCTCGATGTAAGCCAGATTATTCACGTTCCGCGCAACGACGCTCCCAAGGTGATTGCGCGGTTCGGAACAATGGCGAACCTGGTTACGCAGGTGCTGGAGCCGACCATCGGCAACTACTTCCGCAACGCCGCACAGACCTCGGACGTAATTGAGTTTTTGAAGAAGCGCAGCGAGCGGCAGGCGGAGGCTAAGGTTTCAATCGGTGCAGCGCTCGGCGAGTACAACGTGAACGCCATCGATACGCTGATTGGCGACATCATACCGCCGGAAGCGCTGATGAAGACGCTCACCGACCGCAAGATTGCCGAGCAGGAGCAGGTGACCTACAAGACGCAGCAGTTGGCCGAAGAGACCCGCAAGGATCTGCAACAGGCCAAAGCCATGGCGGATACGCAGGCTCGCGTTGTGGACTCGGAACGAAGCGTGACGATAGCCAAGTTCGGTGCGGAAGCGGCCATCGAGGGTGCACGCGGCCAGGCGCAGTCGAAGAAGATCAATGCTGAAGCCGACGCCAATGTGATCACCATAGTTGGCAACGCGGAAGCTTCAAAGACTCTGGCTGTGGGAACGTCCGAAGCCGACGTCATCAAGCTTAAGATTGACTCGATGGAGTCCGGCAACTACGCCCTGGTGCAGGTGGTGCAGGCACTCGCTTCGAACAAAGTGCAGCTCGTGCCGCAGATCGTTGCGGGCGGTGGCGGAAGCGGACAGGGTGGTGGGACGCTGGTGGATGTGCTGCTGGCTAACTTGATCCGGGATCAATTGAACTCGAACCCGATTGCACCGGTTGCTCCCAAAGACCTTTCATCCTGAGCGACCGTAGCGCAGCGAAGGGAGTCGAAGGACCTGCTTTTGTTCTTCTCTCCCTTCGCCCACACCTCCACAAGAATGATAGATTTGACCCGAGAACAGTATCAATGCGACAAAATGTCCTGGACAAAACGCTATTCCTGAATGTGGACCTGGACATCCGCTCGAAGTTGGATTTGCAACCGCTGGTCGACGCAATGGGCGACAAGACGACAGTCATGTATGTTGGACGCGTGAAACGACACTACCAAGCACGTCTTGAGCTGGATGGATCGCACCGGAACGCAGCCGGATATAAGAGGAGTCCAGAAGCAATAATTCTCGGCTTTTGCAAAGTTCTTCAGAAGCTTCCGCCGGACGCAAGAGAGTTTTGGGACGATTCCAAGACTCGCGAATTCGATATCGGCATTGAGTCGGGGAAGCCATACAGATTCTATTGGTTCGATATTTCCCCAAGAACGCTTCAAGCTGCTCTTGAGGTCAACGCTCAAATCGCAGTGACCATCTATGGGCCAATGAAAAGGGCGAAGGCGCCGAGCAAGACTCCCAAAGCTCCTTCTTCAAAATGACGCCGGCAAGGTCGTCCATGCCCTAATCTTGAGTTATGACTGACAAGGAACTGCTGACGCGGATCGCCCGCTCAGCCGGGCAAAAAGCCGGATACAAGCAGCTGGTCCGCGAGCTGAGCATGGGCGGGGGCATGCAACGCCGTCTCCTGCTGGAGCAACTGGCGCGGATGACGGCGCGCGGCGCGCTCGTCAAGCTCGACCGCGAACACTGGAGCATTCCCAAAGCTGTCGGCACGCGGGAGAATCTTGCGGCCGGGCGGCTCGATCTGCATCGCGACGGCTACGGGTTCGTGCGGCCCAATGCGCGCCAGGCTACCGGGCAGGAAGACATATTCATCCCTCCCAACGAGATCAACGGGGCCATGCAGGGCGACCAGGTGCTGGTGGAAGTGGAACCGCCGAAGGCCGATGGGCGGCGGATGGGCCGGATTGTGCGCGTGATCGAGCGGCGGAATCCGACTGTCGTTGGGGTGTTTCATTATGCACGGTCGGATCGTCAGCAGGGGCATTCTGTGGTTCCGTTCGATGAGCGCATGACGCAGCATATTTTGATTCCTCCGGGGCTTGAAGTGCCGGAAGTGGCCGAGGGTGGGACGGCGCACCGCGTTCTAGGAAGCGAGGCTCAGGCCGGAGGGGTCCACGAAAACCTGGAGGGCCTGGTTGTCGATGTGGAAATCACCAGTTGGCCTACGCCGACACGGCCTCCGATTGGGCGAGTGATTGAAGTGCTGGGCGATCCCGACGACTTCGGCGTGGATGTGGAGATGATGATCCGCAAGCACCAGTTACCGCGCGTGTTTCCGGAAAACGTGCTGGCAGAAGCGCGCAGCGTGGCTCATCTCGATGAAGCCGAAGCGAACAGCCGCCGTGATTTTCGTGGCCTCCCAATTGTGACCATCGACGGTGAGACGGCGCGGGATTTTGACGATGCCGTGTTGGTTACCGAGCTAACCGGTGGCGGCTACGAGCTACAGGTCCACATTGCCGATGTGGCTGAGTATGTGCATGACGGAACGGATCTGGATTTGGAAGCAAGGCTGCGCGGGACCAGCGTTTACTTTCCCGATCGCGCGATACCGATGCTGCCGCAGGAGCTTTCGACGGACATCTGCAGCCTGCGCCCTGGCGAAGACCGGCTGGTGCTCAGTTGCATCGTTCAGCTCGATGCGGACGGGCGCATCGAGAGCTATGAGATTGTCGAGGGTGTGATTCGCTCTGCCGCACGCATGACCTATACCGATGTTCACAAGATTCTGGAAGGCGATGCCGAAACCCGTGCTCGCTACGCGGCACTCGTCCCGAATTTCGAGCGGATGCGCAAGCTGGCCGGCCTGATGAACAAGCGGCGTGAGGAGCGGGGGAGCATCGATTTCGACTTGCCCGAGCCGGTGATCGAGTTTGACGAACAGGGCCAGATGCGCGGGGTGACCAAGTCCGAACGCACCTGGGCCAACCGGCTCATCGAGGAGTTCATGCTGGCGGCCAACGAGTGCGTGGCCACCTGGCTTGAAGATCTGGGCGTGCCATCGATTTATCGAATTCACGAGAAGCCGGAGCCGCGCCGCGTGGTGCAATTCGAGGAACTGGCTGCCGCTTTCGGCTATTCGCTTGGACTTGGCGCGCTGCCGGTGAAGCGGATTCAGACGCGCGGAGATCGCCGCGATGCCCAGCGCACCGGCCGTAACCCACGCACCCTTGAAGTGCCCGAAGACATTCCCGTAACGCCGCGGATGTATCAAAAGCTCGCGGCGAAGATTGAAGGCAAGCCGGAGGAGCGGATTCTCAGCTACCTGATGCTGCGTTCGCTGAGGCAGGCTCGCTACTCAGAGATAAACGAGGGCCATTTTGCGCTGGCTGCGCCGAGCTATACGCACTTCACTTCACCGATTCGGCGCTATCCGGATTTGATCGTGCATCGCATTACGAAAGCGCTGCTGCGGGAGGGCGTGGCTGGCGAGGGGCTTGTGGAACAGGGGCGGCACAGCTCTCCCTGGACGCATCCACATGAGGGGCTGGCGGGAATTCGCGTAACCCAGCCGCGCAAGCCGAAGCTGGCCTTCACAGGCGAACCGCCGATTCCCGAGCCCGAGCTGGCGCAGATTGCCGAGGAGACCAGCTTGACCGAGCGACGCGCGGCAGAGGCGGAGCGGGAATTAGTGGAGTGGAAGAAGGTTCGTTTCATGCAGGACCGGGTGGGCGAGGAGTTTGCAGCCTTGGTGCTCAATCCGGCCAAGTTCGGCCTGTTTGTCGAGCTGACCGACCTGTTTGTCGAGGGGCTGGTGCCCATCGACACGTTGCGCGACGACCGCTATACCTGGCGCGAGAACACGCACGAGATCATTGGCGAGCGCTGGGGACGGCGGTTCAGGGCAGGTGACCGGGTGCAGGTGATTCTGGACCGCATCCTGGCCCAGGAACGCAAGCTGCAGTTTTCGATCGTGGAAGAGGGTATCCCGCTTACCGGCAAGAAGGCCGCGAACGCCTCGCCAAGGCCGAAGAAAGAGAAACGCAAAGACGTAAGGGCACCGGCTTCCAAGGGAAAGAAGCGGTTCGGCAAGAAGGGCAAGATGCGCTGAGGCCTTAGAGAGCAGAGGGCCTGCTGCCGCTTGAATAGGAAGTCTCCCAGGTCTCAAAATCGAGACCTGGGGCACCCAGCGGCGATTAGACGCCAGCCTGCTTCGCGGCAAGGGCGCCGATGACCGGCACCATGAAGCGTTGTCCGCCGAAAGCCTTGACTACGCAGAGGATCCACAGGACCAGCAGTCCCAGCATAAGCAAGAGGGAGATGAGCCATCCGATGATCGGAATGAACAACAGGATGATGTTCAAGATCCAAACAACAACCAGGGCGCACCCCAGGAAGATCGATTGCCAGGAGTGGAATTTGATGTTGGGATTTGTGTTGTAGGGCGCAACCACCAGAAAGATGATTGCCGGGATGAATGTCAGGTAGGCAAGGCCGCTTGCCGCGTTCTCGCTAAGTCCATTTTCGTCGGGCACGTGAGCTCCTTTTGGGATTAAGGCTTTACTGCGAAACTTGTTGCCTCGTGCTCAATTCTAATGAGCATGAGGTTTTTTCGACTGGGTATGCGCAAAACACGCGTGAAGTTGGGACAAGATAAGAAAAGCCCGGATACCATGAATTGTCAAGCAAGATTTATCAATAGGCCGGGGATTGCTGTCGAAGGCAAGGAAAGAGCAGGGTAAACGAAGAGCAACGCGATTCGACGGCCTCCCAGCGAAGGCCGTCTACGAGGCGTCCGGGCTGGCTGGCCGGTTACTTGTTGGCTTGTTGCTCGGCCAGGGGGCCAATGATCGGAATGCTGAATTTGACGCCGTTCAAGGCTTTGAGCACCACGACGAGCCAGAGGATGAACATGCCGAGGTCGATCAACAGCATGAACGGCCAGACGAACCAGCCGATGAACGGGAGTCTGCCCACAATAGCCAAGACGATGAACAACGCGAACCAGGCGACGGTCAAGAAAATGGACTGCCAGGCGTGGAAACGCACATATTGGCTCTTGTTGTAAGGTGGCATGACGAGGAAGACGATCGCCGGAATGATGGTGATGTAGGCGAGAGCGCCAGCGCCATTGTCAGAGATGCCAGAGGGTGTCGAATCGGTCATGCAGGTTCCTTTCTTGGTCGAAACTGAGTTTCAAACTCGTCGGCTCCAGGGCCATGCCAAACTGCGCACCCTGGGGAATTTCTTACCCCGCGAGAAACGAGTTTTCTTGGATCAACTCAAGGAAAACCTTGATTTGACCGCTTGTCAAGAGTAATCCTGAAGCGGGTGCGTAAATCGTTACTGGGGTAACCGGTAGGAATATTGTATGCGATAGCTGGGCCATTGCCCGCTTTCCACGACGGAACAGCGAGCCACGTCAAATTGCAGGACTGTTAGCTTAGTTCGCTGAGAACAGGGAGTCCTGAGCGGGTTGAGGCTCATCAAGCAATTGCGGATCGTTGTTGCGGACGTTCCCAACACGGTCGCTTACAGGCCATGAGAGCATCTTTTCCGCCGGGAAAGGGCGGAGCAGGTCCACCGGCGGCTGGGCCGAGTCGCCGGAATTCTGCACGCCGGGATCGAGCCATCGGGCGTAATCCTTGGCTGCGAGAATGACCGGCATGCGATTGTGAACCGGTTCCATCAGCTCATTGGGATCCGTGGTCAGAATGGTGAAGGTTTCGAGCGGTTCGCCTTCTTTTGGCTGCCAGCGCTCCCATAATCCAGCCATGGCATAGGGCTCGCCGCTTTTTAACGCGAAGGCAAAGGGGTGTTTGGTCTTCTTGTCGATTCTCTGCCACTCGTAAAACGCGTCGGCCGGCACCAGGCAGCGGCGCTTCCTGAGCGCCTCGCGGTAGGCAGGCTTGGAGGCTACTTCTTCGGCGCGGGCGTTGATGGTGCTGTAGCCGAACTTGGGATCTTTGGCCCAGAAGGGGACTAGGCCCCAGCGCATTTGCGCGAACTCCCGGTGGCCGGAGTCGCGATTCAGGCGTACGACGGGCTGAACGCTCTGTGGCGCCACGTTGTAGCTGGGGGCAAACCACGGCATGTCTTCGAGTTCGACGCCAAACCAGTCGGCGAGGACTTCCTGGGTAGACTTTCGGGCAAATCGTCCGCACATGATTTCAAAGGATAACGGGGCCGGGCGCAGGAAACCAGCCGTTGCAGATCGAAATGCGCCGGCTTCCAATACAATGGGGGTTGGGAGCATGAATGAATGGCACACATGGTATTTTGCGTTCGTAACAAGAAGGAGATGGAGGGCCTGGACGAGCCGCCCTTCGACTCGGAATTCGGTCAGAAGATCTTCAAGAACGTCTCCAAGCAGGCATGGGGCGAGTGGGTGGACCGGCAGAAGATGCTGCTGAATGAGTACCGTCTGCAGCCGTGGACCCCGTCGGCACAGCAGTTCCTGGTGGAGCAGATGGAGCAGTTCTTCTTCGGCGAGGGCTCGGGGCTTCCTTCGGAGTTTGTCGCGCCGTCGCACTGAGATTTCGCGGGCGATGCATTTGAAACTGTGCTGTCCGGCCAATAAAGATCAGAGCAAGCGGATGTTGAGGTTGGCGCGAGACTCTTTTATCTGCACCTTGTCAGCCAATGGACTGGGTCTGCTCTCTTATGCAGGTGGGCTGGCTTGAGGCTCTCACGACGCATTGCGCCTGTTGAGAGTTCAGCAACCTCTTTATTCAAGAAGAGACAACCGCATTGCCAGTTACTCAGAATAAGTGAGCAAAACTGAACACTTACTTAATCCGAGAACACTGGCGACGTGCTCACCTCATAGCATGAGCTACTTCGGAGCATTCTCTGCTGTTCCTGCAAATGCTGCAATCGCTGGAAAGCCAGTCGGGCGCGAGTGTTGTCGTTCTGGTCGACTTGCGATGGAACTGGCGTCATGGCGCCCGGGCCTGCTCCGTTCGAAACGAACGGACGGGTCTCGCACTCGGCCTGCCCGGATCCACCTTTAAGCATTCATAAGTTCCTCTTGGGTGCAGTGGTCGAACAGCAGCTGAAATGCATCATATATAAAGGTGCTCGCGAAGATTCCCGCTTCGCTTGCCCAAGGATCGCCATGGAAGGCTGGAGCCATGCTAACTGAATCGTCATTCGCGTCGCGCGCGTTCTTGTTGTTCCTGGCTCTTGCGGGAACAACGATGCCTCTGACCGCAAACGCCGCTTCCTGCAAGACGCAGTCTCAAATGACACCCGCGCAGCGCGATGCCCTGTCGAATGCGGCGCGCGCGATGGTTGGCGAAGTGCAGCGTGGGGATGTGCAGGCTCTTCGTGCAACCACCATCCCCGCTGTTGCAGCGGACTTCAGCGGGATTGAAAGTTCGATCGACACTTTGAAGCCTCTCCTGCAGCAAGCGGCCATTACCGTCGATAGTCTCTATGCGCTGGACGCTTCGGCGGAGCCACCGGGCGTCGCTCGCACGGATTTCTATTGTGGAACACCCGTCGTGGTATTGAACTTTACAGATCTTCCCCCGGCCAGTTACGCATTGGTCATTCTGCACGCTACCGGCGTAGCAAAGCCGCAACAGATATCACTGATCCTGTCTGAAGCGGTGGACCATCGCTGGATGCTCGGCGGATTCTTCAGCAGGCCCATGACGGAGGCGGGCCACGATGGCCTCTGGTATTGGGTATCTGCTCGTAAGTTCGAAGAGAAGAACATGAATTGGGACGCCTGGTTCTATTACCGCGTGGCCGCTTATTTCCTCGATCCGGTGGATTTCTTGTCCAGTCCCAATCTCGATAAGCTGCAGCATGAACAGGAACGGGTCAAACCCACCAATCTTCCCGGCACGCAACAGCCGTTGATGATCGGCGGACAAGGTTCCGTTTTCCAAGTTACAAGCATCGATACCACCACAACATTTGGCCCACTCGACCTCGAGGTCCACTACAGTCCTGACACGGCTCAGGCAGTCCAACTACACAATCCTCCGACTGCGCGGAAGCAGGTTATCGATGTGATGAACGCGCTGCTTACATTACATCCTGAATTGCGTGACGCGTTCCATGGTATGTGGGTGCAGGCGGACGGAGGATCTACTACTCTGTTTGCATTGGAATTGCCGATGGATCAGATTGTTCCCGGCCCACGGCTAATGGTGTCAGATTCGAACCCCGCTCTCCGATAAGGCTGACAAAATGATACTCGACAAAATTCCTACGATCTCAAAGGGTTTCTCGATGTCGCGCTCACTTTGCGTCGCTGCTGCAGCGGCCCTGCTTGTCTTCGGTGGATCGCCATTGCCTTGCCAAACTCAGTCCACTCCCTCGACACAGCCCAGGCCTCCGATGCCCGGTCCCATGCACGATCCTACCCGTCCGGAAAGTCAGCTGCGACTGGATGTGGACCACGATCCGATTCCCTCTCCCGACGCTGAAGAAAGCGCGCCTTCGCTTACGACGGCGCCTCTCGGTCCAACCCGGCCCGGCGAGATTCAAAAACGGCAGGACGGCGTCTTCACGATGCATCAGGATGTCGATGAAGTTCTGTTGATCTGCGCTGTCGTCGATGAGAAAGGACGATTGGTAACGGATTTGAGCCGCGACGATTTTCGCGTATGGGAAGACGGAGTTCCCCAGACGACTACTTCCTTTCTGCATCAGGACCAGCCCGTATCGTTAGGCATTCTCGTCGATAACTCGGGCTCGATGCTCGACAAGCGCGCAGCGGTCAACGCGGCCGCAATGAACCTGTTAAGGGCGTCCAATCCCCTGGACTCGACTTTCATCGTGAATTTTTCCGATAGGGCCTTCCTCGATCAGGGATTTACCTCGGACATCGGCGCGCTCAACCGTGGGCTCTCACATTTCGACTCAAAGGGAACGACGGCCATTTACGATGCCGTGGCCGCTTCGGCAGACGAATTGGCCCACCACGGAAGACTTCCCAAGCAGGTGCTATTGGTCATCACCGACGGGGCGGACAATGCGTCGCGCCTCGAACTGGAGCAGGCTATCCACCGTGTGCAAGGCCTCGGTGGACCGGTCGTCTATACCATTGGACTGCTTTTCGGGGCCGACAAGGAGGAATCGAAGCGAGCCAGACTCGCACTTGAAACGCTGTCCGAAGAGACCGGTGGTATCGCTTACTTTCCACATTCGCTAGAGGACGTGGATAGCATCGCTGCAGAGGTCGCGCACGATATCCGTGACCAGTACACGATTGGCTATCGCTCCACCAAACCGGCCAACATCGAAGGCTATCGGTCGGTGCGGGTCGAGGCGAACGTACCGAAGCATGGCAAGCTCATCGTAAGAACGCGCAAAGGCTACTATGCCAAGAAGCCAGCGCCGAAACGCACGCAAACCGCGCAGGCAGTTAGTCAATAATGTACTAGAGTATCTCTCCTGAAGGTGTATAGTACTTATGGCGATACTCCGCGCACATGCTATGGCGCGACCTTAGTCGAGTTACAGGCGGAGTTAGAGAGCAAGACCGGCCTGCGGGTGAGCACACAGCATCTGTGGCGAGTGGTGAAGCGGCTGGGCTTCCGGCTTAAAAAGA